>JAESGR010000073.1_pt1 | contig 295086 bp, 262 predicted proteins | sample 9269771 | NCBI WGS metagenome assembly JAESGR01 (sample SAMN15739572, study PRJNA653492) | algae metagenome | isolation source: Chroococcus sp. CMT-3BRIN-NPC107 and co-occurring heterotrophs from well... | place: USA: Clark Mountains Wilderness, California | collected 2010-04-18
CCACCCCAACTCAGCCAGGTATCGCTACCCGCCTGAACCGAGATCCACTCTCCGCTCGCTCCGTCTTCGGCATACGCTCTCCCAGAAACCGGATTCCTCCGTTCCTGCGCGTGTGCCAGCTTGTCAAAGGGCATTAGTTGAGGACCGTAGTCCTACGTCCGGAGACATGAATATCTCCCTCACGATCGGCTTCCCGCCGTGAGAAGAGGATGATCACGTACCCCTCCAGAACTCCACAAGTATCACACATTGACAGTAATATGTCAAGTGCTGGGGCCGTCGCATCGCTGCGTCGGGTCACTCACGGCTCGTGGACACCGTCTTGAGCAACTCGGGAAGTTTAGCACCCGCCGCGTACTATGTCAAGTACGTGACCTGGAGTACCGTGCGTCCCGCTCCTGGTTGCCGAGGGACTTCGCCCGCTCCAGCAACTCAAGAATTTTACCACCCCACTCGTACTATGTCAAGTACCGAACCAGGTGGTGGAACGGCTTCCCGCCCTGGTCGCTCGGGACTGTGACCTCCGCGAGCAACCTACGTAGTTTATCACGGCTGAGAGTTATTGTCAACTCCCGCACCGAGGTGCTACGCGAACCGCACAGAGTTGCTGTCTCCAGCAGGACCCGGTCGTTGGCACTCCATCGCTGGAGCCCGTTTTGCGCAACTGGGTAATCATATCACCCGCTCAACACTATGTCAAGTAGTCCGCAGAGCAATTTCTCGCACGCACGCCGTCTGGCAACCAGCCGAAGCCAGGTTCACGCACAGATGTGATTGCGAACTGCGAGGCCGCGAACTATACGGCATCGGGGGTGTACGTGCAAGGCACGTACAATCTTTTGCTTGCCACGTAGGATCATTGATGCTAGCGATTGCTGTGATACTACCTGGGAGCGTTCCAATGGCCGTCCGGCGTGTCGCGCCGGCCAAGTTGCTCCGCATTCGAAGCACTTCCAATTCAGATGCCGCTAGTCGATGGTCAGGATAATGCGGTCACCACTGTTGACCGTTGAGCAAAAGCTATTTGCTGCCTGCACTGTAGAAGGAAGACGTGACCCTGTTCCCGACTTGACACGTTGGCTGTTCCGCTCGTGGCTGACCGTCACGCGCTCCCCTGGTGAAATGATCTCAGTCCAGGAACGCGCTGGACACGACGATCACCCCGGACGGAGCAGCCAGCATGGACACCACGACCTTCGACACCATCACCCGGTCGGTCTCCACGTCCATGACGCGCCGCTCCGCGCTGCGTGGCCTGTTCACTGGCGCCGCGGCCACGGCGGTCGGCGCTGGAATCCTCCTCGGGGCCGAAGACACCTCCGCTCGTCGCAAGCGCGGCAAGAAGAAGAGCGGCAAGGGTGGCAGCAAGCTGCAGCCGGGCCAGCGCTGCCAGAGTGATTCCCAATGCACGAGTGGCTACATCTGTGAAGTCCCCGTCAACGGCTCCAGCAGTGACGAGTATTGCTCGGGTGGACAGGGTGCGGTCTGTGGCGCGCCGAATGGGGATGGGGATGACACCTTCCCCTTCTGCGCCGCGGGCTTCGACTGCACCCCCAATGGCTCCCGCTTCACCTGCCAGGCTGTGCCGGACGAGATCTAGCCCCGCACGCCGTCCCACTTCCATTCTGCTTTCCTCCTCAGGGCCGGTTATTCCGGCCCTGAGGATTCTCAATGTGATCGACAGGGGATCTCCGCCTGAGGCGCCGCTACGATCTTGGCTGGCCCACCAGTGTCCTGCAGCCCCTCGTGATCACCGCTGGGTACTGACACTCGTCCTGCTCTGGCCACACGTGCGCTCAGGACCGTCAAGACCTCGCCTTTCGGCCGAGATGCTCGTCTCACTGTGACAATCACCGGGTTGTTCTTCGGACTGTTTGTTGCCGTGAAGCACTAGCCGAGGTGAGCGCGCCTCATCTTGGTGGAGAACCTCGCGGCCGCCATCGCACGGGCCGGGGTTGACCCTACACTCGAAGGTAGTGCGCTACGGGACTCTACGCTCGTGGAGCAGCGGAAGGTCGCGAAGTGCCCCTGGAGACTTATCCGCCGACGGACATGAGCGTCAACCGCCAACTCAGTGCTGGTTTCAAGCGATATACCCAGCGCCCCACGCATTTTCGATAGGTCGCTACGCTTCACGAGCCCACGCTCCTCTTGTATGGAACGGAGGATATTCGACCGCCATGGGCCGTCGCGCAAGGTGCAGCGCTCTTACCGCACGCTTAGTTCACCCTGATGCCGCACGCTGACGACTACCTGGACGGAACTCGCCCTGGGCAGGTCCAGTCGCAGGCCGCCGCACTCCTGTATTCAACGGCCCAGTAGTTATGTGAAATGAGATACTCCACGTCTTGATGGATGATCACTGCAGGCATGTGCAGGGCAATGTGCGTTATCACGTGTCCACCTACTCGTGGACGCGCCGGCAGAACGGGACCACAGGGCTGCCCTGACGCACACCATTGCCCAGCACATCGCTACCATCGAATGAAATCTTGCACCGGGTTTGTGTGGAAATCCCGCCGGTCTGCCAGCGGCCACGCGCGCCACTCGTCAACCAGTTCCACCAGGCGAGTGACTGCCGTTTCGAAGATAATCTCCCCCTTCTCGGCTGTGGCCGGGCGAGCGTCGCCATGCACGCCATGGTCGGTCCAGCGAGACCAGTAGTCATTGAAGCGCACGTAGGGTGTGGTGCTGTCCGAGGAGAGGTAGGCGCCCATCACGTCGTCACCGTGCTTCGCCTTGTCCATCTGCACCCGCTCCGGCGCGATGTGCAGGTAGAGGGAGGTCTCGAACTCGTCCGCGTGGGCGATGACCGGGGATTCCATGATCTCTCGGAAGCGCTCCACGGCCACGTTGATGTAGTGGCAGGACGCGCAGAGTGAGCCGGTCTCCAGTGTGGTGCGGCGGGCAATGATGTCGATCAACGGCTGGTTGGAGCCGTGGCCATTGATGATGAGGATTTTCTCGAAGCCGTGGTAGGCCACGCTCTTGGTCACGTTGAGGCAGAAGGCGATGAACACCTCGGGCTCGATGTGAATGGTGCCGGGGAAGTCGATGTGGTGCCGGTTCAAGCCGTAGGGCACCGGCGGCAGGACCAGAGCCGCCCCGTTGGAGCGCTTCGCAACCTCCTGGCTGATCGTGTCGCAGAGCAGCAGATCGACATCGATCGGCAGGTGATGGCCGTGCTGCTCCGTGGAGGCGGTCGGCAGGATCACCACCGGCTGCCGCGCAATCGCGTCGTTCATCTCCGGCCAGGTCAGCCGGTTGAAGCGGTACTCGAATTCCTCAGCCACCACGCGCTCCCTTCCTGATGGTGAATGACAACCCGCGCATCTTCACCGCGCGCGGCGCGCTCGGCAAGGGGGACGGATTCGCGGGCCGTTCACGCTGTCCCGGCGACAATCTTCCGCGCTTCCTCTGCCGTTGCCGGCCTCCTGCCAATCGCCTCTGCCCGCCCCACCACCCAGACGACCTGGTCGGCGTTGCTCTGAGCGAGCGCACCATCCGGCATCTGCACGCAGTCCTCGAAGCCGACACGCACATGGGCGCCATCCGCCAGGGCACGCTGAACCACGGTGTACGTCGCGACGCCCGCGCCATGCGCGGCCCACGCGGCGCCGGGGAACTGCTCACGCAGCGCAGAGGAGAGTGCTGAGTAGTTGGCAGCGGTTGCCGGGGCCACCTGGGCGCCGGCTCCATAGGCGGGGCTATCAAGTTCCAGCAGGAACCAGGGAGCAGCCGGGAGAATCTCATCGTCGCGCAAGGTGACAGCGTTGCTGATGAACCCGAAATCCATAAGGCCGAGTTCCGGAGTCACACCCGCGTTGCGACAGGCATCCAGCAAGAGCGCGATGTCGTTGTAACTGTTCGGGTAATGCAGGGTTTCCCGCCCCTGGTCACCGGGTCTCCGTTCGTGGATCGGCGCAGAAGGTTTCACCTCCCAGGTGGTGATGTGCCCCAGGTTCACGGAGATCAAGTCCGGGAGCGCGTCCGGCGGCGCATCGAGCAGGGCGCCTACTCGCTCGACCGCCACGTCTTGCGGGCGAAGCGAGGTGATGCTGATCAGCACGCCGGGGGCGCCGGCGCGAATGGCGTGGATGAGGCGTTGATACGCGTCTGGATCAGCAGTCCAGCTTCCATCGAGACCTCTAGCGTGGACATGGACGACGCTGGCGCCAGCGTCCGCGCAGCGCCGTGCTTCAGCCGCGAGTTCTGCGCCGGTGAACGGCACGCCCGGATGCTCGTCACGAGAGCGCCCGCCATTGAGCGCCGCTTCGATAATGACCTGGTCAGGCATAGGCGGTCTTTCTCCCCGGTCCAAACGCCGAGGCGAATGCCAGGAGGGCGGCTCCTAACACGACCATGCCTGCCACCAGGAGTGAGAAGCGGAAGTCCCCGCCAGGGCCCGCCAGCGACGCCGCCAGCAAGGGCCCTACCACCTGACCGAGGCCAAAAATGACGGTGAGCAAGGCGATGGTGCGTGCCGCCTGCCGGGGCGGCGCGAGCGCCTGCGCCTCCGCGACCGTGAGCGCTCCGAAGGCGATGAAGGTGGCGCCAAAGAGGAGGGTCGCGACCACAGCCGATGCGGGCCGCGCGATGAGGCCGGGCAGGAGCAGGCTGAGCGACATGAGCACGTAAGCACAACCGAGCGCCGTCATGCGGCCAATCCTCCCGGCCACGCGTGTCCAGAGCGGCGTGGACGGCAGAGCCGCCAGCCCAACGAGGATCCACGCGCCCGCGCCAAGCTCTTCCAACCCCGGCACCGCGCTGACGATGGCGACGATGAAGGTGCCGGCCACGATATAGCCAACGCCGCCGAGGAAGTACGACACCGCCAGCAGGAGCATCGGGAGGGAGATGGCGCGCGGGGCCCTGGCTGGCCGCGGCTGGGTGGCCGCAACCAGGGTTTCCTGGGGCAACCAGCGCAAACAGGGCGTCGCCAGCATTACCGCCAGGAGCGCGGCGCCCAGCCACTCGGCACGCCACGCCTGCCCACCGGTGAGGCGCTGCACTAGCAGGATCACCGCGCCAGATGAGGCAATACCCAGGCCCACGCCGCTGAAGAAGAACCCGACCAGTTCCGGCCGCTTCTGCCCCACGAACCAACCGATGATCGCCGCCGAGGCGAAGACGAACACCCCGGCGCTGGCCAGCCCCGCCACAAAGCGCAGGATCAGCCAGACCGGCATGGAGGTGGTCAGGGCCATGGCCGCCGTGACGGCGATGACCAGCAGCAAGCCGCCGCGCACGATCTGCTGCCGCCAGCGCAGCAGCGCCGGTGTGGCGGCGGCCAGCGCCCCCAGCAGGTACCCCAGGTAATTGGCCGAGGCCAGCGTCCCAAGATCGGTGGCGGAGAGGCCGAAGGCGTCGCGCATGGACGGCAGGATGGGGGTGAAGGCGAAGCGCCCGATTCCCATCACCACGGCCATCGTGAGCATCCCGGCCAGGGTTACCTGGCGCACCTGCGCCGGAGTGGCACGCGGCGTAATCATCCGGGCGTCACGCTACCAGGCAAGTTCAGGGGTACGGTAGAGCACCTTGCCGCCCACGGCGATCTCGACATCCAGCAGATAGGGTTTGGCCGCTTCCAGATCTGGCGTCAGGCCCAGGCCAGGCCCATCGGGAATGGTGATCTGGCCGTTGGCGTCCGACAGGATGTGGTCTTTCGTCATATCCCAGGCCAGGGATTTCAGTTCCACCGGGTACTCGCAGATGGAGCCCGCCGGGTGCCCCGCAAAGGGCTGCAGCGACGCACTGAGCGCCAGGTGCGACGTGAAGGTGTGGTTTACGTAGGTCACCCCGCGCTCCAGCGCGTAGTCCGCCACGCGTCGAGAGGGGGAGATACCGCCGATGCGCCCAGCGTCGATCTGAACGAAGCCGATCCCGCCGTGATCGATCATCTGGCGCGCCATGTCCTCGTTGTGGGAGCCCTCGCCGCCAGCAATGCGCACGCTGCCGCTCTGTTGCGCCAACGCGTGATAGGCATCCAGCGCGCCGGAGACGAACGGCTCCTCCAGCCAGGTTGCGTTCACCGCCTGCAACGCGGATAGGCGGGCCTCCGCCGCGGCCAAATCGTGCCCCCAGATCGTGCCGGCATCGACCAGCACGATGCCGTCCGGCCCCAAACCTTCGCGTGCCGCCTCGACCTGCTCCCGGTCTTCGTCCACGCTTCCCTTGCCGTACGGTCCCCAGCCGAACTTGGCGGCCAGGTAGCCCTTCTCGCGGATGCCGCGCGCCTTATCGAGCGTGTCCTGCGCGGTGTCCCCGAAGAGGACGCTGGCGTAGGGCTGACGCGGCTCGGAGCGCTCGTACCCGAGGAGCTTGTAGACCGGCTCCTCGTATCGCCGGCCGAGCAGGTCCCACATGGCGATGTCGATCCCGGAGAGCGTGTGATTTGCCTGGAGCACGTCCGCGCTCTCGGCTCGCACCAGGTCGCCGATGCGGTCGATGTCTTCCGCTGTATCCAGGGTCTGACCCAGAACAGAGGCAATCACCGGCTTGCAGGCGCTGTGGGACATGGGGCAGATCAGGCTGGCGATGGAGACGAGCGGCGCGGCCTCGCACTCGCCCCAGCCCACGTGCGGCCCCGCCTGCAGACGCACCAGGAGCAAGTCCTGGCTGCCATCCCCGATATCGAGCACCTCCGGCATGGAGAGGTAGTAGAAATCCACGGCGTCGATGCGCATGTGCCTGCGTTCTCCCCTTCTGGTTAGACAGCGACCACATAATCCTTCCAACCCGATACCCTATCAGGTAGCAGGCACATGCGCTTTTGGCGGATTGACAGGAACAGGAGCCGAACGATGTCCACTCCCACGACATCATCACTGGAGCAGCAGATCGCCTCGCTGGACGTGGCGCCGGGTACGGTGTCCGTCGTCTGGCTGGGGCAGGGCGGCTATCTGTTCAAGTCGCCCGGTGGCCTCACCATCATGCTCGATCCCTACCTCTCCGATTTCGCTGAGCCCGCCTGGGGCGTGCAGCGCCTCATCCCACCCGTGATCGATCCGGCCTGCTTCACGCCGGATGTGCTGCTGATCACCCACTGGCACGAGGACCACCTCGACATGCCCACGGTGCGTCACTACGCGCAGCAACCGCACGTCATCTTTGCCGGCCCAGCATCGTGCGTGTTGCGGGCGCAGATCTGGGGCTGGCCAGTGGAACGCACGGTCATCCTGGAGCAGGGAGACACGCACACCTTTGGCGATGTCACCATCACGGCCACCTTTGCGCGCCACGAAGTGCCTGCGGCGATGACGCCAGACGCCGTTGGCTACCTGCTGGAGACGAGCGGCCTGCGCCTGTGGAACGTGGCCGACACCGAGTACGACGCCCGGCTGCGCGGCATGGGTGAGCGGACGATCGACGTTGCGTTCGTGCCGATTAACGGCGTGGGCGGCAACCTGAATGCGCACGAGGCGGCCCTGCTTATGTGGCACGTGGCACCACGTGTCGCCATCCCCATGCACTACGGCATGTGGACGCCCGAGCAGTACGGTCCCGGCGCGACCCTGGACCCGGAGCTCCTTCGCGCAACGCTCACCCGGTTGGGCGGCAGCAGCGAGGTGCAGGTGCTGCGCGAAGGCGAGATCGTGACGTTCGAGTCTTGGGACACCGTGTAGTCCTCGAACACCACCTCTGAACTGCGGCCCCGGTGATGCCCACCTGCTCAGTACGCTTGCGGTTAAGCATGTGGTCGCCGTGACTTTGAACCCCTTCACCAGGTGCCGCGGCACGAGGAGTCCCGAATCATGAGTGCCCTCCGCTAACCAATGTCTTTCCGCTCTTCTTCTGTGCGATGATCCGGCGCGTTCCGTTCCGTTGTCCATTCACAGGAGCTGAGTTATGTCCGCTGATTCCCGCTTTGCCGCCGTTATTGAGGCTGCGGCTGCGTCCCGGGAGGCGTGCCATGTGCCTGGCATGGCCATCGGCGTCCTGGCCGATGGCGAAGAGCTGACCGAGGGCCTGGGCGTGACTGATCCTCGCGCCCCGCTCGGCGTCGACGCGGACACACTCTTCCAGATTGGCTCCATCTCCAAGACCTTTGCTGCGGCCCTGACCGCATTGCTGGCGCAGCGTGGCCGGCTCGATCTCGACGCTCCCCTCAGGGATTACCTGCCGGAGTTCCAGGTAGCGGATGCTGACGCCACGAAGCGTGTGACCCCGCGCCATCTGCTGTCACACAACGCCGGGTGGCTCGGTGACCACTTCGAGATGGACAACCCGTCGCTGGAACTGGCGGTGGCGCGCATGCGCTGGATGCCGCAACTCTACCCTCTGGGTGAGCTCTGGTCGTACAACAACGCCGCGTTCTATGTCGCGGGGCGATTGCTGGAAGTGGTGGGCGGCAAACCATACGCCATGCAGATCACGCAGGAGTTCCTCAATCCACTCGGCATGAGCGACACCGGCTACCGCCTGACGGACCTACTCACGGCAAAGGTCGCGATGGGCTTCAGCGCCGTTTACAAGCCAGAGGACGAAGCCAAACCAGGCCGCTGGTACGGCGTTGGCGCGGTTGACCCAGTGGGCGGCCTCTCCTCGACGGTCAACAACCTGCTGCGCTGGGCGCGCTTCATGATCGATGGCAAGGACAACGCGGGCAACGAGATCCTGAACGAGGCTTCCCGCGAGGCACTTCGCGAGCTGCGCACGCCCGGCGCCGTGGATACCTTTAGCGGACTCTCCTGGTTTACCCAGGATGTCGAAGGCGTTCGGCTCATGCACCACGGGGGGAGCATGATCTATCAGGAGTCGCTGCTGCTTATCGCCCCGGAACGCAACGTGGCTTTCGTCGCACTGACGAACAGCGAACGCGGCAGCGAATCGATTCGCCCGGTCAAGAAGGCAGCCCTTAGCGCATTTCTCGATATTACGGAGCCGGAGCTGGAAACGGTTGAAGGGACCGCGGCCACTCTCGCCCAGTACGCCGGGGAATACCAGGCGGCACTCAGCGCGTACAACCTCACAATTGAGGGCAACACGTTGCTCCTGAAGGCCCGGCCAGAGGCTGGCTCACTCGCCCAGGTGAAAAGCCCGGAGCCGCCGCCCACCCGCCTCGCGCTGACGGAGCGGCAGGACATCCTGAAGGCCCTGGACGTTCCCTACACCGGCACTCTCGCGGAGTTTCTGGGCGACGACCAGGGCGAAATCGTCTGGATGCGGATTGGAGGCCGTGTCCACCGAAAGCAGTAGCGTCCACCGACTGGCAAGGGTTTCGCCCGGCGCACCGCGTCATAAGCCTCGACAACCTGCCCCTGAAGCAAGCGGTGGAGCAAGTGCGCCAACACTTGCTCCTGGCCGGCAGGGGCCAGGATGGAAACCGGCTGCCCGATTTCCTCCTGGGCGGAGTAGCCGTGGAACCGTTCCGCTGCTGGATTCCAGAAATTGATCGTCCCATCCAGTGTTTCGCTACTGATGGGATCAGGGCGGGAGGTCAACTGGGCGGAGAGGTAGGATTGAGAGCGTCGTGAAGCACGCTCCGCACCTCAAACGCCGGTTCCCCTGCTGTTCCCGGGATCGTGCGAAAAAGGTGGGCACGGTTTCTGGCGTGAGTGTCGGACATCAAGGCGTGCCAGCAATCTGAACGCGTACCGGAAGGATCATGTGGCAGCAGGCAGTTCCCTATGGACCTCATGGTGTTTCCAGGAACGTCCTGTCAGTCGAAGATGGCTGCCAGCGCGTCGATTTCCGCTTCGGTCATGGCCGCCTCATCGAACCAGTGCGTCCAGAGCGCTTGCAGGTCCTGCCCGGAACCCGCTTCAAACGCCGCGCGAAGTTGGGCTGGAGTCATCTCTTTCCAGCCGTACTCGCCGGAGATCTGGCGCAGGGTGGCATCGAATGCCTCGGCCCCAATCGCCTCGCGGACCGCAAGAAAGCCCAACGTGCCCTTGCCATAGAGCGCGGCATACCGGGTGGACGCATCCTGATCATCACTGACGGGCAGATTCACGACCGCGTCGCCATCGCGGAGCAGGCGCCGGGCCGGATCGATAGCCCAGGCGTTCAATTCCTCTCGCGCGGCGTCCGGACCAAACGCATCGTCGATATACAGCAGCGACGAAACTGTGGCCAGCCCCTCGGGGATGTGGCCATACTTGTTGGAATCGCCGCCCACCAGGATGCCCCACCACAGGTGAGACACCTCGTGCGCGATGACCGCGGCGAGTCCGTCTTCGTTGCGCTCGCCATACCCCTCGAGCAACGTCGGGCCATCCAGGAACAGTAGGCCCGACCAGGCGATCCCCAGGGCGCCGGAGGGGTTGACCTGGACCAGTTCCAGTTCCCGCAATGGGTAGGTTCCCCAGCGTCCCTGATAGTTGCGCAAGACATCCGCAGCGATCTCCAGCGTCCGTGCCGCTATCGCTGGGTCCAGGTCTGGCGCGGTCCAGAGCGTGACATGGGTGCCGTCAACATTCTGCCGCAGTGGAATTGCCTGCTCCGCTGCCACCATCACGAAATCCCGCGCGGGCCCGGCGACCGTCCGCCGCGTTGTCTCGCCGTTGGCTGTTGCCGTTTCGACCGTGATGCCCGAGGACGCCACGAGCAGGTTCTCCGGCGCCGTCAGGGTGACATCGTAGAAGGCGCCAGGCGCGTAGGTCGGGTCCCCAAAGGAAGTCACCAGCGGGAGAGCCCAGCCATCCTCCGGCTCATATACGGCCAGAAGCGGGTGCCAGTCGGCCAGCACCCAGAGCCCAGCCTGGGTGTCATGCGTGAAGATGCCATAGGAGCCGGTTGAATCTGCTGGCACGGTCGCCAGGAACGACATTGCAATCTGCACGCTCGCGCCGCCGGCGACCGGCGTGGGGAGCGGCACGCGCAACGCGGTGTCATCCAGCGCAAATTCTGGCGTCACGGGCGTGCCGTCAACCGTAACCTCGCCGATGGTCACCCCTCCCTGGCCGTAGTAGCCAGCGTTGGGAAAGAGGCGGAACCAGACCTCGTTGAGCGGCTCCCCGACCGGGTTGCGCCAGGTCACCGCCATCTCCCCGCCTATCGTGCTCTGCGAAGAATTCAAGGTGGCCGCGATCTGGACGATGCTCAGCTCCTGCAGTGCCTGCTCCGCCTCGGGGAGTAGCGCGGCGGGGACATCGGCGAGGAGGGGTGAGGCCGGCGTGGCGACAGGGGTGACCTGGAGATTGGGGCGGGTCAGGGCTAAGACTTGACCGCCCTCACCCCAACCCCTCTCCCGATGCGCGGGAGAAGGGCTCAAGGCAGCAGAGTTTCCTGCCCACGCCAACCCCTCTACCAGTGCGCGGGAGACGGGTTGGAGTGAGGGCAATTCGCGGAGTGGAGCCTCACTTCCCACGACTACACGTGCCCACGGCGCCACGACCAGGAATACGAGCACCAGGGTCAAAGCCTGACATGCAGTACGGGAGAGCGCAGGCGATCGCCGGGATCGTGGGGCAACCTGGGGAATCGGATTCTTCATAAAAGGAAGTGTAGGGTCTTTCGGGGTTGGGCTATTCGCTTTAGACTGCCGGGTCATGGCTTCTCCTACCGATGCGACGCCCGAGACAAGTGACCTCGATGCGGGGCAACCCGGCTGGAGCAGAACGCTCTACGCGGTCTGGTTCGGAGAAATCCTGGCGCTGGTCGGCTTTTCGTCCCGCGTGCCGTTTCTGCCGTTCTTCCTGGCAGATCTCGGGGTGACGGACGTTGCCGGGCAGACGCTCTGGTCTGGCGCAATCAACGCAACCGGGGCCGCCGCGCTGGCAATCACGTCCCCACTCTGGGGTGTGCTGGCAGACCGCTACGGCCGTAAGCCGATGCTTATGCGTGGCCTCTTTGGCGGCGCCATCTGTGTGACCCTGATGGGCTTTGCCACCGAGCCGTGGCAATTGCTCGTGTTGCGCGTATTCGAGGGTTCCATGACCGGCACCGTGGCCGCCGCTGCTGCCCTGGTGGCCACCAGCGCGCCCCGGCACCGCATGGGCTATGCCCTCGGCATGGTGCAAACGGCCGTCTTTGCCGGGGCTGCCGGTGGGCCGCTGCTGGGCGGATTCATCTATGACTGGGTGGGGGCACGCGCGGCATTCTGGCTGGCTGGGGGAATGCTTCTTGCCGGCGGCGTGGTTGTGGCGCTCTTCGCGACTGAGCACTTCACGCGTGTTGCGCGCGAACCCCTGCAAGAGCGCGGGGGACGCTGGCAGCGGCTGCGCGCCTCCAGCGCGTTTCTTGTCTCCGCTGCCATGCTGACCCTCTTTGCGGCCATCTTCGTGGTGCGTATGATCGGCATGGCCATGCAGCCGATCATCCCACTTTTCGTGGAGCAGCTATCGCCAGACAACCCGGATGTTGCGACTGTCGCTGGCATCGTGCTCGGAGCTGCCGGATTCACCAGTGCCCTGGCAGCGGCCTACTTCGGGCGGCTGGGGGACCGCGTCGGGCACCGACGGATCCTGGGCGCGTCCCTGGTCATGAGCGGCGTGGTGTACCTGCCGATGGCGTTCGTCAGCAGCCCGTGGCATCTCGCCATGCTGCAGGGGCTGCTCGGCGTGGCAGCGGGCGGACTCATCCCCTCGGCCAATGCGCTGGTCACGCACCTCACCCCGCACGACCGGAGAGGGGCCATCTTCGGCATCACGGCCGCCTTGTCCGGCCTTGGTGGCTTTGTGGGGCCGCTCCTCGGCGCCGTTCTCGCCACAGCCATCAGCTTCCGCGCCACATTCATCGCGGCTGGCTTCCTGATGCTGGCCATCTCCATCCTGGTCATCTGGAGTTTGCGCGAGGAGAAAGCGCGAGAGCGCCGGATACTGCAGGAAGCGGCGTAGGGGGAAGTTCTCTCACCCACCCCTCCCCCTGACTAGGTACGCAACTGGATGTCAGACAGGACATGTCCGGCGTAGCCATACAGGTGCCACACCTGCGTCACGGCCCTGTGCTTTACGACTCATCAGGGATGATGGGAGAAGCCTGGCAGTCCCTGCCTGAACCTCTCCCTCCCACTGTCATGCACTCACATTGTGGCCAGTTAGCCGAGACGGCGGGATGTTCTGGTTGAGCCGGAACAGGTTCGCGGGATCATAGCGGTCCTTCAGCTCGACCAGGCGTTCGTATTTGGCCGGCCCGTATGCCTCGCGTACGCGTTCCGCCCCTTCATTCCCGAGGTAGTTCACGTAAACGGAGTCGCGCATCGAAGGAGCCAGCGACGCAAACGTGTCCCGCGTCCACTCGACGTTCGCCTCGTCCTCGGTAGGGTCTTCCCACACTGACGAGAGCAGGAGATCAAAGGCCGCGTCGCGGTGCGTGTACGCCGTGGCGTCCTCCCCGACCCGGGCGACGGCGCCACCAAGGCCCTCAATGAGAATGTTGGTGCGCCAGGAAGGTACACGCTGGTAGGCGTCGAGCATCGTGTCGATCGCATCGTCGTCGAGCGTGCGCAGCATATTCGACTTCCAGTAGTTCCGACGCCCGTGAGCGTTAGCCTCATCGAACATCGACTGCCACTCGGTGTACCGGCGTACGTCAACCCCATCGACGACTGGCGTTCCCCACGCCCGGATCGGCCCGACCACACGCTCCCCGTCCGCGAGGTTGCCGGCGTAGCAGACCATGAAGGCCGCGTACCGCTCGCCCTCTTCCGAACCAATCAGCCCGGCATGAACGGTCAGTTCGTCCGGCGCCGCTGCCACGATTTCCCGGAAGTAGCGCAGCAGATCACCAGCCGCCGACCAGGGATGGAGGATGGGTCCCGCGAGGACGTTCGCGAGCGGGTACAGATCGTATTCGAATGACGTCACCACGCCGAAGTTGCCGCCGCCGCCGCGCAGCCCCCAGAACAAATCCGGGTTTTCATCCGCACTGGCAGTGAGGCAACAGCCGTCAGCGGTCACGATGTCGGCTGACCTCAAGTTGTCGCAGGCAAGGCCGTGCTGGCGCATGAGCCAGCCGAGCCCTCCGCCAAGCGTGAAGCCTGCGATCCCGGTGGTGCTCACCAACCCGCCGGTGGTCGCCAGGTCGTGGACAGCCGTTTCCCGGTCGAACTCGCCCCAGAGGACACCCGGCTGGGCGACGGCCCGTCGGGACGAGGGATCGACCCGGATCCCTTTCATCCCGGACAGATCGATCATGAGCGCGCCGTCCGCCACGGCTGTGCCGGCAACGTTGTGTCCACCTCCACGCACCGAAACGAGCAGATTACGCTCACGGGCCACGCGGACAGCCTCAATCACATCCGCGACGCCGGTGCACCGGGCAATCGCGGCCGGGCTGCGATCGATCATGTGATTCCAGACGTGGCGCAACTCCTCATAGGTCGGTGCATCCGGCAGGAGGATTTGCCCACGGAATCCAGGACGGAGCACCTCGGCGATCTCTCGGCCTTGCTCGAGGGTCGTCCCTCTCTGTGATGTCGTGACCACCATGACTGGCTCCTACGGCTGCCGCCGCGTTCACAACGAGCGGCTGCATCCGGCGATCTCTACGGGGTGTCCTGCGCTCGGACTTTCGTTGCCCGGGCAGGAGCGAATCTCACATCAGCAGCCTAGATGCGCGGCGGGCCCTGCAGAACGCGCTCCTTGACCTGGTCGACGCTTGCCGCATCACCGTTGCCGCCGCCAACTTCCAACCACCACGTAGCGCCGGCCTCCGCGTAAGCTCGCGCGGTCTCGGCGGCTTCCTCCGGTTTGTCTCCTGGGGTAGAGCCACCGACGGCCACGTCGAAGTGGTCATCGCGACCCCGCTCTTGACGGATGAAGGCCACAAGATCGCGCACATCCTCCGGGCTCAGCCGGCGGTCAAGCCGGCCAGGGTGAACACCATCCCATCGTGCCGCACGGCGGAACGGACGCTTGTTCGGCCACCAGCCGCCGATCCAGATCGGGATTCGCGGCTGCTGCACCGGGCGCGGCTCGAAGGCGACCTCGTGCAGGTGATAGAACTCACCGTCGAAGCCGAACGGTTCCCCGCTCCACAGCCCGTCGATGATCGCCAGCCCCTCATCAAGCATTCGCGCCCGCGTCTTGTGGTCGACCCCAGGCTCGCCAAACCACTCGAACTCCTCGTCCGACGGGTCGCCAAGGCCAACGCCGAGGATGAGACGACCCTTCGACAGTTGGTCGAGTGAAACTGCCTCGCGCGCCAGCTTCCAGGGCCTCCGCCGGGGCACTGGCGTGACCATCGGGCCAATCATCATGCGCTCAGTCGCGGCTGCCACAGCGGCCATCGCAATCCATGGGTCGGCCTTCGGGATGTGATCCGGGTCGTGGTACATGGCGTCCCACACGAAGAAGCCGTCCCAGCCTACCTCCTCCGCCTGCCGTGCCAAATCCGCCAGGGCGTTGGGGTCTGCAAGCTCACCCCAGGGCGCCAGTTCGATCCCAAACTGCACGATGTCCCCGCTTGTCTAGTTGCTGAATGGGTTGCCGGCGTCGTCCGGCCGGCCAGTCCCTGAAGCGTCTGATTTCTGTGAAATCACGCCCATGAGTCTAACCAGTCTGCGCAACCACAAGCAAGATTGTGCGCAACCTGCAATGACGCTCGCACAACACTGATAGACGGAGCCGCTGCTGCATTGCAGTCACCCTACTGGATGTCCATGCGACACAGGTAGAAGGGCTCGTGGGGATCTTTGCGTGAGTTCCCCTACGACCTCGGCGGTCCCTGCCGGATGCGCGTTCGCACCTCCTCCGCAGTCCACGCCGTCGCCTCACCGCCGGCAATCTCAAGCCACCAGGTTGCACCGGCCTCGGCGTATTCACGAACCTGTTCCGCCGCCCGCTGGGGATCGTCGCCAGGCGTCTGACCACCGACCGCGACGTCGAACCCTTCCAGATTCCCGCCACGCTGCTCGGCAATGTAGGCGATCACATCGCGCGTCTCAGCAGAGCTCAGCGCGCCGCTGAAGCTACCCGGCTGCACGCCGTCCCAGCGTGCCGCCCGGCGGAACGGGGCCTTGTTCGGCCAGTACCCACCGACCCAGATTGGAATCCTGGGGCGCTGCACCGGGACCGGCTCGAACACCATCTCGTGCAGCTTGTAGTGCTCACCGTCGAACGAAAACGGCTTGCCGCTCCACAGCCCGTCGATGATCGCCAACCCTTCGTCGAGCATCCTGGCCCGCGTCTTGTGGTCAACGCCAGGCTCGCCGAACCACTCGAACTCCGTGTCAGACGGATCGCCGAGCCCGACCCCAAGAATGAGACGGCCATTGGAGAGCTGGTCGAGTGACACCGCCTCCCGGGCGAGCTTCCAGGGCCTTCGCCGCGGTGGCGGTGTGACCATTGGGCCGATAGCGATGCGCTCCGTCGCAGCAGCAACTGCAGCCATGGCAATCCAAGGGTCAGCCTTGGGAAGATGCTGGGGATCGTGGAGCATGGCGTCCCACACGAAGAAGCCGTCCCAGCCAGCTTTTTCGGCCTCCCGGGCCGCCACCGCCAGGTCGCGCGGGTTCGCCAGTTCGCCCCAGGGCGCCAACTCGATTCCGAACTTCACCTCACCTCTCCTGATCAACCTACTTCCGGCACTCGCCGCGAATACACATCAAATCCCAGCCGCTGTTCGATCATGAGCACCAGATCACGAAGATTCCCACGCTGCACGGCGCGGGAGTGTACATTCGCTACCGCAATTGCGATTGCACCTGGTTGACAGTAAGGCAACAAGTTTGGGATCATCTCCGCGCTCGATCGGGCAGCCGACATCCAGGCGTCTGGATGTCCTGAAGACGGTGTAGGGCCGGGACGCGGCTCACCCCACCTGGGACTTCGGCACGGGACGTCACCTGGCTTGTCCACGCGGACATCCCGGTTCGACCGCCTCTCCACCTCCACCTACAACGGCAACGGTCTCCAGGCTTGACTCACGACGCCAGTCGATTGCGACGGGCCTCGCGAGGTGCGTTGTCAAGGTGAGGAATGGGATCGGTTCGAATTCGGCAACGGGCGGAGAGATGCGTTGGTGGAACCGAACAGCGGAAGCAGGTAGCCCAGTCAACGGTGTAACCAATCTCCGGTAACCAGTCCGGAAGCGACGGAGGAACCGAACGATGATCGACAGAACCGGTAAGAATCGATCTGGTGCCGTGACACGCCGTCGCCTCCTGGGCGTCGCGGGCGGTGGGCTTGCCCTGGCCACTGGCCTGGGAAGCCAATCATTCACGGCCAGGGCGCAGGACCGCGTCAATTTGCCCTTCTGGGCTCCCGGTGGGTCGCCGGTGTATTGCGATACGCAATCGCAAATCGCTGCCGACTACGCGCAACTCAATCAGAACATTGCGGTTGAGTTCCAGTGCGGCACCGGCGACAGCTACATGGAGCAATTGCTCGGCAGCATTGCTGCGGGCAACCCGCCCGAGGCGACCATCCTGTGGGATACCCCCGTCTCGCTCGCCGTGCAGGGCGCGCTCCGGCCGCTCGATGACCTGATGCCCACGGGGGAGTACACGCCGTTCGAAAACTGGCCAGAGAACGTGCTTGCCAGCTCGCAGTTCGACGGGCAGACGTGGGGCATCCCGGTCGTGTCCCCGACCTACGGCATCTGGTACAACGAGGAACTCTTCGAGGCGAAGGGTATTCCGTCTGACCGCGCCAGCTTCCCGAAGACCTGGGACGAACTGCGCAAGCTGTCGAAGGAATTTACCCAGTGGGATGGTGACCGTCTCGTATCTGCCGGGTTTGTGTTCTTCAACGTGGGCCCTTACACCCTTGGTGGCACGATCCCCGTCTGGTCGGCGCTGAACGGCGGCCGGCTCTACGACGCCGAGAACCAGCGGTACACGATCGACGCCGAGCAGAACGTCGAGATGTTCGAGTACTTCCTGGCCTGGCTCGACGAGGAATACCAGGGCAACGCCGCCGCTGCGTTGCGGTCCGGCGCGTGGGGAATGTCTCCCAGCGACGAGGGCCAGCCCCCGGCATTCCAGGCCGGAAATCTGGCGATGACCGAGATGGGCAGCTTCGGCATGGGCGATATCTACGCGTACGGCGAACCGGCCTTCACTCGCTGGAACGTCGCTCCGTACCCCGTCGGGCCGAGCGGCACTGAAACGGTCGCCGGGTACTGGCCAAGCTGGCTCGCCATTCCTGCGGGCACTGAGCACCCGGAAGAGATGTTCGGTTACCTGGATTACCTGAGTGGAGTTGGCGTCCAGAAGTGGTTTGCGGCTGTCCCTGACCTGCCGACGAACCGGAAGGTGGAAACGCTGGTCCCGGAGATCGTCGTCGAGAAGCGGGGCGAGGAGTTCGCCCAGGATATCGTTGGCTTCTTCCGCAGCCAGTTCGAGGTCGCGACCCCAATGTGGGACTCGCCGATCCAGAGCTACGCGATCGACCAACTGATGACGGCCATGAACAACATATACGGGAAGCAGGCCTCGGTCACGGACGCGCTGGCCGAAGCCCAGCGGGCGTGCCAGGCCGAGCTCGAGAAGGTTCTGGCAAGCAATTCGTAGCCAACTGCGCGGCGGGTCTCACACAAGCCCGCTGCGCAAGCTCCAACGGGAATCACGTATGGCTCTGGCCTGGACCGGCCGCTCAAGCACCAAGGGCAATTTCACCCGGAGGGAGGCCCGTGCCGGACTCCTCTTCGTCCTGCCGTGGCTCGTAGCCCTGGTCGTGTTCACGGCCTACCCCGTGTTCGGTACCCTCGGCCTATCCTTCACCGACTACAACATCATCGAGCCGCCTACCTGGGTGGGCCTGGACAACTTCCGGCGCATGTTCAGCGAGGACCCGGCGTTCTGGACCGCGGTCAATAACAGCCTCTACTTCGTCGCCGTCTCGGTCCCGCTAAGGCTGATTATTGCGCTGGCGCTCGCGATGCTGCTGAACCAGGGTGTACGCGGCATCAGCGTCTACCGCGTCATCTTCTACCTACCAGCACTCGTTCCTCCAGTCGCGGCGGCGATTGTGTTCATGCTGATGTTCAACCTGGACACAGGGCCGGTCAACCTGCTGATCTCGTCTGTGGGACTCTCCCCACCCGACTGGCTGCGGGATCCCCGCTGGGCAATGCCCGCCCTGATCATCCTCAGTCTCTGGCCCCTGGGGGTCGAGGTCCTGGTGTTCCTGGCGGGGCTCAAGGAGATTCCCCAGGACGTGCTGGACGCAGCAGCCATTGACGGCGCGACCGGGTGGAGGCGTCTCCTCGGAATTACCTTGCCACTTCTGTCGCCCGTCATCCTCTTCAACCTGGTCACGGGCATCATCTATTCGTTCCAGGTGTTCGTCCCGGCTCTCGTCCTCGGAGGCACGACCGGCGACCCGTTCGAATCGACCTTGGTGTACATGGTGCTCATCTACCGCAACGCGTTCCGCTACTTCTCGATGGGCTACGCCGCGGCGCAATCGCTCGTGCTCTTCATTGCCGTTGCTGTCATGACGTTGCTCATCTTCCGGACGGCCCGTCGCTGGGTTCACTATGAAGGGGAAGCCTGATGGGAGAGGCCGTGGAGCCGATCCGGGCAGATACGACGGAGCCAGGATCTGACGTCCAACGCGATGCCGTTGGCCAGCGCCGCTCGCCTTTCGCAAGCATCCTGCGGCACGGATTACTGATCATCGCGTCGCTGGCGTTCCTGGTCCCGTTCTACTGGATGGTCGCTTCGGCGCTGAAGGACAACACCCAGATCTTCAACCCGGAGTTCCAACTGTGGCCCAATCCCGCCCACTGGGAGAACTTCGCGACCGCAATGAACTACCCCGGGTTTCCGTACCTGCGGTTGCTGGGAAACAGCATCTTCTACGCAGGAGCCGTGACGATCGGCACGGTCATTTCCTGCGCAGCGGTGGCGTACGGCTTCGCAAGGATGCGTTTCCCCGGCCGCGATATCCTCTTTGCCCTTACCCTCGCCACCTTGATGGTGCCCCCGATCGTGACGTTCATCCCGACCTACGTCCTGTTCGCCAAGCTCGGGCTCACGGGGACCTACGCGCCGCTAATCATCCCGCGCTTTCTTGGAGACGGGTTCTTCATCTTCATGCTGAGGCAGTTCTTTCGCGGCATTCCTGCAGACCTGTCTGACGCGGCGCGGATTGATGGGGCTGGAGAGTTCCGCATCTTCTGGCAGATCATGCTGCCCCTGGTGCGGCCGGCGCTCGTCGTCGTCGCTGTCTTCACGCTGCTGTACACCTGGCACGACTTCTTCGGGCCACTGATCTACCTGCAGGACCAGGACACCTACCCACTCAGCCTTGGCCTGTACGCCTTCCGGTCGCAGCGCACAATGGAGTGGTCGTTGATCATGACGGGCGCCACCCTGACGGTGCTCCCGCTGATCATCGTCTTCCTGTTCACCCAGCGTTACTTCATCCGTGGCGTCACCATGACTGGCATCAAGGGGTAGACCGGTCTCCATCGGGGGATGATCCTCGCTCGGTACAACCCATGAGTGGAACTGTCGACCCGGTGAATTTCTGACGAAATCCGGCTGATACGTAGCAGCTCCTATTCGAATCCAGACCAAAGTGATCCCGCTCCCTTCCAACTGGAAGGGAGCGGGACCGGTATGAACACCGTTGGTCGGGTGAGAATTCTTCCCTACAACCCCTACAGCGCCGTGCCGAAATGGTGTCATTCCGAGCGACGTCAAAAGATCTCGTCGTTGCGCCGGGTGGGGCAGCACGAGATCTCTCGACGAGCTCGAGACGACACAAGGGGTGCATCGCGGTTTAGTCAGCTATTGCCGCGTAGTCCTCCGAGTAGTGGTGCACGTAGGCGTCCACGCAGGCGTCGACCAGTTCCGCTTCATCGAAGTCCTGAGTGAAGCGAGTAATGGAGAAGATGTCGAGCGGGATGTCGGATGTGCCTGTGAGAATGACCTGCGCCAGCGCCTCGCCGATGCCTGGTGAGATGGAGAGGCCACCCACAACGCAGCCGGTAGCGGTAAAGAAGCCCTCCGCTCCGGGGACCGCACCCACAATGTGCTTGCCATCAGCGGTCATGGTGGGCAAACCACCCCGGTAGAGCTGCAGCGACGCGTTCTGCAAAACCGGGAACTGGTCACGAGTCAGATCCGCCAGCTTCCGCAGCACACTCTCGTCCAGCGGCATGTCCGCAATCTGGAACTCTGGTGAGGCGTCGCGCATCTCGAACGGGAGCGGGTTCGTCTCGTAGCCGCCCAGCATCAGGCCACCCCAGCAAGGACGCACATAGACATTGGCGTCGATGACGCGGCAGATCGGCTGCGTGTTGCGAATCCCCGGCAGCGGCTCCGTGATCATGAGCTGGTGTCGCACCGGCACGATGGGGATGCGGAGCCCTTGCTCGTCCGCCACCTGGCGCGTCCACGCTCCAGCGCAGTCCACCACGATCGGCGCGGAGATGTCGCCCTTGCTCGTCTGTACCCCCGCCACGCGGCCCGAGGCATCGCGCAGCAGGCCGGTGACCGGCTGGTGGGTGAGAATCGTCGCGCCGAGGGCACGGGCTGCGGCGGAGAAGACCTGGGGAATCTGGCGCGGTTCCAGGTAGAGATCGCTCGGCGTGATCCACATCGCCTGCACGCCGTCCGTCTTCGCCCACGGTGCGCGCTCAGCTAGCTCGTCGGCATCAATGGGGCGGATATCGAGGCCGAGCGCCTTGCCGGCACGTATCTCCCACTCCACCTGCGCGACGCCTGATTCGTTGCGCGCCATCTTGACGCTGCCCGACTGGTGGAACTCCAGCGGGATATCGGTCTCCTCGGTGAAGGCGACGATCTTCTCCACGCTGCGCTTGGCCAGCAACGTCGTTTCGCGCTCGCGTCGAATCTGCTGCGTCAGGCCCGCCGCGCGGGGCGAGGTTTGCTCTCCAACCCCGAAGCGGTCAATGAGCACGACATCCTGCAGACCCTGCTGGGCCAGGTAATAGGCGAGGCTCGAGCCGAACGACCCAGCCCCGATGACGACGGCGTTTGCGGTGGTGACCATGCACTGTTCCCTTCTGAACGGTGAACCCTCACCCTGAGCCCCTCTCCCTGTGCGCAGGCCGAGGAGCTGGCGGGTGTAATGAATTGGCGGCAAGTCACGATCTTCGTGGCATCGTTACCGCAAGGATCTGAGACCTCTACACCAGCGCGGGGCTCCCCCCTCCCTGCGCACAGGGAGAGGGGCTGAGGGTGAGGGTCAGTAGTTTGCAATCAAACTGCCAGCAGTCCCCCTTATTTTCCGGCCTGAACAACACTACAGGTGAGATACCTACACATGAGCCTGCGCTCGCGAGAAGCGTGCCTCCAGACGCCGCGTCAGGAACGCGACCGGCAGGCTCATCACCAGATAGATGGCGGCCGCCAGCAGAAAGACTTCCAGTGGCAGGAAGCTGGAGGAGGCCAGGTCACGCGCTCGCAACATCAGTTCCGGCGCGGAGATGATGGACGCCACCGACGTGTCCTTCAAGAGGGCGATGCCAAAGTTGGCCAGGGGCGGCAGCACCACACGTAGCGCTTGCGGAAGGATGACCCAGCGCATGGCCGCCATTGGCGTCAAGCCGACCGTCAGCGCGGCCTCCATCTGGCCGCGATGGATCGACTCGATACCGGCACGAAAGATCTCGGCCATGTACGCAGCGCCGCTCAGCCCCAGGCCGACGACCGCCGCCGGGAACGCATCGAAGATGATGCCGAAGTCCGCCAGCCCGAAGTAAATCAGGAAGAGCACCGCCAGCACGGGGATGCCCCGCAGCACTTCTATGTAGCCAGATGCGAACCAGCGCAGCGGCGCGATAGGCGAGAGCTTGGCGAGCGCCAGCAGCAACCCGACGATGACCGCCAGGATGAAGGCAAGCACGGTCATGCGCAGGGTGTTGCCCGCCGCCTCGATCAATTGCGGGAACCACTCGGCAAAGTGCTCCTGGTAGACCGCGAAGAGATCGCTCATGCGAACGTCGCGCTCCGGTCACCCGTGGCGCTGCTCGCCGCCAGCCGCCGCTCCAGGCGGCGCGAGATCCAGGACAGGATGAGGCTCATGCACAGGTACATGAGCGCCACCAGCAGGTAGATCTGGGCGCTGAGGTACGTCTCGGTCACCAGGTTGCGCGCCTTGAACATGATCTCCGGCGCGGCCACGGCGGAGACGACGGCGGTGTCCTTGAGCAGGGCGATGCTGTAGTTGGTGGTCGGCGGCACGACCACGGTCATCGCCTGGGGCAGGATGACCCAGCGCATGGCCGCGATGGGCGTCATGCCAACGGTAAGGGCTGATTCCATCTGGCCGCGGTGGATTGATTCGATGCCAGAGCGGAAGACCTCAGCCAGGTACGCGCCGCCGTTAAACCCCAGGCCAATGATGGCGGCCTGGATGGGGGTGAAGCGAATGCCGACCTGCGTCAGGCCGAAGTACAGGATGAACAACTGCGCCAGCACCGGCGTGCCGCGCACAATCTCGATGTAGGTGCGCACCATGAGGGTGATCAGGGAAACCTTCATTGTCTGCAGCAGCGCCAGGAGCAGCCCAACCACGATGGCTAGCACGAATGCCCCAGCCGCAATGCGCACGGTCATGCCGGCTGCCGGAATGAGCACCTCCAGGAAATAGGGCAGGTTCTCGATCAGGCGTTCCCAGAACATGGCCCGCTACCGCTCCACGACCTGCCGCAGGAACTCCCGCGTGCGGGCATGCTGCGGCTCGACAAAGAGCTGGCGCGGCGGCCCTTCTTCCACGATGACGCCGTCCTCCATGAAGATGACACGGTCGGCAGCGTCCTGGGCAAAGCGCATCTCGTGCGTGACCACCAGCATGGTGCGCCCCTCCTGCGCCAGCGCCCGCATCACGTTCAGCACCTCGCCGATCAGTTCGGGATCGAGCGCGGACGTAGGCTCATCGAAGAGGAGTAGCTTGGGCTGCATAGCCAGGGCGCGAGCGATTGCCACGCGTTGCTGCTGCCCGCCGGAGAGTCGCTCCGGGTACTCGTCCGCCTTGTGCCCCAGTCCCACTTTCTCGAGCAGCGCGCGCCCTTCGGCTCTTGCCTGCTCTGTGGATTGTTTCAGGACGCGGATGGGGCCGAGCGTGACGTTATCGAGCGCACTGAGATGGGGCCACAGGTTGAAGCGTTGGAACACCATGCCCATTTCGGTGCGCTCTTTGGCTAACTCGCGGTCACCAACACTGCGAAACTGTTTGCCGTCCCAGGTCTCCCCGATCAGGCGGTCTTCGATGTAGACGTGGCCGCTGGTGGGGCGCTCCAGGTAGTTGATGCAGCGCAGGAGCGTGGTCTTGCCGGAGCCGCTTGGCCCAATTACCGTAATCGTCTCACCCGGTGTGACGTCCAGGTCCACGCCTCGAAGCACTTCGTTGGCGCCGAAGCTCTTGTGCAGGTCAACGACCTTCAACAATGGGGTCATGAGCGCTCCGTGACGCGCCGGGCCATCGTGGGGCCGAGCATGCGATCACTCTCTGGTGTCATCTCGAGCTTGTCGAGAGATCTCGGCGTCTCAGGCAGCCTGTTCTCCTGCGAACCCGGGACGTGGTTGCAATATCGTCGCTCGGCGGTCTGGAAGGCCGAGAGATCTCGATTTCGCTCGAGATGACACCTGGATTTGGTGGTCGCCTCGACACGGCAATTCCCCTGAGACAACGTTCTGCTCGCCGTTTGTCTCCCCTCTCCCTGCGCACATACTCAGGGAGAGGGGGTGGAGACGACGGTTCGCCCCTACGAAGCCGGCGTGGCGGCAGCCGCACCCGCGGCGTTCGCATCACACTCCGGGTTCAGGGTTGGGGATTCCCATCCCTCTTCGCGGTCAACGCCAACACGCGGGTTCGGGTCTGGCGGGAGGAAGAAGCTGGGATTGGTCACGCCGTACTCGGCCATGAAGGCCTGGTTCTGGCAGGTATCCCATAGTTCCGCAATGCCGGCGTTAATGGCATCGGCCAGCGCGGTCGCATCCTTGCGCACGCCCATGACCACGTTGTACTTGGTGGACATGATCGGGAAGGCGGGATCGGGCTGCAGCTCAACCTGGTGCAGTTCCCACTCCGGGTGCTCCGCAATGGCCAGCTCGACCAGGGGTGGGTCGAGGATCGCCATGTCGATGCGGCCCGCCACCAGGTCACGCATCACGGCGTCCGAGGTGTCGTACAACTTGGCCTCGCCGATGCCAGGCACGGCTTTCAGCTCCGGCACCAGCGTGAAGCCGGTGACCGTACCGACTTTCTTGCCCGCCATATCGGCGAACGTGCTGTAGTTGTTCGACGTCTTCTGCGCCAGCAGAGTCCCGAAGTAGTAGATCGGGTCCGATATGGTCATGACTTCGCTGCGCTCGGCGGTCCAGCCCATGGCGCCGAGCATGACATCGTTGCGACCCGAGCTGGTGGCCTCGATAACGGCTGCCCAGTCCGCCTGAGAGGGCACGACTTCCAGGCCGAGATCCGCCGCGATCTTGGCGATCATCTTGCCATCGCTGCCGATGAGTTGCCCATCCTGCAGGGAGGTCATGGGCATGTCACCGTTGAAGCCAACGATCAGCTTACCGGGCTCGATGGTATCCAGTTCCTGGGCCAGCGCCTGGGCCGCGGCGGACAGGCCGATCAGCACCGCGCCGAACGCGAAAAGCGCGCCCCGCGCCCGGGTGTTCCATCTGGATCGGGATCTTGACGTGCTCACGCTCAATTGGGGCATGGTCTCCTCCGTGTCGCGATGAAGCCGCATCTGTCCTACCTGGCAACTGACGGACCTTGCCTCACCTCCTTTCCGTGCCGGAGGGCCGTCCGGCCTGCGCCTGGCGTAGCCCGGCGCTGGCGACCAGGTGATGGTCACCCAGGCCCTGCGCCGCGAAGACGGCAAGGAGGTGATCGAAGTGGGTGTGCATGTGGCGCCGGGCGGCGGCGGCATCCCGGGCGCGAATCGCATCGAGGATCGGCTGATGCAGGGCCAGGATGACATCCGCCTGGTCAGGCGAGACGTGCAGCATCATCTCGAAGCTCTCGGCAAAGGCCTCGTTCAGGGAGGCCATCGTTTCCGCCAGCAGCGGGTTGCCACTGGCGCGGGCGATGGCGTGGTGGAAGGCCCGCCCCTGCTCGCTTTGCGTCGGGATGTCGGTCGTGCTGGCATACGCGGCCAGGGATGAGGCCATGACATCCAGATCGGTATCCGTGCGGCGCACGGCGGCCAACTGCGCGGCCTCGATCTCCAGCGCGCGGCGAAACTCCGCCAGTTGGCCCGCAGTGACCGAGCGTGTCCGGAAGAGCAGGGCGATACTGGACGAAACAATGGAAACAGGCGGCGCGGTAACCACTGCCCCGCCACCGCGCCCGCGCTGGATGGAAACCAGGCCCATCTGGGAGAGGGTGGAGAGCCCTTCCCGCAGCGTCGCGCGGCTGACCGCAAGCTCGCTGGCCAGGGCACGTTCTGGCGGTAGCGCCGTCCCCGGCTGCAATGCGCCAGAGAGAATGCGCCCCCGAAGCTGCTCGACCACGCTTGCCGCTGCCGTTGGCGCCTGCATGCGTCTCCCAATACAACACAGACCTCGGCTGTCCTGCCGCTGCCCCTGTTTTGGTCTGACCAAACGATGGGCCCATCATCCCGGCAACGCTCACCGCTGTCAAGATGGCGATCCGCCCAACTCCGAGCGGCCACGGCGCCGATACTTGGGCTGGGCACGCAGATGCGGGAACGGGGGCATCCCAATGGAGCAGCTTGCACGACATGTCACTGCGCCGCGACGGGCAATCCTCGCCGCGCCGCTCGCACTTGGGTTGGTCAGGATCACCAGTTCGGTTGAGGCAATCCAAGAAGAGGGAGAGAACGCCATGGAAACGACGATCGAGCACCTCAACCCGGAAGGCATGCATCGCAACCCGGCTTTCTCACAGGCCGTCGTGGTCACGAATCCTGGCGCCACCGTGTACATCGGCGGCCAGAACGCGGTGAACGCACAGGGGGAGATTGTCGGCAGTGGGGACCTGGCAGCGCAGACGGAGCAGATCTTCGTAAACCTGGGGATCGTGCTGGAGGCCGCCGGTGCTACGTTGCACGACATCGTGAAGTGGACGATGTTCATCGTCGAGGGGCAGGATCTCCTGCCCGGCTTCGAGGTCTTCCAGAAGCACTGGGGCACGGAGCACCAGCCGCCGGCCATCAGCGCGGCGCTGGTTGCGAGCCTGGCCCATCCGGACTTCCTCGTCGAGATCGAGGCCATTGCCGTGACACGCGGCTAGCGGGTTCGGCCTGGCTAAGCAAATGGGATGCTGGGGCGGCGTGGACATCACCCCGCCCCCGGTTCCATAGGTGTCTTGGCTAGCCCTGCGTTGAGGAGCGAGACTCTCCGCATCCTCGAGTTCAGATGCGTCTACTCCGTCACGAACGAAGGCCTCTGGCGGTGGCTGGTCGGACTTGCTCTCGCACGTTTGGCAACGTGCGAGAGCAAAGACTCACATTCTCACTGGCAGATCGGGGCGCAGCGGTTGCTGCCGGTCGTCAGGCCAGAACGGATGCAGACGCGGCCGCTGGCGCAATCCGCGGTGGTGCGACACGCGGGGGCGTCGTAGAAGTCTTCGGTGCAGGTGTTGGCGCCTTCGGTCGTCCGCCAGCAGTAGCACGGCAGACCATCGACGGAGCCGCTGGACGCGCAGATGACCTCGCGCTGGTTCTCCGGGGTAGCGTTGCCGTAACCCTGACCCGCATCGCACGTTTCGGTGCAGATGCGGTTCGGGAAGGTCTGGATGCAGATTCCTGGTGGCGGGTTCTGCCCAGTCCCAGTTGCTGGTTGGCACGATTCACTCGTGCAGCTCACGCCGTCATCGCAACCAACCTGGCCCTCGCGGCAACATAGGGTCTTGTCGATACAGATGTCGCCGCAGGGCCGCAACGAGGTGTTGCAGGTGGTCTGGCCGTTGCTCACGGTGCAGCAGCCCTGATTCCGCTGGCACCGGCCTCCGGTCCCGCAGCGGCATTCGCCGAAGCCAGAGGAGTTCACGGCGCAGGTTTCGTTGGGGAGGCATCCTAGCTGGATTGATTGCGAGCTGGAGGAGTCGGTCCCGGTGCAACACGCCCCCTTCGGGATGCAGGTGTTGCCGCAAGGGCGCTTGGTGTTATCGCAGAAGGGTCGGCCGTTCTGGTCGGTGCTGCAGCAGCCCTGGCCGCAACTGACGCCGTTGGAGCAGGTGCACTCGCCGTTCACGCAGGCAACTTCCGGATTGCAAGTTCTGCAGCGGCCTCCGCTATTGCCACATGTCTCCCGGTCATTTCCAGCGAGACACGTCCCTTCTGCCGAGCAACAGCCGTTGCAACCCTGGCAGGCCGCCGGCAGGCACTGCCCGGAGGCTGTGCAGGTATCCGTGCCAGGACAAGCCCCGTTGTTGAGGCCGCAGGAGACCTGCTGCCCACATCCGTTGTCCACGCTGCCGCACTCTCGCCCCGCGCAGGCATTCAGGTTCGGGGTGCACACGCATTGCCCAGAGTTGGTGTTGCATGTCTCAGGGGACGTGCACGAACCACACGGGACCGCGTTGCCACAACCGTCATCCGCCGTGCCGCACTCGCGGCCCGCGCAGGGGTTGTTGGCAGGGGTGCAATCGCACTGACCGGTGCTAGCGTTGCAGGTGTCCGGCCCGGTGCAGTCCCCGCAGGCGACCTGCACGCCGCAACCGTTCTCCACTGAGCCGCACTCGCGGCTGGAGCAGGGATTCGCATCAGGCACACAGCCCGGCGTAGCCGGGCACGGCCCAAGGGTGTCACCGTGCTTCAGGTGTTTCTTCTTCGCCTTCTGAGCCACCGTGATCGTCTGGCCGCTGTGGCAGATGGTGATTTTCTTCTTGCGCTTCTTCTCCGCGCCAACCTGGTCGTTGCCCGGATTGCGCTTCTTTTCGTCCGAATCCCGATCGTTCTCTTTTCTGTTATCCCGCTTGCGCTTTGCCTCCACAGGCTGCGGAAGCAGGTGCAGCACAGCGCCGAGCGCGCCGCTGGCAAGGCCGCTGGTCAGCTTCCGTCGCGAGGTCTGCCCCGCCAGTGACCTGGCGAATGCATCGAACTGTTTTCCGTCCACGGGAGTGTGCCTTCCTGTAGGAATCGCCAAATGGTGGAGCGTGAACAGGGGAGGCACTGTGCCTCCCCTGTCCTGGATTCACCAGGGCGTGTTGCCACCAACAGCAGCGATACCGCTGTTCACTACGCCGACTAAGCGCAACGCGCCGACAGCGGCACGCAGAACCCTGGAAACTGGGCGCCATTGCCACAGCAACTCGTGGTGCTATCCGGTGTCTCCTTCAGCGGCACGCAGACCGAGGACTCCGCGCACTCATCGCTCGAGGCGCAAGCTGGTCGGACGTCAGCAGCAGGGCAGATCGCCTGAGTCTGGCTGATGCAGAATCCAGCGCCCTCGACTGTGGAGTAGCAGATGCAGGTTTGCGAGGCGTTACAGAAGGTGGGCGCGAGGCAGGGATTGACGCCAGTGCAGGAGGCGGTCCCGGTGTTGGTTACTTCGCACTCGCCGTTCACGCACATGCCTGCGCCGCCGTTACATGCCCCACCCTGGTTCGCAGCTACTGGAGCCGAGCAGGTGCCGTCGTTGGGATCGCAGATACTCGCCTGGCATTCACCCGCCTGAGGGCAGACCACCGGGATACTGGCGCACGTCCCCGCCTGGCAGGTGCGATTGCACTTGTTCATGCCACACGGCGTGTCGTCCGGCTCGGCGGTGTAGGTGCATTGCCCCGTCTGTGGATCACAGACACCAGGACCATCCTGGCACACGGGCGCTGCGGGACACTCTTTGGGAGTCAAGGAGCAGGTCCCTGTGTTCGGGTTGCAGGTGCTCGCCTGGCAGAGATTGCCGGCTGGGCATTCGACCGGTGTATCGACGCACTCCCCGTCCTGGCAGGTGTTGTTGCACTTGTTCATCGCGCACGGAGTGTCATTCGCCAGGTCAGGGAAAGTGCATTGACCATCGTTGCCGCAGACACCCGCGGCCTTGCACACACCAGGTGCTGCCGGGCAGTTGCCATTGTCCGGACCGCACTGCACCGGCGTACCGCAGCCGTTACCGACCGTGCCACAGACCCGATCACCGCAGGGGTTCTGGATCGGCGTACAGCCGCACTGGCCAGTGTTGTTGTTGCAGATCTCAGGCGCCGTGCATTCGCCGCAGGGGATCTCGGCGCAGCCGTTATTTGCCGTCCCGCACTCGCGGCCAGCGCAGGCATTAGGATTGGTCGGGACACAGGCTGGGGTATCCTGGCAAGCACCGGGCGTCGCGCCCTTGCGCAGGAACTTCTTCTTGGCCTTCTTGGAGACCTCGATGGTTCGACCGTTTTGGCAGAGGGTGACCTTTTTCTTCTTACGCTTTTTCTCTGACGCGACCTGGTCGTTGTCTTTGTCGTTGCGCTTCTTGCGCTTTGCTGCTTCCAGGGGCTGTGAAAGCAGGTGGACCGCGGCGCCGAGTGCTCCACCAGCGAGGCCACCGGCTAGGACGCGGCGGGAGGTCTGGCTAGCTAGCGACCGGGCGAACGTGTCGAACTGTTTACCGTCCATGCGGGAGTCTTCCTTCCAGAATTAACGAGCTGGGACACCTGTGCAGAGGAGGCCTCTCGGCCTCCTCTGCTGTACCGGCATCACGCTCTCTCGATCAGTCACCTACGGCAAAACGCCGAAGCTGCCAGGGAGCGCGCGATGCGTCGGCGTCCCGGGCTAGACAGCTGGGGCGGTACAGATGTCGGTTGCGACCTGGATGCACGCTCCCCGGAAACCCTCGTATCCAGCGCAACACGTGCCCGAGGAGGTTCCGAGTTCGTCCAGCGGGGCGCAGACCGAGCCTGAGGCACAATCCGCGCTCGAGTTGCAGGCCGGCCGGACCGTGGTGCCGAAGCAGCCGACTGCACTAAACGGATAGGTAAACGCGTTCGGTCCCGACGTGATCCGCCGCAGGCAAATGCCGCCTTCCTCAGTGGTCGAGTAGCACCCGCAATCGCCCTGGCCCCACGGGTTCGACGTGGCGCACTGACGTGGAGCATTCACCTCGCCGCAAGGATCAGCGCCGATGCAGCTTTCGGTCCCGTTGTTCGTGATGATGCAGGAGCCGCTGCCGTCGGCGTTCTGGACACAGACGCCCGTGTCGGCCTGGCCGCAGGGGCTGCCGATGGCTGCATCAGCAATGGTGTAAGTGCACAGTCCATCGTTGCCGCAATTGCCAGCGGAGTTGCAGGCTGGAGCTACCGGACAGTTCCCGTTATCCGCGCCGCACTGAACCTGGGTACCGCAGCCGTTATCAACCGTGCCGCAGACCCGGTCACCACAGGGGTTCTGGATCGGCGTGCAGATGCACTCTCCGGTGGCGGTGCAGGTGTCTGTGCCCGTGCAGGCGCCGTTGTTGGAGCCGCAGGTTTCCTGCTGCCCGCACCCGTTGTCCACACTGCCGCACTTGCGGTTACCACACGGGTTCTGGTCCGGCGTGCAGCCGCACTGCCCGGTGTTGTTGTTGCAGATCTGAGGATCTGTGCACTGCCCGCAGGGAACCTGTATGCCGCAGCCATTATCGACCGTGCCACACTTGCGGTTGCCACATGGATTGGTTTCTGGCGTACAGGCCGGCGTGTCCTGGCAAGGGCCAATTGTGTCACCATGACGCAGGTGCTTTTTCTTGGCATTCTTGGACACCGTGATGGTCTGCCCGTTGTGGCAGAGCGTCACTTTCTTCTTCTTGTCCTTGTCCTTGTTGTTGTTGTTCTTTGCCTCGGCTTTGGAGAGCTCAAGGCTGCCAAGGGCCGCAACAGGAATGCCAACCGCCCCGAGCAACAACTGCTTGAGCGTGCCTCGCCGTGTTTGTCCAGCGGCCATGTCCCTGGCCAAATCGTCGAAATCGCGTTGCATAGTCTGGTTCCTCTCCTACCGTGTGTAGAGTCCTGTTCAGATGCGAGGCGCTGTGGTCGGGTGCCCGGTCTCCTGGCGAGTTCAGGACGGCCTGACAGGCACAAGTCCTCGTTTGGTCGCCCTAGTGATCCCGCAGTAATTCACCCAGGGATTGGTCCCCCTCTCGCTTATCCATGTGTAAAGGGATGTTGACGTGGTCAAGATGACGCTTGCTATGAAAATTTATAGCAGACCGACGACTAATTGTAAGGCCTTAAATCATCACTATACTCGCATAGTGAATATAAATTTACATTCACTTCATCGATTCCGGTAAGTTCCTGGAGATGGGTCTGAGAGAAAGACGGCGAGTCTCATTTGGAGCACGATATTGGCGACGTCAATTGTCTTAAAGAAGGGTGCACTTCCGGTGTGAGGCCGATACTTTTCGAGCGCAAGTGTTGCTTCTCGCTTGCCTTCCTACCGTAAAACACAAATGAATCGCATTTATGTAGTCGATGCTGCATCGGGCTGTGAGAAGGGTCTCATGAGTTATGTCCAAGGTAGTTGCTGGTGTACCTGCCCAACGCTGTCGGTACCCAGGCTCTTGCATGAACATGACGGGTCACAGCCGGGAGCGGATCGATCGATGCGGTGGAAATCAACGGAGCCGCGACAATGTGACGCTACAGGAGGGAGTGGCGACCATGCTGTCCATCGCCGGTAGCTTGCGTGCGGCCCTGTCGCTGGAAGGGGCTGGTGCCTGTCGGGCGCCCAGTGGTTAGGTGCATCCGACCACACTGGTCCTGCCTCCCCCATGACACGTCACGGCTGAGATTGGTCATCAATTTAGCTTGTTGTTTATGCTCATCACGCGAGGACTCAGCCGGGCCTGTCTTGTCAAGCGTCTGGACTGCAGCAAGCGGCGGCCGCAGCCTCAAGCTCAGACCGCTCGATGAGGAGAACGCTACATGGACACGCCCGGCTTCACCGTTGAGCTGACCGACTTCGGCGAGATCGGGGACGAGTTCCACGCTCGCGTGGCGCGCATGGTCTGGTGCAACGTGGCGACGGTTGACCAGAACTGCCGGCCACGCTCGCGGATCATGCACCCTCTCTGGGACGGAACTACCGGCTACATCGGAACCTGAGGGACCTCGGTACGTTCCGGTCACCAGACCCCGTCGATCAAACTGGCGCACATCAGGGATAACCCGCACGCCTCACTCGCGTATGTCGCTGAGCCCTTCACTCCGGTCTACGTGGATTGCCATGTTGACGCCGTCGAGGACGTTGCCGCGAAAGCGCGCTTCTCTGAGCTGGCCCGCTCGCACCCCGAGCCGTACGGTTATGACCCGGACGTTCTGTTCGGTGGCCCGGAGAACCCGCAATTCGTTGTTCTGCAGCTCACGCCGCTGCGCATTGCGCTCGTGGAGTTCCCGGCCCCACCCGGCAAAGTCTTCATCTGGCGACCGAACGGCGCTGCCCGAAGCGATCAATAACCGTCATGATTGAAGGCACATCGGCAACTGCTTGGCGCGCCTATTATCACCGCGAGTATCCGTTCTGCACATCGTAGGTCACTGGACTGGACACTTGCCCCGGCCTCAGTCTGCTCACATGACTGGCGTTCTCGCCGCTCGCGGCCGTAGCTCCTTCTGGTAGACGGCGTAGGTGTGGTTGGGAACAACACGCATACCGGCCCTCTCGTACAGCTGGGTGGCCCCGGTTTCGCTTTCGGCATCGACATCCAGGCCCGCCTGAACCCAACCACGGTGGACGAATGCGGCAAACGCCTGCCGGAGCAGTGCGAAACCAAGTCCCTGCCGCCGCCAGCGACGGCGCACACCGAGCTGATTGACCCAGCCCATGCCGAGGTAGTGACGACCCAGGAGGACACCGGCGAGTTCCTGCCCGTCGTAGGCCAGGAAACACAGCCCGGGGTCAAAGCCCTCCCCCTTGCGCCGCCAGAGCTCGAAGTCGTCCGGGACGTGTCCCCAGTGATCCTGGAATGCCTCTTCCAGGGTGAGGTACGCCGGATAGTCGTCGTCCGCCGATGCCCAGGTGCGGACGGTGATGCCGTCCGGCCAGGATGGAGGCAATGGCGGCGCATCGAGGTCAGTGATCATCCGCCAAAAATAGCGGGCCACGGTGTAGCCAGCACCATCCAGCAGATGGCGGGCCAACTGATTGTGCTGGTTGACGGAGTTCCGGACGATGACGGGTGATCCAGGCGGAACGTCGTCGCTGGCTCGCGCTTCCATGGCCCGGACGAGGTAGGCGCCAATGCCACGGCCAGAGTGGCTCGGATGGACGTAGCCATCGGCCTCAAGCAGGTGCTGATCCTCGTGGTACAGCGCTGCGTAGCCAGCAAGATCCCCATCCGGGGAGAGCACGAGCCAGGCATCCCGAGCGAGGTCCAACTCCTCCCAGTCGCTTTGCAGCGTTGCCTCTGGATAGTCCGGTGAGCCGAACTCGGCAGTCGTGACCACGGCGAGGAAGCGAGCAACCGCGGGAAGATCCTCTAGCTTTGGGCTGTGAAGGGTGTAGCCGGCGGGAAGTGCGATGCCAGGTGCAGGATCGCGCGTGTACGACATGAACACCACCTCTCCCCATAAGGACCTGGTGCTTGCGCAAGCACTGCCGAGTCTGCAGTTTAACCCGGTCCCTGGTCAGGCGGTTGACGGACGCAAGAGCAGACAGAACAGGCAGGAAGCGCACACGGCTCGCACGCCGAAGCGAGGTCGGCTCGCACGCCTAAGCGCCAAGCTCGCCATAAGGATTTCGTTCAAAGGAGGTCCTGGACGATCTAGCGCCAGGTCACCAGAGGCCCCAACTCTTTGACACGCGGCGGGCCAACTCCTCGTACTGCCAGATGGCGTACGCCAGGCCTTCACAGAGGTAGTCAGCTTCCGGAAGGGGCTGGCCGGGATTGGCCCACCGGGAAATCTTGGCGTCCAGGATGGTGCGCAGGTCGCGGATGGTTACTCCATAGCGCACGGCGGTCTGCGCGAGCCACGCCTCCAGACCCAGTTTCTGCAACCTGTGAAGTTCCTCGCGGACCGTGCTCGACGCCGCCCCTTCCACGGGACGGAGCACGTCTTCGATATCCCCCGAGATGGGCGCCCACCCCGTGCGACGCCACAAGTCATACAGCCGGTCGATCTGCGCCGCCGTCAGCCTGGGACGGCCAGTCTCCGTCGCTCGCCGGTTCACGCACTCCTGGAACCACATCGCCCGCAACTGCGCGGGCTGTGCCGTTTGAGCCACGGATCTCTCCCATGTACCCGGCCACGGATCGGGCGCCTGTTGTCAGGCGCCCGGCCATCGCGGAGGTCAACCCCGTGAGGCACGGGGACCATCATCATGAGGAAGGCGATAGCACGCGGAATGCCAGACCTCAGGGGAACGTGCTGTGCGCGACGGAAGCGGCGGGGTGCGTGGAATCCGGAGTAGGCTCGTTGATCGCGCGCGGCTAACAGGATGGGCTTGGAAGCCCGGTTGCGGACGAGAGGTACAGATGGTTCCGTGGTTCAAGGGGGAATTCGGGCCGGCCCGCGCCGCCGTCGTCGCCATCTTCGTCCTGGCAGGGCTTTCCTTCAGTGCCTGGGCCGTGCGCATTCCCGACGTCAAGTCGGCGCTGCGGCTAGATGATGCCACCCTGGGACTGGCACTGCTCGGTACGGCGGCTGGCTCCGTGGTGGCAATGACCGCATCCGGGTGGACCATTGCCCGCTTCGGCAGTCACCGGGTGACGGTGACTGCCGCCCTGCTCACCTGCGCCACGCTGGTGTTGCCGGCGCTGGCCCCTTCGCCCCCAATGCTCTTCGCCGCGCTCTTCGTCTTTGGTGCTGCCTACGGGGCACTGGATGTGGCCATGAATGCCCAGGCAGCGGCGGTGGAGGAGCGCTGGGGCAGCCCGATCATGTCGTCATTCCACGGCGCCTTTTCGGCTGGTGCGCTGGCCGGCTCCTTCATTGCGGCGGTGATTGCCGGCCAGGGGGTTCCCCCGGCGCCGCATCTCCTGGGCACTGGCCTGGTGCTCGTGGTGCTGGCCCTGCTTGCCGCGCGGCGCCTCGTGACCGCCTCAGCCGAAGCCGCGGATGATGGCCCGACCTTTGCCCTGCCCATTGGCCCGCTGGCCAGCGTGGGAGCCCTTGCCTTCGGGGTCCTGCTGGCTGAGGGGGCGGTAGCGGACTGGAGCGCCGTCTACCTGCGCGATGTCCTGGGCGCCACGGCAGCGGCGGGAGGACTGGGCTATACCGCGTTCTCGCTGACCATGGCGGCCGGGCGCTTTGCCGGGGATGGCCTGGTGCAGCGGCTGGGGCCGGTGCGGGTGGTCCGTGGCGGCGGGGTGCTGGTGGCCCTGGGACTGGGTGTGACGCTGCTGGCGGGATCGGTGCCGATCGCGCTGATCGGCTTCGCCTGCGTCGGGGCCGGCCTGGCCGCGGCGTTCCCCGTCCTCATCTCGGCGGCGGGACGAACGCCTGGGGTACCGACCGGCACCGCCATCGCCGCCGTAGCGACGGCAGGCTACACCGGATTCCTGGTTGGTCCACCAGCAATCGGCCTGGTGTCCGCCGCGTTCGGTGGCTTGCAGGCCGGGCTGGCCGTGGTGGCGCTCGTTGGCGCGGCCGTGGCCCTCCTGGGCGGCCGGATCCAGCCTGCCGTGACAGCGCCCGAAACCGCTACATCTCCGGTAGCTGAGGCGGTCATGGACCTCTAGGCCGATGCACAGCACACGGGGTCCAGCCGGATTCTGGTCAGGAGCTGACGGTGCGGGGCCAGCCCTGCTGGAGATCGCGGCCGCGTATGGCACGCTGCCTGGCGTGATCGCCGTAGCCGTGGCTGGATCACTGGCGACCGGAATCGCTGACGCGGATTCCGACGTGGACTTGTATGTGTATGCTCCGCATCCGCCGCCTGTCCCGCTGCGCGCAGAGATTGTGGGCCGCTTCGCCCGGGTCAGTGCAGTGGACTCGTCGCCCTGGGAGCCCGGCGACGAGTGGCTGGACGAGCGCACGGGCCGTCACATCGACGTGATGTACCGGGCGCCGGCCTGGATCGAGGATCAACTCGCGCGCGTCCTCGTCCGCCATGAGGTGTCGGTCGGATACTCGACCTGCTTCTGGCATAACGTGCTGCACTCATCGCCTCTGATGGACTCCAACGGATGGTACGGGCGCCTGCAAGATGGGGCCCGCCAGCCCTACCCCGAGGCCCTTAAGCAGGCGATCATCGCGAAGAACCACCCCATCCTGCGGCGGACACTCTCTTCGTATCTCCACCAGATCACGCGTGCGGCGGCGCGGGACGACGTGGTGAGCGTGCAGCACCGTGTGACGGCCCTGCTAGCCAGCTACTTCGACATCCTGTTCGCCGTGAACGAGCTTCCGCACCCAGGCGAGAAGCGTCAACTGCGCTTCGCGCTGGAGCGTTGCAACAAACTCCCTTCAGGTATGGAAGCGACCCTCACCAGCCTGTTGTCGATTCCCGCCTTCCCAGCAACATCGGAAGCCGTCAAACGCGTCAACGCGCTGGTGGACGGACTCGATGCGTTGCTGGAAGACGAGGGGCTCCTGGGGCGCAACGCATCTGTGCGGTGACGCAATCATCATGGACGCCGAAGGAGCCTGGGTTGTGAGAACGCCTGTCCCGGCCATCCGTCTCCCAGTGCCTGGGGTAAGGATGCCAACTTGTTCAGGTAGGGTGGCATGGCATGGTTGTGTAGGCCACATGTATCGAAAATATGGGTGCGAGGCTGGAGACGAGATCCTTTACCTGTGGGCTCAAGATGACACATGAAGATGGATGAAACACCGAACCTCGGCAGCTGGCGAACGAGGGCTGGCCCAACATGACACTCCGGCGAGCAACGCCAGGCGCTACGTCATGAACGCGGGCGACGTGGCGCCCGTCGCCCGGGGGAGATTCCAACTCCTGACGGTATATACGAGACCCGCATTCACGCCACAATGGCCGAGATGCGAGTCGCCACCACGTGGAAGCCGGGAGTGTGAGCCTGCAACAGGGAAGCCATGACCACGCCGGGCCGGTGGAGGAGGATCAATATCAGCGCCATTGCGGCGGCCGCTTCGCGCCAACTGGCGGCGCAGGCGAGAACTTGACAAATGATCCAGGCGAACTCCCGCCGGACCTGGCGTAGTTTCCTCTATCACCGGCGCACCTTGTCGAGAATCTCGTTCCAGGCATTGAAAACACCAACACAGGAGCCCGGCATCAGCGCTGATGCCGGGCTCCTGTGTTGGTGTGGCACTGCCAACAGCTACTTGCGCTTCTTCTTGCCCTTCGTGACCTCGATCGTCACCCGTTCCACCGCGCTGAGCCCGGTCGAGTCGGTGGCCAGGTAGGTGAAGCTGTCCGTGCCTTTTGCCTTCTTGCTGGACTGGTAGCTGAAGGAGCCATCGGGGTTCACCGTCACGCTCCCCTTCTTCGCCTGGCCAGCCAGGCGCGCGGTCAGCGGGTCATCGTCTGGATCGGTGTCGTTCGCCAGCACGCCATCCGCCGGCACCGTGAGCGGCTGCCCCGCCTTCACGCTGAAGCTGTCCGGCTCTGTCTGTGGCCCACTGTTCGCGGAGGTGATGCGCAGGCTCCACCCCGCCAGCGAGCCAGGCCCCACGGGGACGACGGTCTGTGAACGGACGTAGAGCGTCCAGACACCGTTGCCATCTGTCCCATTGAACACGGAGAGCGAGGAACCCGCGTTCGTGGTCGGCGCTGGCGGCGCGAAGATGTCCGGCACCGCTGTGAAGTCGTCATCGGTTGGCTGGAAGGTACCGCTGACGAGGTCTTCGTCGTAGGCGACGCGCTCAGGCGCCTCGTCGCTGAACGTCAATGAATCATTGGCGGCTACCCGGCCGGTGTCAGACAGGATCAGTGCCTTTTGCCCTCCGGGACCAACGAGGAGGACATCCATGCCGCCGGCAGCAGCGTACGTAAGGGTGTTCAGGGAGACATCCACATCCGCGATTGGCGCTTTGAGTTCACTGATCGTGATCGTGGATGGCTGAGCCTGCGAATTGCTGTTGATGGTGATCCCGGCCGCGCTGTTGAACGTATCCAGCTTGAGCGCGCTGCTCGCGCGGCGTGCGGACACCGAATCGGTCACGAGGCCGCAACTGCCACCCAGTACGGCGAGGGCCAGCGCCAACCCGGCGCTACGCATCTTCCATGTTGATGAAAATGTGGGTCTGAAGTTCATGGCTTGCTCCGGTGGGCGCAGCAGTGTTCCGCACCGCTGCGCGAGGACGTGTCGTTCAGGATTTGTGGTGGTTTCCGCGTTACTTGCGCTTCTTCTTCGCCTTGGTGATCTGGATGGTGACCGTCTCCAGGTCACTGAGGCCGCGCGGATCGGTCGCGAGGTAGGTGAAGGAGTCCACCCCCTTCGCCTTCTTGTTCGCGAGGTAGGTGTATGAGCCATCGGGCTGCAGCGACACCGTGCCCTTGGCTGGCTCACCCGCCAGGACAGCGGTCAACGGGTCATTGTCCGGGTCACCATCGTTCCGGAGCACACCGCGCTCGTCTGTCACCGCGAGCCCGGCGCGCACGGTGTTGCTATCGGGCTCGGCGTCAGGAATCCCATTTGCGCTTGTAATGCTCAGGCGCCAACCAGTGGCGACCAACCCGGCATTCTGCAGCGAGTCATCGCGGATGATGAGCTTCCACTCGCCGTTCGCATCCGTGTTGTTGAACACGGCCAGGCGAGCACCCTTGGGGGAAGCCGGTGCGGGTGCGCCAAAGGCGTCAGGGGACTGGAAATTTGTGGGCTGGAAGGTTCCCGTCGTCATAGCGCCCCCAGCGGCGATCTGTTCCGCCGCCTGGTCATCCAGCGTCAGGGTCACATCGCTGGCGCTACTCCCGACATCCGACGCCAGCAGGGCACTTTGCCCCTGCGGCCCCACGAGCAGGATGTCCAGATCATTTGCCGAGCCGTGCGTGAGCCCAATAAGTGTCACGTCCACGTCCGCCACCGGAGTACTGAAACCACTGACGGCAATGCTGGACGGCGCTGCCTGGCTGAATTCCGGAATGGGAATCGCCGAGAAGTTGGAGAATCCCTGAACCAACTGCGCTGAGGGCCGCCTGGCCAGGGCGCTCTCGCTCAGCCCCGGCGCGATGCTGCTCCCGGCGACCGAAAGCGCCATCACGGCGGCGAATACGAGGGCGCGGCGATGCGCGCCGTTGGAGTTCCGTCGTTGTGTGGTCATGTACCTTTTCGTGCATGATGAGGCGCCGCGTTCTCACAAGAATCCGCGGGGCTGGCAACTCTGCGATTCCGCACACCGGGCACACCGGTCGTGCGGCGGGACCATCCTGCCTGCTCCAGACCCTGGGAACATCCACTAATGTATGTATCTTTGGCGGGCCGCATATGTAGTCCGCTTCGCAGGATGGTCAAACGTGCCTCCGGATCGCGACGTGGCAGTGATCGACATGTGGCAACCGCGCCATAGACCCACGGCGTACGAGAGAGGAGACAACCCCGTGCCGGGCTCAGGTCACTCCACCGACGCGGAAACTCCTGCCTCGGGCGCAGCGCCTTCCTACGCCCTTGAGCGGCAACAGGGCCTCTCGGCGCATACGCAGATCGAGGCAGAAATCGCGCGGCGGATCGAGCGCGGCATCCTCCGGCCAGGCGACCAGATTCCCCCTGAGCGCGAACTTGTGGAGCAGATGCAGGTCAGCCGCATGACCCTCCGCCAGGCGCTCACACGCCTGGTCGACCGTGGGTTGCTGGAGCGGCAGCGGGGGCGTGGCACATTCGTGCGCGAACCGAAGCTCGTGCACAGCCTGTCCAGCCTCACGGGTTTGCATGGCGAACTGCTCAGCCAGGGCATCACCCCCACAGCGCGCCTGCTGACCAGCGCGGAGATCCCGGCCCCGCCTGCCGTGGCGAACCTGCTGGAGGTCGCCGAGGGATACCCTGTCTACTGCATCACGCGCCTGCGGCTGGGCGCCGGCGTTCCCATCGCGCATGAGACCTCGTACTTCCCGGCGCACATCGTGCCTGGCTTGCTGGAGGAGGACCTCGAGAGCGGCTCCATCTACAAACTGATGGAGCGATACGCGGCGCGCCCGGTTGGCGCGAAGCAGTCCCTGGAACCAGTGGTCGCGAGAGCAGACGAAGCGGCGCTGCTGGAGATTGCTCCGGGCAGCCCGGTCATGTTGATCGAGCGGATCGCCCGCGATGCTCGGGATCGCGCCGTGGAGTACGCCAAGGACATTTACCGTGGCGACCGCAGCCGCTTCCTGGCTGAACTGACCTACAAGCAGAACGGCGGAACCGGCGAGAGCTTCCAGCGCTGAGGCGTTGCAGCCTCCCTGGCCAATGCTGGCGAGTGCACCACCCGGGCAAGACGTCGTGAATGAACCGCACCAGTGTCACGGGATTGACAGGTCACGGCGCTTGACCAGCCCTGCAGGTTCTTTACAATAGAGGGGCGCACGACTCCACCCGGACGCGACACTACGGGCTGCCCAAAAAACACGATGCGGAACCTCGTTACGCCAGAGCACACGTCCCGTCTCCGCATCCTGACAGCCTCTAGGCAATTGATCCTGGCCTGCTGCCGGCAGGCCTCACGTTTGCTTTCCGGGGAGCGCTGCCATGTCCATTGCTGTCCTGCATGACCGACATCGAGTACCCACGCCGCTGACGTCGTTCATTGGCCGTGAGCGGGAGATCGCGACGCTGACGCGGCTCCTGTGCCAGGGCGAACTCCGTCTCCTGACGCTGACTGGCCCCGGCGGTGTGGGCAAGACCCGCTTGGCGATCAGCGCGGCGGAGGCGCTTCAGGCGTGCTTCGCGGGCCGGACCTGGTTCGTGCCACTTGCCGCGCTTGACGACCCAGGCCTGGTCACGTCCGTGATCGCCCACGCGATCGGCGTGCGCGAAAGCGGACGCCATGCCTTGCTGGCCGACATCGCCCGTGCCCTGGGGGATGAGCCGACGCTGCTCATCCTGGATAACTTTGAGCAGGTCATTGACGCCGCGGAGTCCGTGGCGGCGCTGCTCGCCCGGTGCCCGAACCTGACCTGCCTGGTCACCAACCGCTCCGTCCTGCGCCTCTCCGGAGAGCACGTCTTTCCCGTGCCCGCGCTGCCGCTCCCTCCCGCGGCTCACGCGCCGTCACTGGCGCGCTCCGCCGCGTCCCCGGCGGTCCAGTTGTTCGAGCGGAGGGCGCAGGCGGCCCGGCCCGATTTCGAGCTGACGGAGGCGAACGCCGGGCTGCTCGAAGCGATCTGCCGGCGGCTGGATGGCTTGCCGCTTGCCATCGAACTTGCGGCCGCACGCGTGCGCCACTTTGCCCCGGCTGAACTCCTGGCGCGGCTGGACGCCACGGATGAGACCGCCATGCTGCGCGTCCTCACCGGTGGCCCGCGTGATGCTCCCATGCGGCAGCAGGCTCTGCGGCACGCCATCTCCTGGAGCTACAACCTGCTTTCGCCGCAGGAGCAGGCACTCTTTCGTCGCCTGGCGGTTTTCGTGGATGGGTTCACGCTCAGCGGCGCACAGGTTGTCGCGTCGGACATCTACGCCGCGCCCTACGACGTCGCGGATGGCATTGCCTCGCTGGTGGACCAGAGCCTGGTCATGTCGATGGCCGGCACGCACGCTGTCACGCGCTACGGGCTGCTCTCGACGATCAGGGAGTTCGCGCTGGAGCAACTCGAAGCTGAATCGGACCGTCCGGCGGCGCAAGACGCGCATGCCGCCTACATCTGCGAGCTTGTCCAGCAGGGCATGGCAACGGCTTCGCCCGAGCAGAACCCCGCGGGCTACGCGCATGTGCAGGTGGAGCACGCCAACATACGCACCGCGCTGTCCCATGCCGAGCGCCAGGGCGATCTCAACCGCGCGCTCGCCATGGTCGCCGCCCTCTGGCGCTTCTGGCATCACCACGGATACTGGCAAGAGGGAAACCATTGGCTCACGCGGCTGCTGGCACAGGTTCCTTCCCCGGAGAACGTAGATCCCGCCACCTGGGCGCGGGCCCAGGCAGGCGCGGGCTGGCTGGCGCACTACCAGAACGATCCTGCCCGGGCGCAGCGTGCGCTCCAGCTCGCGGCGGAGACATACGAGCAGCTGGGCCTGGTCGATGGCCTGGTCGATGTGCGAAATTGTCAGTCGCTGGTGGCGCAGTCGCTCGGCGAGCACCGTCGCAGCGTGGAACATGGGACGGAGGCCCTGGCACTGGCTCGCACACTTGGCGATCCCGGCCTCGTCGCCGAATCCCTGAGTAACCTCAGCCGGGCCACCCGCGAGCTTGGCGACTATGGGCGCGCCGCGCAACTCGCGCGGGAGATCGCGGCGCTCAGTCCCGATAGTGCCTCGCGCGCCCGCGCCGGGGCGCTCCTGGTGCTGGGAGATATCTCGCGCGACCTGGCCGACAGCGCCGCCCTCCGCGAGCAGTGCACAACCAGCGTCGCCATCTTCCGCGCCCTGGGGGAACCGCTCGGGGAAGGCTTCTCACTGCACAACCTGGCGGTTGCCGCGCTCATCGACGGGGATCTGCCTCGTGCGCTGGCGCTCGCCAGGGAGAGCCTGGGCATCTTTCAGCGGCGGGATGTGCAGGGAGCCGTCACGGAAGTTCTGGCCACCCTCGGGCCAATCCAGCACGAGGCTGGCGACCTTGCTGCCGCGCAGGCAACCCTGCTGGAGGCCCTGCACCTCTCCCACCAGGCTGGGCCACGCTGGGTGGTCGCCGCCGTGCTGGAAGCGCTCGGCGGCATCGCTATCGACCAGGGGTACAACGCCGCCGCGGTCAGCCTGATCAGCAAGGCAAGCGCCATCCGGGCGGAACTCGACGTACCGGTCCGTCCGCTCTGGCAGCCCCGGCTGGACCGCGCGCTGGCGCATCTCCAGTCTGCCCTCGATGCCCGCGCCTTCGCCGCGGCCTGGCAACGCGGGAAGGGCCTCGACCTCGACGGCATCGTGGCCAATGCTGCGACCGGGCAGCTGATGGCGTTCGCTGCGGGCGTTGAGGAGCCTGTGACCGCAGCGCCCCATCGTGCCATGTCGCGAGCGCAGGACGAGCACCCGCACGGCCTCACCGGCCGCGAACTGGAAGTGCTGCGCCTGCTTACCGGCGGTCACAGCAACCGTGAAGTGGGCGAGAAGCTGTACATCAGCCCGGCCACGGCGGCCCGGCACGTCGCCAACATCTACAACAAGCTCGGCGTGGATTCCCGCGCCAGCGCCACCGCCTTCGCCTTCCAGCACGGCCTCGCCTGAGCCGGCACGTCATCACCCACGCCACGATAGCTCGCGGCGTGGGTGATGGCATTCCCGCTTGAGCATTCCGGGCGGTACATAGCACGCACCTCCAGGTGGCGTCCTGAGCGAAGTCGCAGAACCCGTCACCCGACCGCCGAGATTCGAGGTCGACCCCCCCACCGTCTGGTGTTGGGTCTGCTGTGTGTCGCAGGACCTCGTTCACAGGACGCTCGGTTCGAGGTGGCAACCACTTCAGGTGGCATCCTGAGCCAAGTCGAATGACCTCGGCCCCCAACCGCCAAGGCTCGAGGCGGCACGCGCTCCCACGGGTCACCTTGAGGAGCGCGCCTTGGGAAAGAGGTCAGGGACCCGCGGAAGATAGACGCCGAGATGCTGAGCCTGAGGGCCCAGAATGACAGGCGAGAGTGTTGCGGTGACCTGACAACTCCTCGTAGCTGGAGTCTTGAGCTCGCTGGTAAAGAAGCCAGGTCTCGGGAATTACATAGGCATCTACACGTTCCAGATGATGCCCGCCGCGGCGCCCTCCGTCATGCTGGCATCCACCTGGTCGTGGTTCGCCAGGGCGCAGGCCACCGTTCCGTCGTGCCACGAAGCCCGTGGCCTGCGCGCCCGTTTTCGCACGGAGTGCTGTCATGCTGAGTTGGGAACTGGACCCCGCGCTTTCCCTCAACCCCCGGTTCCCGGTGCAGGCGCCCGCCGAAGAGCTTGCCTACGTCTTTTGCGCCAACCCCGCTGGCGGCGATGAACCAGAGACGATCTGCGTCGTAGATGTGAATCCAACATCCCGCACATACAGCGAGGTCGTCAGCGAGATTGCGCTGCGGCAGCGTGACGAGCAGCCCTCCGCGCTCGGCAGGGAGCGAAACACCGGTCACATGGCGGGCCGCGCCGCGAGTGTTTTCGGGATGCACGCTGGGGAGAAGATCGCCCCCAGGATTCGCATGGCTCATGCACGAGAACACCGTTATGGCTTTCATAGCCGTGGGTTCAGCCTCTACGACTTGTCGTCAGCGGTAGCGATCTGGTACCGGGACGGGGCTCCGGGTGAATCCGCTCCGTGGGCTTCGCACAAGGTCATCGAGATTCCGGCAGAGCCCAAGAGCGCGGCGCAGTTGCCCGCGTTGCTCAGGCCATCCGGCGTCGTTCCCCCACTCATCACGGATTTCGCGCTCAGCCTGGATGATTGTTTTCTCTACGTCGCGTGCTGGGGTACGGGCCAACTCAAGCAGTTCGATGTCTCGGACCCGCTCCTCCCCCGTGAGATCGCCTCTGTCTGCATCGGTGGCATCGCAACCCGCGCGAGGCACCCGTCGCAGGTGCGAGCGCCTGGCGGCGGCCCGTGCGCGGTCACGCTGAGCCGTGATGGCCGCCGGGTGTATCTCACGAACTCTCTATCGCCCGTGTGGGACGAGCAGATCTACCCGGACGGCCTACGGGGCTGGATGGTCAAGCTGGATGCCGATCCGGGCGGAGGCATCGCCTTCGACCCGAACTTCTTTGTCGACTTTGGCGATCTGCGCCCGCTCCAGGTGCGCTTGCCGGACCTGGGTTTGGGGATCAGGTGACCCGCCTACGCCAGGCGGATGGATATCAACGATGAGCGCCCTCGAACAGACCCTTCATCGCGCCTGCTCCTCACGGGCGCGGCTTCGGAGGACGCACCAGCAACTCGATCCAGCCGTCGAGGATCTCGAACACGTACCCGCCGACCGTGGCGATGGCGGGCGAGCTGATCTCGCCCCAGCGGACGTCCACCGCGTGGCCATCGACGACAATCTCCCGGCGGCCATCCGGGCTGAAGGCCTGCCGGGGGCTGCGGTAGATCATGCGGGCGCCACCCGCTGAATCAACCGCACGCTGCGCAAGCTGGGTCGCCTCGGTTTCGGAGAGCCGCTGCGGCGTGTTGTCTGACATCGGTTCCATGCTCCTGAGATGTCGATGCAATCACCTGGCATTCGGACATCGTGACGTTCGAGGTGTGCACCGTCAACTCACCGTGTCTTGAGCTTGTCGAGACACGAGAGCGATGTTGCACTCTGGACCTGCCAACCGCCTTTTCGATCATGCAACGGTAACCGGCGCCCGAGCCGGCAAAGTCCGCATCGTGCGCACCGGCGAGAACCAGATCGCCAGGAAGGCAGCAACCCCACCGAGGGCCGCCACCACCATCACCCCACGCAGCCCGATGCGCTCCGCGAGTAGCCCGCCCAGGACCGCGCCAATGGGCACCGCGCCCCGGATGATGGTACGCATGGTGGCGTTGCCACGGCCCTGCATGGACAACGGGATCATGGCCTGCCGCACGCTGAACTGGTTGATGTCGTAGATCGGGATGGCCACTCCCGTCAGGAAGAATCCCGCCACGGCCATTGCGGTCGCCTGCGGCGGCGGGCCGCTCGCGAAGGCGGTGAGCAGTTCGCTGGGAACGGCCAGCACGATCCCGAGCAGGATGGCGTGACCCAGGCCGAGGCGCTGCGCCACGTGCCGCGGCAACAGCGAGCCGATCAGGTAGCCAACCGAGCTGGCCATGAACACCACGCCGATGATGGCCGCATCGAGCCCGAGTGTCCGCGTCAGGAACAGGATCAGGACGGCCCAGCGTGCGCCATCGAACAGGTTCCAGAGGCCAGTGGCCAGGGCCGTGGCCCGCAGCACGGGATTACGGATGACGAGGTGGAGACCATCCTGCAGTTCCCTGAAGAAGTGGGGACGCGCCGCGTCCTCCTTGACCGTTCCCTGCTCATCGGGCCGCATCCCAACGAGCAGGACGGCGGACACGATGTACGAGACGGCATCCACCAGGATGGCGAACGGCGCCGTAATCGCCTGCACCAGCCACCCGGCCACGCCCGGTCCGGCGATCTCGGCGATGCTCCAGCCGGTGAACAGCCGGGCGTTTCCCTCGGCCAGCCGCTCATCACGCAGGATCATGGGTAGCAACGACTGGGATGCGATGTCGAAGAATACGCTCAAGCACCCGACCAGGAAGGCGACGGCGATGAGCAACTCGATACGCATGACGCCCAGGAACCAGGCCACCGGCAGGGCGAGCAACAGGACGCCACGGACCAGGTCCGTCAGGATCATGACCGGCAGCTTCGTGCGGCGATCCAGCCAGGTCCCGGCCAGGAGCCCCAGCAGCAGGATCGGGAGGCTGTTCGACGCAACCAGCAACCCCATTTGCGCCGGCGTCGCCTGGAGAGTCGTCGCGGCCAACAGGGGGACGGCGAGTTGCGTGACTGAGCTGCCGAACGCGGAAATGACCGACGCGCCCCAGAGCCGCGAGTAGTCCGCGGATTGCCAGACGCCGCTCCGCCAGAACGCGATGCTCGCCGGCAGGCTCACGCGAAGCGGGCGGGGTCGAAGGGTTGCGCCAGTTCCGGAAGCATGCCCGTGGTGAGCAGGTCCGCCACGGCTTCACCCGTCGCGGGCGCCAGGGTCACTCCCAGCATGGCGTGGCCGCTCGCCACGGCAATGTCGCGGTAGCCAGGTAGCCAGCCGATCACCGGCAAGCCGTCTGGCGTCATGGGCCGCGCGCCGGTCCAGACGCGTACGCCCGGCGCGCTCGTCGGCGTCGGGTCGGGCCAGCCACGCAGCGCCCAGGCCGCGCTGCGCGCAATGGCGGCGACCCGCTCCTGGCGCAGCGTGTGGTTGAGCCCGGAGAACTCCATCGTCCCGGCCAGGCGGATCATGCCATCCAGGGGCGTGATGGCCACCCGCGTCTCGTGCAGGTAGAGTGGCCGCCGCACCGGCTCGGCAATGGGCTGGGGTGCGAGGTCGATGCTGTACCCCTTGCCCGCCGTCACCGGAACCGGGACACGGAGCGGGCGCAGCAGGGAGCCCGTCCAGGCGCCAGCCGCCACCACGATCTGCGACGCAGCCTGGAGCGCACCCCCAGCGAACACGGCTGACGGGCGGTTGCCGGTTGTCTCGATCCCGGCAACCTCCACATCACGAACTTCGACATCGTGCTTCTGCAGCGCTGCCCGCAAACCATGCACCAGCGAATCCGGGCGGACGGACCGCTCCTGGGGCAGCCAGTACCCGCCACTGACCGTGTCGGAGAGCGCTGGCTCCAGGTCATGCAGTGACGCGCCGCGCAGGATCGGCGAAATCTCGAAGCCGAACCTGCGGATCGGCTCCAGCGCGGCGTAGTCATGCTCCAACGTTTCGGGTGAGCGGTAGGCGAAGAGGAGCCCGTCCCGGTGCTCCTCGTACGCCACACCCGCGGCACGCAGGGCGTCGTAGAGCACAAGCGACCGCGCCCCAAAGGCGGCGGTCGCCAGTGTGCCTGCCTCGTACGAAGCGGCGTTGCAATGTTGCCAGAAGCGCAGGGTCCAGCGCAGGAACTCCGGCTGCCGCAACAGGCGGGGATCGATGTAGAGCGGGCTGTCCGAGCGCAGCATCCAGCGCAGCGAGGTGGCAATCAATCCGGGGGCAGGGACCGGCTCCGCGAGCGTCGGCACGATCCAGCCCGCATTGACGTGTGATGCCGCCTGCTCCGGCGCAGTCCCGGCGTAGACGATGACCGGCACGCCGCGTTGGCGCAGCGCGAACGCGCTGCACAGACCGATAACCCCTCCGCCGATAACGACGACTGGCTGCATGATGGCTTTGGTCCTGGCCCTAAACGAGGCGCAACCCCGCACGGGGATCGGTCGTCCGCGCGGTGTTCAGCGTGCGGTTGAGATCGCCCAGCGACTGCCGCTGCCGCCCGTGCTCATCAAAGTTCTCTGGCGCCAGCCACGCCTGGAAGTTGGCGCGCAGGGCCGGCCACTCGTGGTCCAGGATGGAGAACCACGCCGTGTCCCGGTTGTGCCCTTTGACGATCAGGTGCTGGTAGAACGTGCCCTCATACAGGAAACCGAGGCGCACGGCGGCCGCGCGCGAGCCGGCGTTGGCCGCGTTGCACTTCCACTCCATGCGGCGATAGGCCAACTGCGTCATCGGCTCGTCGATCAGCAGGAAGAGCGCTTCAGTGGCCGCCACCGATTGCTGCAACCCGGGGCCAAGCCAGATGTGCCCGATCTCGATGGCCCCGTTTGTCTCGTCGATGCGCATCTGCGAGGCCACACCCTCGGCCTTGCCGCTGGCCTTGGGCCGGATCGCGAAGAAGAGCGGGTCGGTGCTGGCTTCCTGCGCGGCCAGGTGTTGCCGCATCTGGTCCTCGCGCGTAAAGGGCCCGTACGGCAGGTAGTCCCAGATGCGCGTCCGTTGCGGATCACCACTCCCCGCCACGAACAGGTCCGAGGCGTGACGTTCGACGGTCAGCGGCTCCAGCGTTACGTAGCGCCCCTCGATCTCCTCGTGCAGTGGCCGCTCGCGGGGGTCAGGGTCGGGCACAGGCGCGGTGGAGGGCGGCGTTGAGCGGGAGAGTTCCGTGGCCATCAAACATCCTCGGTACGCGACGACCTGGAGGGTATCCGGTCTCCAACAAGGTGCCCGGAGTGTAAGCGGCGCTGGAGCCCGCTGCACCCCCGTTCTTATTCCTGCTCCTGTTCCACCGCCACGTTGATCCGCTCCACCAGGATGGTGGCGTCACCCCGATGCCGTGGCGTTGCCGTCTGCGGCCGCGCGTCGAGCATCGCCTGGTCCTCCGCTGGCAGCCCGGCGATGTTCTGCACCACGAACGCCATGAACGGCTCATCGCTGGTCAGTGTGACATCCAGTGCCGCTCCATTGCAGGCTGGTGCAACACACAGGAAGCGCTGGTAGCCGTCCTCGACAGGGGGAACGGCCACCTCCTGCTCGCGGCCCTGCCTGGTCAGCGAAAGGGCTACTGCCCCTGCCTGTTGCGGAAGGTAGACCGCGACGTGACTGCCATCCGGCGCGGCCGGCAGCGTCAGCCGCAAAGGCTCCCCACTCCCGCGGCTGATGTCGCGAGCAGGCCCGTCCACGGCAAGGCCTTCACTGCCCGGGGCAACAGGCTGGCGGCGCGCCTGCCAGGGAAGCGCCTGCACGGGCTGGCCACCGAATTGGCGAGTCGCCAACATGGCGACGGGTGCTCGCCCCTCAGCCTCCAGTGCCCAACTTACCTGCCCGGCCCGCGTATCCTCAATGCGCAGGACGTTCACCGGCTGCGGAGACGTGGCGGAGTACACGGGCACGACCGCGCCGATCACCACCGCGGCCACGCCCAGCAGGAGCAGTCCGCCAACCAGCGTGCCGGCAGTGCGACGCGCGGTGGCCAGGATGGCCAGCAGCCCAGCGCCCGCCGTGGCAGTCAGCGCGATGGCAAGGGCCGCCGTTGCCGCGAACTCGGGCGACAGCGCCGCAAAATCTGATCCGCGTGCGAACCAGAGCCACATCCAGCCTGCAGCGAACAGCCCGATCCCGATGGCGGCGGGCATGGCCCACGCGGACGCGCGCAGAGCCGGCAGCAGGAGCAGAAGTGCCGGGATCAGGGCGGCCAGGGCAGGCACGAGCAACAAGAAGCTGGCGGCGGGCCAGAGCGCCGCCACCGCCACAGCCAGCACTGACCAGATAAGCCAGACGCCGTAGAACAGGCCGCGCGCTCCCGCCCGCCGCCAGAGCAGGCTGGCGACACTGCCGGCTACCACCAACGCGACCGCCCACAGCACCACGCGCAGCGGCCGCGGGTAGGCGTACCAGGGGACGGAAGCCCCGCTGCTCCACTGCGCCAGAAGCCCCACCACAAACCCGGCCAGGACCGCGATGACGAGCGTAATCGGCGTTGCCAGCAGCCCCCAGAGCACCTGGCGCGTACCCACGCTCCCCTGCCGTATGGTCAATGCTGCAACCAGCACCCATCCAACCGCGAGGGCCAGCGCGATCCCGAGCGTCCACTCCCGCGGCCAGGAGACGAACAGCCCAGGCGCCAGGTCCGCGTAGATGCTCTCCCCCGGGGGCGGGTCACGCAGGTCCTGCGCGGCGAAGGCGCGTGACGCCGCCAGCGCGTTGTCGCCATGGTGCTGCACGCTGCCGGGATCGATATTGCGCGGGGCATCGAGCGGCGTGTGGTACTGGGCATGGCCATCGACAAAGGCGAAGTTCACCGCCGGGATGCCAGCAGTCTCGTAGACGTTGACATCGGTGTTGAACGGAAACAGGGTGTACAGGGAATCAGCGAACGCGTTGCCTACCAGGCGCGGAACCGCCCCCGCCAGCGTCTGCACCAACCACCTGCTCTGGTGCGTGGTCTCGAACAGGATGCTCTGGCCGCTGGTGCCGCTCGCCTCCAGGTTGACCACAACGCCAATATCCTGTCCCCACGGATGCCCGGAGACGAACGCCTGCGCGCCGAGCAGCGCGATCTCCTCGCCATCCGTGAAGAGCAGGACGATTGGACTGGCCAACGGCGGGCTGGCACGCAGAACGCGCGCAACCTCCAGCAGTGCGGCCACGCCCGCCATGTCATCGCCTGCCCCAGGACCCGCCGCAACCGAGTCGTAGTGCGCAGTGAGCAGCACCGCCGGGCCGTCGGTCGTGCCCGGCAGACGGGCCATGACGTTCGTCACCTCGGCGCAGACACCCCAGACGGGGTGGCAGGTGAAGCTGGCCTGTGTCTCAACGGTCAGCCCCTGGGAGGTCATCTCGTCCACGACTCGCTGGCGTACCGCGGCGTTCTGGGCCGTGCCGATGGGATGACTGTTGCTGTCTCCGATCAGGCGCTCCAGCGTTTGCATGGCGCGGCCAGCGGAATTCTGCTCCGCCGGCGCGGTGGCGGGCAGAGGCGCCGGCGGCCGCACCGTCAGTTCCAGCAACGCGAACGTCAGCAGCATGATGGCGACGGCCAGGAGCGGCCTCCCGGCGGCGCCGATCCAACGTGCATTTCGCATCATGACGCCGGATTCCCCCTCTCAGGGCCGCTCGAGAACCCAGAGCGGCATGTCGCGAAGGTGCTGATAGCCCATTCGCGCGTACAGTGGCTGCCCTTCCTGCGACGCAATCAGTATGGCTGGAAGCTCTGGATTGGCCAGGGTCGCGGTCCAGGCAAGCGCAGTGCCGAAGCCCTGGCCTCGTGCCTGCGGCAGTGTGGCGAGGAAGATGAGATCGACCAGGCCGTGCGAGATGTACGAAGCCGCGGCGGTCACTGGTTGATCGTCGTGCCAGCCAAGCCAGAAACGGAACCGATGGTCACCCAGGAGCACAGGGCCAAAGACTGAACCCGGCGGGAGGCCGTGGAGTTCAGGAACTGGAAACCCCTCGACCATCACCTCCTCGAAGTGGTGTAGGTCAGCAACGCTCCGCACCTCTGCAATGCGCAATTCCGGTGGCCATGAATGGTGCGGTGCCCAGGGGGATCCGCACCATCAAGGGCATCTGCTCCACGCAGTTCCAACCGTATGCGGTCAGGTCGGGCACAGGCCAGACAGTGAACATGAACACGCTGCCGGCTTTCGTTCCCGAGTCAAACGCGAAGAAGGCGTCGAGCAAGGCCATCTGCAACGGCGCTGACGCTTCCTGAAGCGGCTCCAGGAGCACCACGCTGTTCATCAGGCCAGCCGGGCGGCCCACATCTGTGGCGACCACGTCAGCCCGCCGCAAGACGCGGCCACCAATGGAGTTGGAGTGCACGACGCCTTGGAGCGAATCGGCCCAGTTGAGGCTGAAGGGGACGAGGAGGTCGTTGTGGTCATTCACGCACCGTTCTCCACAAGCGTGGGCGAGAGCGGGTCGGTAGTTGCGCGTTAGGCGCATGGGCAGAAACCCTACTACGGCATCACCGCGCCGCAACCACATGCCATCATGTAGGCGATTGGGCCGCCGGCTGGCGATCCAACGTTCGGTGGCTGCGCCCCTTGGCGCCGGTCATAGTCGTGAGGGACGAGGTGCATGAGCGAACGAACCACAGCCCTGGCCGATGAATTACAACGTGCGCTCGACGAAGTCGACCGCTTCATCGACGAGGTTTCCGACGAGGGTTGGCACGCCTTTTCCCCGGGTGAGCAGCGCACAGTCGCAGCACTGATCTGCCACATCGGCATTTCGAACACGGGCTTGCTCAACACCATCATCAAGCCCGTGGCAGAAGGCGCACCTGGCCCCAGTTACACGGCAGAGGACCTGCATAGCTGGAACGCTGCAGCAGCTCAGCAGTACGCGGCCGCCAGCAAGGCAGAGGCACGCGAGCTCCTGCGCAGCGATGCGTCCGCTGCCGTCGCCTACGTACGCGAGCTCTCCGACGAGCAATTGGGACGATCCGTCGAGATGGCCCTGTTGCCGGAGCCAGTAACCCTGGAGGACACGATCGCCTTCGTGCTGGCGGGACATCCACGCCAGCACCTGGCCAGCGCTCGCGCCGCCGCTGGAATGGCGGACTAACACCCCGGCAAGGGCGGGACGCGCCGGCCCTATACTCCCGGCATGTCCCGCCCCGCTGCCACGCCGAGTGACCTCCATGACTCCGCCGAAACAAACGGTGCGGAGCCCGGGAATGACCGGTCCGCCATGGTCCCCTCTCGCCGGCAGTACCTCGACCTGAAGGCCCAGCACCCTGACGCCATCCTGCTCTACCGCCTTGGTGACTTCTACGAAACGTTCGATGAGGACGCGCGTGTCCTGGCCCGTGACGCCCGGGTAGCGCTCACCTCGCGCTCCTTCGGCCGCTCCGGCCGCTCCCCGATGGCGGGCGTTCCCCACCACGCGCTGAACCACTATCTCAACCGGTTGCTGGCAGCCGGGCACACGGTCGCCATCGCCGAGCAGATGACCCCACCCGGCAAGGGCCTGGTCGAGCGCGCCATTACCCGTGTCCTCTCCCCCGGCACCGTTTCCGACCCCGCACTGCTCCCCGCTGGGGAGAGCCGCTACCTGGTAGCCCTGCATCACCACCGTGGGTGCTGGGGCCTGGCCTGGGTCGATGTCAGTACCGGCGAGTTCGCCGTCGCGGAGTTCACCGGGGAGGATGCCGGCACCCGACTCGCCGAAGAAGTGGCGCGCATCAACCCCGCGGAAACGCTCATCCCGGATGACGTGCCCGATCCGCAGGGGACCTTCTTGCCCGGGCATCTGACGCGGCTGGAGACCTGGCGCTGGGAGCCGGGGCGCGGCCAGGACATGCTCTGCACCCAGTTTCGCGTCCACTCCCTGGCGGGGTTTGGCTGCGCCACCATGCCGGCAGCAATTGGCGCAGCCGGCGCAGTTCTCAGCTACCTGGAGCGCACCAACCCGGCCCTGCTCGTGCTCCTGACTGGCCTGCGCGTGGAGCAGCCGGGCCGGTGGGTCGGGCTGGATGCAGCCACCCGCCGCAACCTGGAACTCACCCGCTCCCTTGGCACTGGTGGTTCACGCGGCAGCCTGCTCGGCGTCCTCGACCTGACCCGGACAGCGATGGGCGCGAGAGCCCTGCGCCGGCTCGTCACGCAGCCCCTGCAGGACCTGGTCGAGATCGAGCGCCGGCAGCAGATCGTCAGCACGCTGGTGCGCTCGCCCGCCGTCCGCGCCTCGGTGCGGGATGCGCTGGCCGCCGTCGGCGACCTTGAGCGGCTGGTCGGGCGTATCGCTGACCGCACGGCCACCGCCCGCGAGTTCGTCACCCTCCTGACGGCCCTCCTCCGCCTGCCGGTCATTGCTGAACTGTTGGCGCCGGTCGGGCTGAGCCACGCCTGCGGCGGAGATTGCGCTGACATCGCGGCCATGCTTGACGACGCAGTCGCTGAAGATCACACCGGCTCTCCCACCCTCCGCCACGGCTTCGCCCCGGACCTCGATGCCGCCCACGCCGCCGTGCGTGAGACGCGGGAATGGATCGCCACGCTGGAAGCCCGGGAGCGGGAGCGCACGGGCATCCGCTCGCTCAAGGTGGGCTTCAACAAGGTCTTCGGGTACTACATCGAGATTACGCGCTCCAACCTCGCCCTCACCCCGGCCGACTACACGCGCAAGCAAACGATCGCGAACGGCGAGCGCTTTGTCACCGTGCCCCTCAAGGAAGCCGAAGCGCGGGTACTGGCAGCGGACGAAGAGATCGCCGCCCGGGAGCGGGCCGCCCTCCAGAAGCTGAGCGAGATGGTCACCCGGGAAGCAGGCCGCCTCTCGGCCACCGCCCGCGCCCTGGCTGACCTGGACGCGCTCCTCTCACTGGCGGAGGTCGCCGCCCGCAACGACTGGAGCGCGCCACTCGTCGATGACGGCGACCTGCTGGCGATCAGGGGCGGCCGCCATCCAGTCGTGGAGGCCCACCTCAGCGGCGAGCCCTTTATCCCTAACGACTGCAACCTCGGCGGGGATGGCCCGCGCCAGGCCGTGGTGACCGGCCCGAACATGGGCGGCAAGTCAACGTACTTGCGGCAGGTGGCGGTAATCACGCTGCTCGCCCAGATTGGCTCCTGGGTCCCGGCGGCGCACGCCCACGTTGGCCTCGTGGACCGCATCTTCACGCGCGTGGGCGCGCAGGATGACCTGGCGCGCGGCCACTCCACGTTCATGGCCGAGATGGTGGAGACCGCTGCCATCCTGCACCAGGCCACCTCCCGCTCCCTGCTCATCCTGGACGAAGTTGGCCGGGGCACCAGCACCGATGACGGCCTCGCCATCGCTCGCGCCACCCTGGAAGACATCAGCCAGCGCATTGGCGCGCGCGCCCTCTTCGCCACGCACTACCTGGAGCTGACCGGCATCAGCCAGGACCTGCCCGCCATCACGAACCTGCACGTCGCCGCGCTGGAGCGCGATGGCCGCGTCGTCTTCCTCTACGCCGTGCAGCCCGGCGCAGCCGACCGCGCCTACGGCGTCCAGGTCGCCCGGCTTGCCGGCCTCCCCCCATGGGTCGCCGACCGCGCGGACATCCTGCTGCGCGCCTCCCAACGTGAGGCGCCATGCATCCTGCCTCCACCCCCGGCGGCGCACGCCTCACCTCCCGCGGTGCGCGAAGACCTTGCCCCCTGGCCGGAGCTAGCTTCCCCGCCCGAGCCGACTCCGGCGGACCTGCTGGCGGACGCACTCCTGGCCCTCGATCTTGACGCGCTGACCGCGCGCGAGGCCTTGCAGTGGTTGTGGGAGCATCAGGATCTGTTACGACAACACGATGAAAGGGAAACGAGTGAAGACCATGCTGGCTGAACGCCGCATCACCCTCCCCCGCATCGAGGCCGCCGCTGCCGCCATCGACCCCGTGTTCCTCAACACACCGCAGTGGGTCTGCGAGCCGCTAGCTGACGCGCTGGGCGTGCGGGTGGGGCTGAAGGCCGAGGTGCTGAACCCGATTCGGTCGTTCAAGGGGCGTGGCGCGGACTGGCTGGTGCAGAACCTGCCAGAGGGCGCGGAGATCATGTGCGCCTCGGCGGGGAACTTCGGGCAGGCAATGGCGTACGCCTGCCGGGCACGGGGCGTGCCGGTCACCATCTACGCGGCGGAAAGGGCCAACCCGCTCAAGATCGAGCGCATGCGGGCGATGGGCGCGACCGTGGTGCTGGCCGGCGAGGACTTCGATGCCGCCAAGGCGATTGGCAAGGCCCAGGCCGCGCGGCGCGGCGTGCGCTTCATCGAGGACAGCCGCGACCCGGAGCCGACCGAAGGCGCGGGCACCATGGCGCTTGAGTTGCTCACCTTCCCGGACCAACTCGACGCACTGTTCGTACCGCTCGGCAACGGCGCGATGCTGGCCGGGGTCGCGACGGTCGCGCGGGCCCTCATGCCCCAGACGCGGGTGGTGGCGGTGGCAGCGAGCGGAGCGCCAGCGATGGTGGAATCACTCCAGAGCGGGACGCTCGTTACGCATGAACGCATCGCCACGATTGCCGACGGTATCGGGGTGCGGGTGCCCGTGCCGGAAGCGCTGCAGGACCTCGCCGGGCTGGTGGACGACTATGTGCTGGTCCCGGACAGCAGCACCTTGACCGCGATGAAGCTGCTCCACCAGCACGCCGGGATTGTGGCGGAGCCCTCGGGCGCGGTCGGGCTCGCGGGCATCATGCAGGAGTCGCCGCGTTTGCAGGGCCAGACTGTCGGCACCATCGTCTGCGGCGGCAACCTGACGCTGGCGCAGATGCGAGAATGGCTGCGCGACTGACCGGGAAACGCGAAGGACCAGTAACGTGGCGCAGGCAATGCAGGACGCGGCCTACCTGAACGGCGAGTTCGTGCCCGCGAGTGAGGCAAAGGTCTCGATCTTCGACAGCGGCTTCATCGGTGGGGTCTCCGTCTTCGATACCCTCGCCTGCTGGCAGGGTGGCCTTTTCAAGCTGCCGCAGCACCGGGCCCGCTTCGAGCGCTCTGCCCATGCCGCCATGATCCCGCTGGCTGTAGATGGGGATGAACTTGAGCAGATCATCATCGAGACCACCCGCCGCTCCGGGTGCCACAATGCCTATGTGCAGGCTATCGCCACGCGTGGCCGCCGCCCGACGCCGTCAGTGCCCTCGAACGAGCCAACGCTGATCGTGTACGCCATTCCCTATGTCTCGCTCTGGCCAGAAGAGAAGGCCGAGAGCGGCATCAGCGTCATGATCCCGTCGATCCGGCAGTGGCCGGCTTCCACCCTGGATGCCAAGATCAAGAACTTCAACCGCATGCACACGCACCTGGCAAGGCTGGAAGCAGATCGTGCTGGCGCCGATGACATCGTGCTCCTGGACGACCGCGGCCTGCTCACCGAGAGCCGGGGCTCCAACCTGTTCCTGGTGCGCGGCGGTGCGCTCTACACGCCGCGTTCCGGCATCCTGGAGGGGATCACCCGGCAGACCGTCTTCGAGATCGCGGCCGAGTTGGGGATCCCAACGGCTGAACACGACCTGTCGCCCTACGATCTCTACACAGCGGAAGAGGCGTTCCTCTGCAGCACCGCCGGCGGCCTCTACCCCATCGCGGAGGCGGACGGCCGCTCGGTCGGGACTGGCGGCGCTGGTCCCATCACCCGCGCCCTGCGCGACCGCTACTGGGAACGTCACCTCAGCGGGCCAGACGTGACGCCGGTCTTCTCCTGACCGGCGCGGCGGCTTGCGAACCACCTCGCCTGCCCAAAACCAACCGTGTCTCGATCTTGTCGAGAGATCTCATTGATGGGTGCGGTCAGACCAGGTTTCTCGACTTCGCTCGAAACACGAATGGCTGGTCCGGACGGCGCAATCCTCTGCCATGCGCGCTACGAGCCCGGAGCCTCCAGGATCAGGAGCGTGCTTGGAACACCGCTGCCGATGTGACGGCCCTCGGCGTCGAACTCGCCAATCGCGAAGTCGTTGTCGTTGAGGACCGCGACGGTCGCCTCATCGACCAGCGCGACACCCTCGATCTTGTCTGGCATGCCCGGAATCGCTTCCAGGTCCAGCCAGAGTGTCTTGGCCAGCGGCGTCACACCCGCGGCAGCCAGATCGGCCGTAGCTTCGAGCGAGGGCGAGGTTGCCACGTCGTCCCACTCCGTACCGAGAATATTGGTGGCGTCTGTCAGGTCCACCGTGTAGAGCCTCGCAACCTCGTCCGTGCGCTCCAGCACCAGCAGCGTCTGGTCATCCAGCCAGACGATGCCCGAGAGCTTCATCTCGCCCTGGTCATCCGCATCCTGCGCAGGGTCAAAGGCGCCAACGGCTTCGAGTGGGTAGACGTACTCGGCGGTGGGTTCACCCGTGGCGGCGTCAATCGCCAGGATGCGCCCATTCAGGGATGCCGAGCCCGTGTCCTGGTCCGGGTTGTTGAGCGGGCTTTGCAGGAGCGCGTAGACGGTGGATTCGTCACCGCTGATCGCCAGCCCCTCGAAGCCACGGTTGGAACGGCGCTCGCCGTAGATGGCAGGCAGCGTGTCCTCCACGGGGTAGCCCGCGTTCGGCAGCGCCTCGCCTTCGGGGATGTAGCGCGCCAGCACCTCGCCGTCTGGAGCTACCTTCAGCACCGAGGGCCGGTACTCTTCCGCCAGCCAGAACGCGCCGTCGCTGGTGCGCACCAGGCCTTCCGTATCGAGCCCCGCCTCGTTGAATGCCACCGGCTCCATACCCGAGTAATTGAAGGGCGCCTCGTCCGACCCTTCCAGGTTGGAGAGCCCGGTCACGGACGCACCGTCAGTGGTGGTAAGGGGGATCTCCTCCAGCACTGAAAGCTCGCCGCCCTCGGCCTTGATGTGCAGGATCAGCGGCGTGAAGTCGGGCACGGGAAAGGTGCGGTGCGTCTCGCCGTCGATATCGACCTCGCTGTTCGGGCCACGATCCGTGATGACCCAGAATTCGTCAGCGGGCGCCGCAGGATCGTGCCAGAGGTCGCTGCCGATTCCGCCCAGGAAGATGCCACGGTCGTCGGCTATCGGCAGCGCGGTTTGCACCTCCGCCAGCGGGATATCCGGCAGTGTGTAGGTCGCAATGACCCCCTCTGCCACCGGTGTCGCGGCAGGGGTGGCGTCCTGCGCCTGGACCGCGGCCAGTGGCGAAAGCAGCCCAACAGCCAGTGCGGACGACAACAGGAGGGCGTGCTCCCGCGAGACTTTACGGTGACTACGGACCCGGTTCATCCAGTCAGCCTCACTACCCTACAAACGCTCGTCAAAAATCGCTCCGGTATGGTGGCGGTTCGGCGACGGCAGGCTATTGGCGCACTGTTAACGTTCGACGTTCGACGTTCGGCGAGCGGTCTCGCGGCGGCAATGTCGAATCGTGGCCGGGAGATGTTGTCGCCAGCCACGTCAGCGGTACCCTTCGCGCAGATCGAGCCCGGCCCCGGTGCGGCTGGTAGCCAGGGCAATCAGGCCACCGGATTTGACGGCGGCAGGAGCAGATGCGAGCGCATGTCCTCTCCCAATGGCCTTGCAGTTCCAACGTTCGTCATTGGTGATGTCCATGGGCAATTCGACAAGCTCATCCGCATCTTGCGCGATGCGGACCTGATCTCGGACGACGTACGCTGGTCCGGCGCCGATAGTGCCCTCTGGCTGATCGGCGACCTGGTGGACCGGGGGCCAGATGGCAGCAAGGTCATCGACCTGGTCATGCGCCTGCAACGAGAGGCCGCCGCCGCAGGGGGCAGCGCCAACACCCTGCTTGGCAACCACGACATCCTGCTCCTGGCAGCGTTCTTCTTTGGAGACTGGCCTCGAAAGCGGCGAGCGGAATCGTTCACCGGCATCTGGGAGCGCAACGGCGGCAACCTGGAGGACCTGGCGCTCCTCGATGGACCTCAGGTGAACTGGCTCGCCAGCTTGCCGGCCATAGCGCACTGCGGCCCATACCTCCTCACCCACGGCGACACCATGCTCTACACCCGCTACGGGAAGAGCGTGGAGAAGCTCAACGCAAACATTCGGGAGTTGTTGCACACCATGGACCCGGTGGCCTGGTATCGCCTGCTCAGCGAGTTCGGCGAGCACCGCGTCTTCACCAGTTCCACCGGTCCGAAGCGGGCCCGCGAGTTTCTGCAGCACTTCGGCGGAGCACGCATCGTGCACGGGCACACGCCCATTAGCCGGATCACCGGCGGGAACTCGGAGCGGGTCACGTCCCCGCTGATCTACGCCGATGATCTCTGTATTGATGTCGATGGTGGCATGTATCTCGGCGGGCCCGGGTTCGCGTACCGCCTGCCCGACCTCACACCCGCGGCGAGGTAGCCTGGGCCTCGCCCGCGGGCGCGCCATCCCAGAGCGTCACCCGCTCTGTCAGCTCCAGAACGTGGCCGTCCGGATCAGTGACGTAGAGCGCCAGGTTGCCACCACCGAAGTCGCGCCGCTCCGTCTCGTAGCCTGCAGCGTGGATGCGCGTCTCGAACTCGGGGAGTGACCCGGGCGGCACCAGCACGGCAAAATGCACATGTTCCCCGCCTCGCCCGCCGTGGATGGCGTTGGGGCCACCGGTCTCCACTGGCCAGAGGCCCAGAAACCCCTCGCGGCCCAGCGCCAGAAACGTCGCCTGCCGCTCCTCATCCCACCGGTCCGCGATGGGGAGGCCGATCACCTCATGGTAGAAGCGCTCGGCCCGCTCCAGGTCAGTCACTTCCAGCACCATCTCGAAGAGACCGAGGGTCGGGGGCGTCATCATCGTCGCTCCAGCTTCAGCACCGGTATGGTGCGCTCCAGCTTCTGCTCATAGTCCGCAAAGACCGGGAATGTACTGGCGTGCGCCCGGAAAACACGCTCCCGCTCCGCTCCCGTGACCTCCGACGCATGAACCATGAACGTCTCGGTCCCCTTCTCGACCAGGAAGTCCGGGTTCGCCATCACGTTGCGATACCAGTCCGGGTGACGGGCGCTGCCATGCGCGGAGCCGAAGACGTACATCGCGTCGCCTTCGATGCGGGCGCGCATGGGCACAATGTGCTCACGTCCGGAGCGAGCGCCAACGGTGTGCAGCAGCAGCATCGGCGGAGGGTTGTCATAGGGCGCCGCCACCTCTCCGCCGTTCGCACGAAACTCGGCGATGATCGGAGCGTTCCACTCCTGTTCCTGTGTGGGCATGAATGTGTCTTTCCTTACTGACGGAGGCTCAGCGCCGGGGAGCTCGCCCGGAGACGAGAGGTCACGTCGAGCAACTCATCGACCATCGCCTGCACGCGTCCCAGCACGCGGGCGTCGGTCACGTCGCCGTCCCCAACAGCGCTGCTGCTGGAAATCACCGTCGTTGGCAGCACGAGCCCGTTCAGTCCGCGTGCACTGTGATCGAGCGCGGTGATGACGTTCGCGGCGGAGCCGCCACCCAGCGCCATCAGGGCAACTGGCTTCCCCTGCAGGTAACGCGGCGTGTCATCGACCAGGAAGTTCAGGCAGTCAAAGGCGTTCTTGACCGCGCCGGTGATGGTGCCGTGGTAGGTGGGCGAGCAGAAGATGAAGGCATCCGCCTCCCGCGCTGACTCCAGCAATCGTTGCAGCGATGGCGGGTAGCCCTCCAGGGGCAGATCGTCGTCGTACATCGGCAGCGCCATCTGCCGCACATCGCCCAGGGCGACACCCGCGCCGGCACTCTCGGCGACTCGCAGCGCGTGTCGCAACAGGACGAGACTGCGGGATTCAGCGCGGGTACTGCCGCCGATGCCGAGCACGCGCAGCGGTGCATCCTCAAGGGAATCGTGCTCCAGGGAAAAACTCATGGTGCTTCCTTGTGCGTTCGCGCGGCACTGAGATCGATGCCGAAATGATTCTGGAGCGCGGCCAACCACGCCGCGTCGTCGGGCAGATGCTCCTCATGACGGTCACCGTCCCGGGTTGTGATCAGGAGGTTGTCAGCGAGGGTGATCCGGCCGTCGTCTGTCATCCGCGTGCAGATTCGGTTGTGCGTGAAGTGAGAATCCGGCGACGTTTGGTGGTAGCGACAACCCTCCTCGAAATCGGCCATCTGCCGCGGTCGCCAGGTGAAGCGGTAGACAGGTTCCCAGTCCCCGCCGGGCTCCTGACGCCAGAGCCGCACCGCGCCTGCCTCGCGTTGCAGCCGAAACACGGCGCTGGCCCAGGGTTGCGACTGCGGCCCATCGAATTCGATCGCCAGTGGTAGGGCAAAGGAGTTCCGGCCAGCTGCAACATCTGCCAGCACTGGCGACATGCCCGATGCCTCGACCCGCAGGACCAGGTGATCGCACTCGAGCGGGGTACTGCCGTCGGCTCGTGCCATCTGGGCGGCCAGGAGCGTCACCTCGTAGCCAATCTCGCGTAGCAGCGCCGCGAAAAGCCCGTTCAGCTCGTAGCAGAAGCCGCCGCGCCACTGGCGTACCACCTTGGCATACAGATCCTCCTCGGTCAGGGAAATCGGCCGTCCCAGGTGGATATCAAGGTTTTCGAACGGCACGTTCCGGAGATGGGCCAGGTGCAGCCGTTGCAGCACGGGCAAGGTTGGCTCGACCGGACCGTCATACGAGATGCGCGCGAGGTAGGCAGGAACGTCAATCACATTGCACCTCACAGCATTGAATCAGCGCCAGGCCAGAATGCCCCGTCCGCTATGCCTGCCTGGCCTGGGCAGGTGGCCGGATGAATTGCGGCAGCCCACGCGCCGTAAAGAACGCCAGCAGGACCGCCAGCAACATCAGGCCGTTGTGGACCAGGAGCGCCTGCTGCACCGGGTTCCCCTGCGCATGCACCACCGCGATCAGCGCGCCGCCGATGCCCGTGCCAACGCCGGATCCAAGCACGCTGGCCAACTGCATGGAGGAGGACGCGTTCCCCTCCTGCCCAGGCTCGGCCAATTCCAGCATCGTCAGGTTGAGGGTGATGTAGGCGAAGCCCATGCCGAGGCCAGCAATACCCCACCCGAGCGGACCCAGGAAGATCGGCGCCTGCGGCAACAGCACGGAAGCAGTGATCACGATGGCGATGGAAATGAGTGCGAGGCCGATCCACTCCATGGTGCGCCGCGATACGCCCATCGAGACCCTCGCCTGGAGCCAGGACCCGGAGGACCAGGCGATCGTGCCTGCGGTCAGGGCCAACCCGGCGAAGCCAATGGACGCACCGCGCACGTCAACCAACGCCAGGGGCACAAAGGCATCAACGCCGAAGAAGGCGAGATTAATTAGCCCCATAGTGGCGATGGCAGCCGGTAAGCCTGGAGCGGCCCGCAGCGTTCCCACCGGCAACAGCCTCCGCAGGGAGGGCACGGCCAGCAGCCCACCGGCCACGATCATGGCGCCGGCGATCACGATGCTGGGAACACGGAGATTGCCAAGCTCCAGGCTGGGCGCGCTGGCGCTGCCGAGCACCAGGCCGGCGCCAACGGACAACGCGACCGCAAGCAGCACCCGCTGCTTTGCCTGCGGATGCGGCGTGCCCTGAGGCACCTGTCGCAGGGAGGGGAGCGCCAGCAACGCCGCCAGCAGCGCCATCGGCGTCAGCACCAGGAAGACGGCTCGCCAGCCTAGGGCCTCCGCCATCAACCCGGAGATGGCAGGGCCGATCAAGCCGGGCACCACCCAGCCGGTGGACATCAGGGCCAACATGCGTGGCTTGGCCGCAGCCGGGAATCCGCGGCCAACGGCCACGTACGCCGAGGAAAAGATGCACCCGCCGCCAAAGCCCTGCAGCGCCCGCCCGAGAATGAGCATTTCCATGGAGGGGGCGAATCCACCCAGCAGCAAGCCAGCAGAGAAGAACACGACACCGATCGCAAACGGCAGTGCTGGCCCCCGCCCATCCGAGAGGAGGCCTCCCACCACGATGCCGACAAGCTGCGTCAGGAGGTACGCCGAGAAAGCCCAGCCGTAGAGATTCAAGCCGCCCAGGTCGTCAACAATGGCCGGCAGGATCGTGGCGACAGCCAACGCCTGGAACGCGACGGCGACGATCGTGAGCATCAGGCCGACCGCCAGGCGTACCCGCCCTCCGGCGAAGGGGTTGGTCTCGTCCTTCGAGAGCAGCCCGGGGCCTGGGGGCGGAGGAGGCTCGGCGAGTGCTTCCGGCGCCAGCACCGCGCCTTCTGGCGGTGAGGCCAGTTCTGCGATCTCCTCTGAACTCAGTGATGTTCCCATGGCCTCCACGCTCCCGTGAGTGGATTTGCACGATACACCCGGTCGGTGAATAAAACAAGTATCTACTTTCTTAATTCAGCAAAGGTGGATGGAAGCCGCTATACTCGGCACCGCACCTTCCCACGCCGAAATCCCTGAGTGGTTATCACCGCATGACCAATGCCCTGAACAGCCTTCCCGAAACCCGACGCCGCATCCTCCAGCACGTCAAGCGAGGCGGCAACGCCACGGCGGAAGCGATCGCCGCGGAACTGCGTGTCACCTTGAGTGGCGCCCGGCAGACCCTGACCGCGCTCGAGCGGGAGGGGCTCCTGGCTCATGCGCCAGAACGTGGAGGCCCGGGTCGCCCCCGCCATGTCTACTCGCTGACCGCCGCTGGCGACGCACTGTTTCCCCGCGCCTACGCGGAGCTGACGAACGAACTTCTGGAGTACGTCGAGGACGAAGACCCGCAACTCCTGGAACGCATTTTCACTCGCCGCGCTGAACGCCGCTTGCAGCGCGCGCGGGAGCGGACGACAGGCCTCAGTTTTCCCGACCGGGTCGGCGTCGTCGCCAACATCCTGGATGAGGATGGCTACCTCGCCGATTTTGTTCAGCGCGAGGATGGCGCATTCGTCATTACGGAGCACAACTGCGCCGTGCTGGGCGTTGCCCTGCGCTACGGACACGCCTGCTCCAGCGAGCTTGATTTCCTACGCGCAGCATTGCCGGAGGCCGACGTGACACGCATTGCTCACCGCATCAATGGTGGCCACGTCTGCGCCTATCTCGTAACGCCAATCCCCGATCCCCAGGACCAGCGCTAACTCACAACACTCCCTTCCGCCTACCCTGTTACCATCCTGCTGGCAAGAAACCATGCTGACCATGTGAGAGGATGAAACGTTGAGCGTCTATGACGAACGTCGCGTCAAGATCGTGGCGACACTGGGGCCCGCCTCGCGTGAACGCGATACCCTGCGCGAGCTCTTCCTGGCCGGGCTGGATGTCGTCCGCATCAATGCCGCTCACGGCTCACCGGAAGATCGCGCCGTGCTCGTCGACGACGTGCGGGCGGTGGCCGATGAAGTCGGCAAACTGGTGCCGATCCTCTTTGACCTGCGCGGCCTGAAGATCCGCACCGGCCCGCTGGCGAACCCGGAAGAGGAGTCGGTGGGCATCCCGCGCGGGGGCACCGTCACCATTGTCAATACGCCGGCGCCCACCACCAATGAGCTGATCGGCATCGATTTTCCGCAGCTCTTCGAGTTCATTCACCCGGGCAGCCGCATCCTGATTTCCGATGGGCTGATTGAACTACTCGTCGAGCGCATCGACGGCAAGAGCGCCCAGTGCCACGTGGGCCGCGGTGGCCAGCTCCACGGGAAGCAGGGGGTAACGCTGCCGGAGGCAATGATCAAGGGTGGTTCCCTCACGCCAGTGGACCGCGAGGATCTGCAGTGGGGCGTGGAACAGGGGGTCGATTTCATCGGCCTCTCGTTCGTTAGCGACGCCAGCGATCTGCACCTGGCCCGCGAGGTAGCCGGCTGGTACAGCCCGCGCCCGCCGCACCTTATCGCCAAGATCGAGCGCCCCCAGGCTCTCGAAAACGTCCGCGCCATCGCGGGCGCGGCGGACGGCCTGATGGTGGCGCGCGGAGACCTCGGCGTGCAGATGGCGCCCGAGCGCGTACCGCGCGCCCAGAAAGAGATCATCCGGGTCGCCAACGAGTTTGCCCTGCCCGTGATCACGGCCACCCAGATGCTGGAGTCGATGATCCGGCAGCCGGTCGCCACCCGCGCCGAGACCACCGACGTGGCCAACGCCGTGTGGGACGGCACCGACGCGGTGATGCTCTCGGCGGAAACCGCGATCGGGCAGTACCCGATCGAGGCCGTGCGCACCATGGGCCGCATCATCCGCGAGGCGGAGATCGACGGGCCAATCCGCACCGATGCCTCCGAGAAGCCGCTCCCGAACATCAATGAGCCCACCCTCGAGGTCGCTGACGCCATCGCCCGCGCCGCTCGCACACTGGCGGACGAAGCCCCGGTCGGGCACGTGGTGGTCTTTTCACAGACCGGCGCATCCGTGCGCCGCGTCGCCAAGTACCGTCCAAGGCCGCCGATCATCGGGCTGACCACGGATATCGAGACCGCCCGCCGCCTGAACCTCATCTGGGGTGTGCGCAGCGGCGTCGTACCGATCGAGGAGAACCCTGATCACCTCTTCCGGGTGGCGGGGAAGACGATCATCGAGGAAGGCCTGGCCACGGACGGCGAGTTTGCCCTCATCGCCGGCTCCCTGCCCATGACGCACGTCTCTGGCCGCACGAACATGCTGCATGTCCGCAGGTTGGGGACGTAAACCGGCAGCCGCGCGACGCGCAAAATTTCCTCGAACGTCCCACACCGGTAGCGCTTTCACGGGTGTGGGACGTTCCGCGCTCGCTACGCATTCCGAGTTACACTCTTGCGCGATCAAGAACATTGCCTGGCAGCACGTGCCGCTGGCATGTTTCGGGCTAGCAAAGATGGTGTGACATGGCAGCAGTACCCGAGGACATGGAGAGGCAGCCGCAATTGCGCGCGGTCTCGCCCAATGCTGCGCCTGCCGAACATTCGTCGAAGCCCGGCGATCCAGACGTCACCTGCAGCGAAGATGGCAGCCGCTGCCTGAGCCGCGACGAAGTGCGAGCCATCAGCCGCCGCGTCGTCACGGAGCACCAGCGCATGATTTCGTTGCTTGCGGCCTACGATAGCCAGCAATCAGAGCCGCCCAGCACGAATCACTGATTGCGTGGACAACCCTATCTACTACCCAACGTCCTAGAACATTCTCGATTTGTATGCCGAGTTGTTCGGTATTTCGAATCAGATGGCAGAGGATGCGCTGTTGAACACAGCCATGCTGGAGTCAGCCCTTGCGAGCCCGCGCAATCACGCACTCTACGAGGGCGCGGACATCGCGGAACAGGCAGCGCACCTCGGCTTCGGACTGGCGAAAAACCATCCATTTCAGGACGGAAACAAGCGCACTGCTGGTCTCGCGGTTCACCTGTTTCTCGGGACCAACGGCACAACTCTCACCTCCTCTGATGACTACCTCGCGGCGTGGGTCATCGCACTGACCCTGGGCATGTCCGCCGAAACCTTCGCGGCCTGCCTCCGCTCGTTCGTCGCACCCCTGGCATAGTCCCCTCCGGGCACGCATTCTCCCGCGGAACACGGCCGCCTCATCCAGCGTTCACATCACACAAGCACGAACGCTGAGACCTGGCATACGCACCATGGCCACGACCAATGTAAACTTCAAAGTGCCCTGTGGCGTAGTCAGATGTGAGTGGTTCGCTGAAAGCTGCTTTCCCGTACACGGTACGGGGGCAGCTCACACCGGCCTGACGAATACTTGTGGTACGGCAATGCAGTTGCGAGATCGCGGCTGCGGCCTGGGAGCCTGATGGTGGAACTCCTGGAATGGTGGAATCTCATCTTCCTGCTACCGGCGCTGGCCGCAGTGTTCTATGTCCTGCTGCTTGCGGTGGGCGCTGCTCCGATGGACGACGCAGGCTTCGATTTCGACGCCGATGTCGAGGGCGGCGCCGGACACGACCTGCTGAGCGTGCTTGGCCTGGGCCGGGTGCCGCTTTCCTTGATCCTGGTCAGCTTCTGCATGCTGTGGGGCGTAATTGGCTGGTTCGCGGTAAGCACCCTCAGCACGATGTGGCCGCAGCCGGGCACGTTTATCTGGCCATCCCTTGCGGTCGCGCTGCTGGGAGCGGGGCTCCTGACCCGAGTAATGAGCAGCCTGCTTGGCCGCATCATGCCAAGGACCGAAAGCTACGGTGCTGGTGCACGAGAACTCGTTGGCCGTCTGGCAGAGGCACGGTATGCCATCACCACCACCGGTGGCACCGTACAGGTGTATGACCAGTATGGCTCTCTCCACGAGGTGCCCGCTCGCGTGCTGCCTGGAGATGCTCCTATCCCTGCGGGCGCCAAGGTCGTCCTGTTTCGCTATGACGACGTAGCCGGATCGTACCTGGTGACGCAAGATGACGCGTTTGACAGCCTGGTTGGTGGCCTGCCAGCGGCATAGCTGGCCCGACATTGCGTTTCTACAACATGCGAGACAAGGAGGTTTCCATGCCAAATAGACGAGGTGGAGTTGCCGGCGCCGCAATCAGCGCCATCGTGGCAGGGGTATTGTTCATTCTCCTGGCAATCATTGTGTTACCAGCCTTGCCCATACTGAACGTCAGTAGCAACTCTCAAATTGCACTGGCCGTCTTTGGGCTGATACTCTTCATCTTCGGCGTCATCATGATGGTCGTCACGCGGCTGTACATCAAGACCTCTGCTGACCAGGCGTTCGTGCGCACTGGCTTGGGTGGTCCGGTGCCGATCCTCGACGGCGGTGATCTCGTGATTCCCCTGGTGCACGAAATCGTGCCTGTGTCGCTCCAGACCATGCGCCTGGACGTCGACCGTTCAGGGCACGATGCCCTGATTACTGGCGACAACCTGCGCGCCGATGTAGCCGCCGAGTTCTACATCAAGGTCCAGAAGATCCGGGAGCACATCCTGGCCGCCGCGACCTCGCTCGGTGAGCGCTCGGTCGATGCCGAGAGCGTCAAGCTCCTGGTGAACCAGAAGCTGGTTTCCGCCCTGCGCACCGTCGCGGCCACCCGGTCGCTGCACGAGCTGCACACAAAGCGGGATGAATTCGCCCAGGCCGTGCAAGTGATTGTTGAGAAGGATCTCGCGCACAACGGCCTGACGCTGGAGTCCGTGACGATCTCCCGCCTGGACCAGACGCCGCCGAATGCCATGCGCGGTGAAGACAATGTGTTCGACGCTCAGGGCCTGCGCACCATCGCGGAAATCACCCAGAAGCAGCGCGTCGAGCGCAACCAGATCGAACGTGAGGCCGACCAGCGCGTGCGCCAACAGGACGTGACGCGCGACCAGTTCATCTTCGAGCAGGAAGTCGCCCGCTCCAACTCCGAGGCGCAGAAGGACCGCAACATCGAGATTGCGCGGGCGCAAGCGCATCAGGAAGCCAGCACGTTTGCCGCGGAGCAGACTCGCCTTGCCGGATTGGCTGAAGTCAGGCGTGACGAGGCGGTCCAGGTGGCCGAAGTTGAAAAGAACCGGGCCCTGGAAGTGGCCCACCAGCAACGCGAACAGGCAGCACGCGTGGCCGAGGTGGAGAAGACGCGCACCGTTGAACTCGCTATTCGCGAGAACTCGATCGCCATTGCCGCCAAGGAACGCGAACGCGCAGAATCCGAGGCTCAGCGCTACGCCGCCGAGGCGCAAATGGAGACTGAGCGCCAGGCTGTCCGCACGGTCGAGACGACGCAGACGGCGGAGCGCGACAAGGCCCGCGCCATTATCGAGGCGCAGGCGGAGTTCGAGCGCAAGCGACTGCAGGAGCAGGTGACGGCGGACGTCGCGGCCTACGCGGTCGTGAAAGCCGCCGAGGGCGCTGAGGCTGCTGCCGCCAAGGACGCCTCGGCCCGGCTCACCCGCGCCCAGGCCGAAAAGGAAGCCATGACGCTCCAGGCGGAAGGCGAGCGGGCCGCTCAGATGGTGCCAGTCGATGTCGAACGGCAGCGCGTCGAAGTCGAACGCGCCAAGGTGACCGTGGAGCGGCAAGACCTGGAGAACAAGGCGCAGTTCGAGTCGATCTCGCGCGGCCTCCAGGTGGACCTGGCGCGGATTGAGGCGGAGAAGCAGGTTCGTATCGCCGCCGCTAGCGCGTTCGGCGAGGCGATGGCCAGCGCCAAGATGACGGTCTGGGGAGACCCGGATACTGTCTCGCGCATGTCGGAAAGCTTCTTCAAGGGGCAGCAGTTCGGATACCTGACCGAGGGATTCATGAACAATGCGCCGGATGGCGTGAAGGACGCACTCGGCCAGGTGGGCACGGCGCTCCAGCAACTCACCAACGGCAAGCACGATTCCGATGGCGCGGGCCCCGACAAGGCAGAACAGCCCGTGAACAAGGTTCGCTAGCTCAATCCCAACTTACGTGGAACCAGGAGGGCCAGGGTGCACAAGCACCCTGGCCCTCTTCGCTGGCTGTCGACGATGATCGTTGCTTCCCGTCGAAGACTGCAACGTGACGGGAGACCAACCTGCCATGCCAGAAACGGTGTGCTCCGCGCTACAGCAGCGTGCCTACAGCAGTCTGCAGAGGAGTTGGTCGGCCAGGAAACCCCTCGAGACACGACGAAGAAGCGAGACACAACTGCAGGGCCGTTTCTACTGCACCGCTGTAGACCGTGTCGTCTCGAGCTTGTCGAGAGATCTCGTTGTGCGCAGCGAGCCGCAATCGCCGAAATCCCTCGACCGCGCTCGGGACGACACGAATATTGAGCCCTGCCCTACCGCGCGGCCGCCTGGGCACGACGAATGGCAGTGCGTGATTCAACGAAGCGCAACAGCGCATCGGTCAGGATGGCGAGCGCAGTAATCGCGAGGGCTCCGGCCAGGATCCGGTTGGGATCGTCGCGCGTGATGCCCTCGAACAACAGGGTGCCCAGTCCGCCCGCGCCAATCCACGCCGCGATGGTTGCCAGGCTGATGGTGGTGACGGAGGCGGTGCGCAACCCGGCGATCATCACCGGTAAGGCGAGCGGCCAGCGCACCCGCCAGAACTCCTGCAGGCGCGTCATCCCCAGGCCACGCGCGGCTTCCAGGGTCGCGGCGTCAACCCCCCGCAATCCGGTGACGATGTTCCGAACCAGGAAGATCTGGGCGTACACCGCCAGCACCACGATGGCGGGCCGGCGGCCAATGCCGAGCGTGGGAATGAGCAGCGCCAGAAACGCCAGGCTGGGGATGGTGTAGAGCGCCCCAAGAAACGCGAGGAGCGGCGTCGAGAAGCGCGGCAGACGAGCAGCCAGGATGCCAAGCGGGATCGCGAACACCAGCGCCACCAGGATGGCCGTGCCCGAGAGCGTCAGGTGATCCAGGGTCAGCTCCCAGACACGATCCCACCGCCGGATCAGGTAGTCGAGACTCACGCGGCGGTGCCGCCGATGCGCGGCACGCTGGCGCGCTGGATAGCCGCCAGGTCGAGGAACCCGACTGGAACGCCGTTCTCCTCCACGATAACGCGCGGTGCGCCTTCTTCCAGGAGCATCGTGAGCGCTGGGCGCACCCGCTCGACGACATTGATGCGTGGCTCGGCTTCATCGACGGTGGCGCCCTCCGCAAGCGGGACCATGGCGGCGAGAATGCTGACCAGCCCGAGCCGGCGCAACGTGTCGTCTGCGCCAACCAGCTCCGCTACGAAGTCGTCCACCGGATGCATGATGATGTGCAAGGCAGTGTCGAACTGCACCACCTTGCCCAGGCGCATGACCGCAATGCGGTCTGCCAGCAGCACCGCTTCATCGATGTCGTGCGTCACGAACACGATGGTCTGGCCGAGGTGTTCATGAAGCGACAGCAGTTCCATCTGCAGGTTGGCGCGCGTGATGGCATCCAGCGCGCCGAACGGCTCATCCATGAGCAGGGTTCCGGGCGAGGCAGCAATTGCGCGCGCGATGCCAACGCGCTGCTGTTGCCCGCCCGAGAGCTGGGCCGGGTAGCGGTCCCGGTACTCCGACGGCGGAAGCCCGACCAGCGTCAGCAGCTCATCCACCCGCGCTCGCGTCCGTGCCTTATCCCAGCGCAGCAGGCCCGGTACCACCGCGACGTTCTCCGCGACGGTGTAGTGCGGAAAGAGGCCTCCCTGCTGGATGACATACCCGATCTGGCGTCGCAAGTCGGGCGCGTTGAACTCCTGGGCGTTGCGGCCATCGATGGTGATGACGCCGCCAGTGGGGTCGTAGAGGCGGTTGATCAGCTTGAGGAGCGTGGTCTTACCGCAACCTGACGGCCCGATGAGGACCACCAACTCCCCCGGCTCGATCTGCAAGGTCACATCATCGACGGCAGCGGCGGTGGTGTCTGCCTGCGGGAAACGCTTGCTGACGTGATCGAAGTGGATGGCGGAGGCGGTGGATAGGCCCCGTTCGGTCTGCCGCGCCACGCGACCTCCCTGGTGATTGCACGCTCCTGGCCAGGAGCCGACAGGAGCACAGCATAACGCCCCGCCCGGAAACCCAGGCGGGGCGTTGTCAAAACCTAGCCGGAGATGAGTCCCTGCTCGGTGAGGAAGGTGCGTGCCACTTCTTCGGGATCGAGCTTGTCCGGACCGTCAACCTGCCAGTTGAGGCCGGCCATGATCTCATCCGTCAGAACCGGGGCCAGCGGGTTGAGGGCATCGGCGATACCAGGATTGGCGGTCAGCGTCGCGTTCCGCACGACCGGGGCAACGTGATACGGCAGCCAGAGGTTCTTGTCGTCATCCAGCAGGACGAGATCCATGCCCGCGATCTGGCCATCCGTGCTGAAGGCGAGCACCGCCTGGGCCTGGCCATCCTCGACCGCCTGGTACCGGAGGCTGGGATCGACCGTCACGACATTGCCGAACGTGAAGCCGTACGTCTGCTCGATCCCCCGGATACCGTCATCACGGTCCAGGGCGTCCGCCGCGGCGACAATCGTGATCTCGCCAGCCTTCTGTGCGAGCTGGCTGATCGTCGTGATGGCGCCGCCTTCCGCAGCATCCTGCGTGATAGCCAGCGCCTGCGTGTTGTTGAAGGCGGACTGGTCAAGCCAGATCAGGTCGAACTGCTCAACGTAGCCATCGGAAACAAGGTCATAGACGCGCTGATCGACACTCGCCTCTTCGCCAACCGGCGTGGCTTCCGGCATGCCCCCAACGGGTGTCGCCTGCATGATCTCGTTCACCGGCATGCCCAGCACCACGGTCAGGCCCGTGCCGGTGTACTCCGGATACAGGTCGATCTCACCGGCAACCAAGGCTGCCTGCGCCACCTCGGTCCCGGCCAAGTTCAGTTGCTTCTCGGTCGCGATGCCGGCATTTTCCAGCAGCAGCGCGTACATCTCCCCCAGGATCAACTGCTCCGTGAAGTTCTTGGAGCCAATCTTGACCGGCCCGTCCTGCCCCGAAACGCCGAAGGTCGAGCCAGTGCGGATGGCCACGTACGCCAACGGCGCAGCGGCAAGTCCCCGGGTGAGCGAGCGGCGAGAAAGCGTCATCGAGATGTACTCCCCTGTTTTGTGCGACGCCAGAGCTCACGGTTGAGCAAACCAGCGCCATTCTAGGTTACGAACGAACGTTCTGCCGTCATTGTGAGATCCGTCCATTCACGTAACGCATTTACGCATGATTCGTGCGAGACGACGCAACGCGGCGCTCAAGGAGCGAGAGGCCAAGTTCGGTGGACAGCGCCAGCAGCGTGACCAGGATGCCTCCGGTCAGCAACGTGCGTTCATCCAGGAGTGTGACCCCGGAGGTGATGAAGTCACCAAGACCACCCGCCCCCACGAACGACGCCAAGGTGGCACTGGCAATGATTTCTACTGCGGCGGTGCGGATGCCCGCAATGATCACGGGCAGTGCAAGGGGCAAGGTGACCCGCCAGAATCGCTGCCGGTTCGTCAGCCCCAGCCCAGTTGCAGCTTCCAGCGTGGCCGGATCGACACCGCGAATACCGGCGTCGGTGTTCAGCACCAGTGGCGGCCCCGCCAGGACGGTGAGCGCCACCAGGGCGGGACGCCAGCCCAGCCCGAAAACCGGGAGGAGCAGCAAGATGACCGCCAGGCTGGGCACGACGCGGAACGCGGCCACCACGCTGATGATGGAGGTCGTGAGTGGGCCACCCCGCGCCGCGGCAACACCAAGCGGAATAAAGATCAACATGGCCAGGAGCAGGGCCGCAACGCTGAGGCTGATGTGGACCATCAGCGCGTCCCGCACCCGGTCCTGGTTCTCAACGATGTAGGCCCAGGTCTCGCTCAGGATTTCCATCGGCGTGATGGTAGACGGAGTCATGCCTCACCGCGCAAACCGGGGCTGCGACGGTATGCCATCATCCAGACCTCTCCGGGCGAGGGCATCCTCGTTGAGACGTGAGCAGAATCAGGGCATTGATGCGCACCCGACTCCTCCTGGCCAGCCTTGGCATCATCATGATTGCCGTGGCGATCCTGGTGTTCCAGGCTTCGCGGATCGAGCTACCAGCAACTCCATCCAGTGCCCTTGTCGATGAGCACGGCCACGCCAATGAGCGCCTGCCACCTGCCCCAATTGGCCGCACCCTGTTCGGCGGAAAGAGCGGTCAGTTGCGTGCGTCACCAGCCGCTCGCACGGGGTCCCCGCCAGCGCTCCGTGCAGGAACACCGGCAGGGAGCCTCTGGACGTATTCGCCCCGGCCCGCCTCCAGGCCACCCCATTCAGCAAGAAGTGATCGGCCACCCCAGGCAGCCCCTGACCCTCGACCGTCACCATGGCGCTGCCCGGCGGATCGGCCACGCCGTCCAGATCGCCGCCTCCTGAAGACGTTTGGCTGCCTGTGACCTGGCACCTCGATGGACGCCCCGAGGTGGATACCTTTCTCCACTAAACTGTAATATCATTAATTACATTATCAAGAGCTTCTGGAGGGGCTGACCATGCAAACGCAATTCGATGTTGTGGTGATCGGCGGGGGCGCAGCCGGGCTGGCTGGCGCCGTGGCATTGGCGCGGTCGCGGCGCAGCGTGCTGGTGATTGACGCGGGCGAGCCGCGCAATGCGCCAGCCGATGGCGTACACAACTTCCTCACGCGCGAAGGCACGCCGCCAGCGGAGTTGCTGGCGCTCGGCCGGGCCGAAGTCGTGGGCTACGGCGGAGAGGTTCGCTCGGGACGGGTCACCCAGGTGGTCCGGAATGTCACTGACGGGGACTTTGACGTGCTCCTGGCGGACGACGCCCACGTGCGTGCGCGCCGCCTCCTGGTCACGTCGGGCGCAAGGGATACGCTGCCGGAAATCCCGGGCCTCGCCGAGCGCTGGGGACATGATGTTCTGCACTGCCCCTTCTGCCATGGGTGGGAAGCGCGAGACCGGGCCATCGGCATCCTCGGCACTGGCCCGATGGCGGTGCATGCCACCCTGCTGTGGCGGCAGATCAGCCCGGATGTGATGCTGTTCCTGCACACGGCCCCGCCCCTGACTGATGAGCAGGCAGAGCAATTGGCGGCCTTGAACGTGCTCGTGGTGGAAGGTGATGTGGCGGAACTGGTGATCGCCGATGACCGCCTCGCCGGAGTGCGGATGCAGAACGGCGACGTGGTTCCACGCGAGATCGTGGTGGCGGCCTCCGTCGTCCACGCGCAGACGGCGTTTCTCCGTGGGCTGGAGCTGGAGAGCGCGCCGCTGGAGATGGGCGGGCAGGTGCTGGCTACCCACCTGCGGCCGGGACCGGTCGGGAGTACCGATGTGCCCGGGGTATGGGTCGCTGGCAACGTCGCGGACCCCATGGGCCAGGTCATCACCGCCGCCGCCGATGGCTTGCGGGCAGGCGCGGCCATCAACATGGACCTGATCAACGAGGATACCGCCCGCGCCGTGAAAACCCTGCGGGCGACACCCTCAGCCCTCGCCGGCACGCGCGCCGGGTGACATGGCGAAGGGTCTGCCGGCAAGCTGCTGCACGTCGGTCCCGAGGTCCGCGAGCGTGATCCCGGCGAGGTGACGGTCCAGGACCTGGTTGGCTTCGGCCACCGCGTCATCGAGCGCGCCGTGTACCACCCGCTGCACCAGGCATCCGTCTTGTCCAGCAGCTTCTTCGGACGTCACCGCGACCACGCGCTCGTTCAGTGCACGCTGCACCTGCGCCAGCGTGATCTCGGCGGAGGGGCGCGCCAGTTGCCAGCCCCCGCCGCGTCCCTTGCGTGACGACACGATCCCGGCTTCGCGCAGCCCGGCGAAGGTCTGGCGCACGACCACCGGGTGAGCGCCTGAACACTCCGCCATCTCTCCCGAGGTCATGCTCACTCCCGGCTGCTGCGCCAGGTGCAGCAACGCGTGCAATGCGAAGGAGAGGCGGCTGTCCCGTTTCATCCGTCAGATTCCTGGACCGGCTCCACCGGTCAACTCGGCCAGGCCCCAGAGATCCCGCCACATGTAGTCGGGTTGCACCTGGCCCGGCGCAGCTTCCACCTTACGATTGATCCAGGCGGTTTGCATGCCCATCTGCTGCGCTGGCCCAATGTCGTACTTGTAGCCAAAGGCCACGTGCAGCACCTCCCGCGGCGCTACCCCAACCCGCTCCAGCAGCCGCTCGAAGTTGTGGAGCGAAGGCTTGTAGGAACCGCACTGCTCGGCCGTAACGACATCCTTGAACGGGACGCCGATGTGGTAAAGACTGTGGGCGATGATGTCGTCATCGGTATTGGAGAGGATCACCAGGTCCAGACCTTGCTGCCGCGCCTGCTCCAGCGCGGGCCGGGTGTCCGGGAAGGGCTGCCAGGAGCGCATTGCGCGCACCAGGTCCGCGCCATACTCCTCCCGCCAGGGGTAGCCACGCTCCTCCATCCAGGCGCGCAGGCTGCGGGCGAGCACCTCCTTGTAGGTCAGGTAATCCCCCTGGATGATGTCGAACTGGATCGCTTCCCACCGCTCGCGCAGGGCGTGGCCATTGCCGTCAGGTTCCGGCTCGTGGCGCAGCGCCATGTCGTACAGGAAGTTGGCCAGCCCGCCTTCCCAATCGATGAGCGTCCCGAAACAATCAAACGTCGCGACCCGAACCGGTGATGTGTTCACGAACATGCCTCCAGCGGTGACAAGCGTATCTGACCAGTCACGATACGTGGCAGCCCGCTGCCGTGTCTTGCCCGATCCTGCTGAAGACCTATCCAATGCCGCTCACGCCGCGCCCTGGCACCCGTCCCGGTAGCGGCCAGGCGCGCACCCGAAGTGGCGCGTGAACAGGCGCGTGAGGTGACTCTGGCTCACGAACCCGACTTCATGCGCGATGGCCAGCACCGTCTGGTCGGTTTCGCGCAGAAGCTGGGCCGCCGCCTCGAGCCGCAGCCGGTGCACGTGGTTCACCAGCGTCGAGCCGGTCTCCGCGCGGAAGGTGCGGTGCAGATGAGATGGACTGACTCCCACCGCCGCCGCGATCTCGGCCACCGTCAACGGCTCCCGGAAGTGCTCCCCCAGGAAGCGCGCTGCCGCCATGGCCACTTGCCGATGCGCCGTCGCCGTGCCTCTTGCATCGCCCGTTCTCCTGGTCAGGGAGAGTGCGGCAACGAGGTAGCGCAGCAGCGCATCGGCGACGAGTGGATCGCCGAGTCCACCAGAGCGAGCTTCTGCCTGCAGGGTCGTCGTCAGCATGATCAGCCGGGCATCCTGGGGCCGGAACGTGTGCTCACGCCGCAGCGAAAGGCTGGCCTCCAGGTCGTCCGCCGCGAAATCCGCCACCACAATCCGGTTCGGACCGAGGGCGTGATAGCGGTGCTCCACCCCCGGTGGAATGACCGCCACACGACCGCCACCAACCCAGCCTCGCTCGCCAGGACAGGCCAGCGCGATCCGTCCCTGGGCAGGGAGCAGCACCTGGCAGAACGGATGGTGATGGGAGCGGGGCTCGCCGTCATAGGAGCGTTCATCGACCTGCAACACCTGGTTCAACACGCAATAGCTCCTGCTCGCATCCCCGCCACGCCCGCGGCGCGGGCGTGGCGTGTGCGTAACGCGGCCGGGAATCGGGACTTTCGGCGTATGCTACGCCGCCGGAGGAACGGGCGATGATGGGTGTGCGTTGGGGAAGACGTCATACCATTGGTGGAGCCCCTCCGGGGGCGAGAAGAGGACGGACCATTTACATGCGGAATCCAGCCAATCCGATCCAGCGCCTGCTCGGCCCGATCGTCACCTTTGCCCTCCTGTGCGCGGTGGTCCCGGCTCTCCACGCAACTGCGGCTCCTGCACACGGCACGACCGCGCCGAGCCAGATCGCCCTCATGCAACAAGACGCCACGGATGCGACCGCCGGCTCTGTCGGGCAGGACGGCACGGTCAACGGGCAGCCACGCGAGACGAGCGATGCGCCAGCGGACACCGCTGATCCCGCCGCGCCTGGCCAGATCCTGCTGCCGCCCAGCGTCCCCGGCGTGCCGGGTAATGCCAACCCGGCGCTTGCCAACGGCATCGCCAGCACCCAGGAAGTGACCTTCGAAGCCATCGCGGACACCACCGTCTTTCTCTCAGCGCCGGGCTCCCCCCAGACCGAGGAGAGCATCGCCTCTCTCGCCATCGGTGGGCCGCAGGATGCCGTCGCGCTGTTGAGCTTTTCCGTGGAGGGCCTCGGCGACGCCGTAGTTCTCGGCGCGCGTCTTTCGTTCCAGGGCGCGGGCATCGAGGGCGCGCCTGGTGGCAGCGTCGGCGTGATCTACGACTACGTGACGGTAGATGGCGCGACTGCGAATGACATCCCGTCGTACGAGAGCGCCCTCAATGTCCATGGCGTTCCGGCCTGGTTCGAGGCCGTTGAACCTGCGGGCATCACCCAGGTGGACGTCACCGGCTCCATCTACGGCGACGGCGCGCTGACCTTCGCCCTGCCCGGCCAGCGAGAGCAGGCTGCCGCGATCTACGCGCTGGAAAGCGGCGTGCCAGCCCAGTTGATCCTGACCGTTGGCGTGCCGGCGTAGAGCGAAGAGAACCCTTGTCTCCACGCGCCGCGCCGTTGTGGCCACTCGAGAGTGGCATCCTGAGCCTGTCGAAGGATCTCGTTCCCTACCACGCGCTCCGAGCTCGGCCCGATTCTGTCTGCAAGCATCTGAAGCCGTCGCTCAAGAGATTCCCTGGCGTTCCACGACGTTTCGTATTGCCGCGCAACAGCCGCGGCACGCCGCACTACCGCTCGCGGATCGGGAATGGTTTGAGGATCTCTACGCTCGGGTTGGCAGCTTGCAGCAGATTGCCGATGCTCAGGTCCCTGGTCAGCTCGCCATCAAACCTGGTAGCCACTCTCGCCACGGCGTCACGGCGGTGCGCATCACTGCCGGCAACGCCCGGCTTCCTAAAGGCCTCCGCCACCTGCTGCGCCAGCAGGTTACAGATGCCCCTCCGCGTGCTGGAGCCGTTGAGGATCTCGAAGCCATCCAACTCCTGGATCATGGCCGGCCACCAGCACGTTTCCGCGTTCTCCCCCAGCCAGCCAGCGAAGTCCCGCATGTCCATCGTGCCGTGATCCTCAGAGAACGTGTTGTACCACTGGCGCAACTGCGACCAGTCGTCCATCGGGTGGGCCCAGATCACCACGCCCCCGGCGAGGTGGACCTGGCGAATGAGGTCGTTGATCTCGAAATCCAGCAGCCTGGTCAGCCGGGCTTCAAGACGATGGACAGGATACGAGCGTGACCGCTGAATCTCCTGTTCCACCTCCCTGAGTCGCCGGAGCAGGAGGTCGCGTTCCAGTGACCAACCCACCGTGCTTGGGACATCGTAGACAAGGAAGTGGCCGATCCTCGTGGTGAACTCTGCGCCGCCGACGATAATGAAGTCATAGCGCTCCATCATCTCGGCCACTTCCTTTTCCGAGGTGAATCGTCCGTGCTCCGTCACGCAGATCGCGTCCACGCCGGCGTTCTTTGCCTCCACCACGGCATCGATGAATGAGAGGCTGCTGTCTCTCGAACGACGCGTGTGGAGATGCATGTCGATCAGCACCTGGTCACCTCGCTTGCGGCCACCTGCACCAGCAGGCGATCTCGCCAGAGCACGTTACGGTTCGGGGAAGGTGGCGAACTCGTCGCCGGTAATGACGAAGCCCTTGTCGGCAGGCGGCGCCGGATTGATCCGCTCCAGTTCCACCGAATCGACGGAGCGATACGGCACGGCAAACGCGCGCGGAGTCAGGCTGGGTGGATCGGGCTGCCGCTCGACCATGAAATAGTGGCCGTTGCGCATCGTGACGAGGACGAGATCGGCGCCCGGCAGGGGGCGGTCGTCTGCCATGGTCAAGGTGATGGCCAGGCTGGTGTCGGAAGCGCCGGTCATCAGCCGCTCCGCGTTGGTGCGGGCTCGCTCCGCCGTGTTGACCAGTGCGCCCAGCAGAATGATGGCGACCACCAACGCCACCGGCACAGTGCGGTGCGCTTTCAGTTCGGAGAGCAGGAATGCACGCCGTGCCAGGCTCAGCCACACCACGTAGACCAGCACCGCCAGCCCCACGGCCTGCATCAGGCTGACCACCTCACTTAGCGCCGACGTGGTCTGGATCAGCGCGCGATTCGAGCCAGCCATCACGGCAGACCGGAGAAGCGGAAACACAACGAGGCAGTTGATCGCGAGGATTCCTACCCGGCCGAACCGATCAACCTGCCGCCCCCGCCACGCCCGCGCCCGCGGAAACCGCTCGGTGGTGAACCGGTCCAGCAAGTAGAGCAGGAGCAGCGCCAGCGGGTAGATCAGCAAGCTTTGTACGGCGTGGACAGCCTGTAGCGCGATGTACGGCGGGGGGAGATCGAGCGCCAGGACATCGATCGACATGCGGCCGTAGTAGGTCTCCGTGTAGACCGAACCAACCAGGTAGACGCCGGTGGAGGTGACCACCGCGATGATGACCGACTCAATGAGCCGGCGGCTCGCCGCCAACTTGTCGGCAAGGGTCGCGGCCGGGGAGACAGCGGAATAGTCTGCCGCGAGCCCAGCTTCCACACCGTCAGGGGCTGGCCGCCAATCCTGTGCGCCATTCGGTTCAGCGTGAGGACGAACCGGCGCTGGCGGCCCAGCCCACGCCGGGGCGGTCATGGGTGAAACACAAGCTGATCGACTGGCGGACCGATAAAGTGACCTGCTGCGTCGAGTGCGCCCCGTTCCTTTAGCACCCGTTGGTAGACGGCGATCGAGGGGGCAAATTGCTGGCCATACCTGCGGCGGTAGTCATTGTTCGCCGCTGCGAAGTAGAGCTTCAGGATCGAAGCGGTGGGAATCTCCTTGAGAAACTCCGGCAGTTGTCCGGTAATCGAGGGGTCGAGCGTGATCTTCATGAGCTTCTGAACCACCGCGAAGTTCCCACGCTTCAGCATCGGGGCGACGCTTTGCAGGCTGCCATCTATGACGGCGTTGTTCAGGAAAAACTCGATCGTGCCATCCGTTTCGGCGACCGTCTTTGGCTCGACCATGGCTGCGAAGAGAAAGAACGTATCGGCCACCCCAATCTTCTGCAGACGCAACCTGGTCCTGTTGGCCGAATATCCCGAATTGAACAGGTCATCCAGGAAGATGACACTCTGCCCCCGAAACTTCTCAGGCACGATGGTGATTGCCCCAACCGCGCCGCCGACGGGAGCACTCGCCCGTTCCCGTAAGGTCTTGCGCGCGTATCCCAGAGGGCTTTCGGTGAGTCGAGTCTGATCGGCATTGATAACCGGGGACACCCCTATCATTGCCAGACCGGCGTTGAGATAGTCAGCTGTTGTTCTTGCCAACAGATTTGAAGCTGACGGGACATTGAACATGGCGGTGGAGACGATGTAGGTGAATCGTCTATCGGCTTCTGCTCGCCGGCAGAATGCCAGGAAATGCTCGTCGTGGAGTGCCGTAGCGGCGAGGTGACCGGCAAAAAAGGCCACGGCGGCCAGATCACCGTACTTCATACGGCTGAACGCTTCGATAACTAGCTGGAGCGAGTCTCCCTTGCGAGCATCGATGTACGCCCCGCGCTCATTCACGCCGATCTCGAACGCGACCGCAGCTTCCCTGGTGAAATCGATGCAGTCCGAAATCGTCATGGACTCGCCAGCCATGTGCACCTGATCTTGGGGGACCACAAGTGTCGCGGGCGTGTCACTCGACAATCCATCCATTGGGCACCTCACCTCTATCAGTGGCCCTGACTGCATCGAGGCCAGGAGCTTGCGCGGTCGCTGAATAGAGCCTAGGGCACGCGAAGCACGAACTCCCCAGTAGCTCATACGGGGATTCTTACGGGGTTCTGCCTCCACGCGAGATCGACCTAAGGACCGTACTGGAGCGCAGTGACATCAACTGGATCGCCGATGATGTGGCCCTCTGCGTCGAGCGCGCCGCGTTCCTCCAATACCCTTTCGAGGATGACTAGCGAGGGGAAATAGCATCGCTGACGCCGCTCACGGAAGCCGTCACTGGCAGCCGCGGCGTAAACCTTCAGGATCGCGGAGGTCGGAACATCCACGAGGAAGCCAGCCAGCCGGGCTGTGTGCTTCGGATCGAGTGTGACCTTCACAAGCTTCTGGACCACCGCAAAGTTCCCGGCCTTCAGGATGGGAGCGACGCTTTCGAGCGTTCCCGTGATGATATGGTCATTGAGGCGGTCTTCGATCTGACCATGTGATGACCCAACGGCCTGTGGATCCATCCGTGCCGCGAAGAGATAGAACCGGTCGGCTACGTTGACCTTCTGCAGCCGCCTTTCCGCGCGATAGACCGTATATCCCGTACTGAACAGGTCATCGAGAAAGACCAGGCTCTGATCACGAAAATACTCGGGTACGAGGGTTACGCCTCGCCCGGCAGCCAGGCCGTCCCGTCGTTCTCGCACCGCCTTACTGGAGTATCCGAGGGGGCTGTTGGACAGGCGGATCTGCTCATCAACGACGACCGGGGCGTACCCCTTCTTTGTCAGCATGATGTTCAGGCGTGCGGCAGTGGCCCTCAGGAGCAAATTCGACGCGGAAGGGACATTGAAGACGGCCGCGGTCGTTATGTAGATGACCCGTTCGTTCGCCACCGCCTGGTGATTGAGAGACAGGAAGCGCTCCGTTTGCATGGCGATGGCGGCGAGGTGTGCAGCAAAGAAACTGACCCCATCCAGATCACCGTGCTTCATGCGGCTGTACGCATCAACGATTCGCGGATTCGGCGCTCCCGTGCGCGCGTCAATGAAGTTCCCACCGTCGTCCAGTCCGATTTCGAACGCAACCGCCGCATCCCCGGCAATAGCCTCGAACGCGGTCGCAGATTCCCTGGCGAAATCAATGTCTTCTGGTGACGGCCTACCAGCCTTCCACCGATCCGTCGGCGGCACTGTCGTGACCTCTCGGCTCACCAATGCACCCAAGGGGAACCTCCTCTGCTGGACCAGGATGCCCAGCATCCGGGCAGATGCGTGATCAATGGCCGTCAGGGTAGCAACAAGGTGAAGTGAAATCCCCGGTAGGTCATACGGGGATTTCTACGGGTTTCAAGCAATGGCAGCCGGCAACTGGGTGCTACAAGGTCTCGCTACCCCAGGTTCTTCCCCAAAATGATGTCCGGCTTGCCAGGGCCATTCGCATCCGGGATCACGCCGATGACGGTATACCCGAGGCGGCGATAGAAGCTGGTCGGGTGGCTGATGACCTCGATCTGCGCGGCGTGGAGGAGCGGATCGGGATAGAGGTCTTTGCCCCACAGGCTGGTGCCGGGCGTGTCCCCATCGTCGTCGGAGCCCAGGTAGAGCGTGAGCGCGCCGCGAGCGCGCACCCGCTCCTCCAGCGCCGCCACCAGCGCCGTACCCACTCCCAGCCCGCGCGCGTCCTCGTGCACCACCAGGGGATGCAGCTCCCAGGCGAAATCGTAGGTGGGGATGCCGCCGATCCAGCCGAGGATCTTGTCGTTCCGCCGGGCGACCAGGCTCAGATTTTCCTCGGCCAGGGATTCGCGCACTTCCTCGCGCGCCTCCTCCACCGTCTCCTGCCAACCGGGAAAAGCACGCATGAGCAGTTCAGCGATCTGGTTGATCGCCGTCTCGTCATCACGCCGCAGGTCATCGATGGTGTAGAGCACGTCCACCGGCATCGCTACAGGCCCAGGGACGCCAGGTATTCGCGGTTCCGCCGTGCGCTCTCCTTTGGCGTACCCATCCCGGGCAGCACGTCCTGCTCCACTACGGACCAGCCGTCATACCCGTGGTCATTCAGCCAGGCCACGACACCGGGGAAGTCGACGCCGCCCTGGCCTAGTTCAGAGAACACGCCCTGCTTGATCGACTCGATGTAGTTCCAGCCCTGCTCCCGGGACTGGCGGGCGATGCCAGGGTGGCAGTCCTTGAAGTGGATGTACCAGATGCGGTCCGCCCAGCGGTCCATCGCCTCCAGCACGGTCGGGCCAGTGTCCCCCGCGCCGAAGGAGTAGTGGCCCGTATCGAAGACGATGCCGAAGGTCTCGGGATCCGTTTCCACGAGCAGGCGGTCAACCTCCCACGGGGTCTCCACCCAGCCAGCGGAATGCGGGTGGAACACCGAGCGCAGCCCGGTCTCGTCACGCACGGCGCGGGCAACGGCTTCCACGCGCTGCGCGTAGCCCGCCCACTCGTCTTCCGGCAGGCTCATCTCGGGCGTGATGCGGCCCGCGTTCAGGCTCCGGCCGGGATCGGTGCCGTTGACGTCGGCAATGACCACGAAGGGTCCCTTGCTGCGGTCCTGGTCTGGAGCGACCGCCGCCAGCAAGCGCGCCACGATCAGGGCCTGGGCGAGATCGGCCTCGAAGCGCTGCCCACCCTCGCGCAGGTGATGAGGGACGTAGGCGCCGAGCATGGCCAGGTTCCGGGCATCCAGCTCCGCGCGCAGCGTCTCCGGATCGGTGGGATAGAACCCGTAGTCCCCCAGCTCCGTTCCGGCATAGCCGGTCTCCGCGATCTCATCCAGGACCTGCTGGTAGCCGTGCCCATCCTCCCCGAAGCCCTCGAACATGATGGCGCCCCAGGAAACGGGCGCATTGGCGACGCGAATTGGCGACATGGCTCCGCAGCTTCCTCACCTGCCGGATGACCGGCCTACCGCTCGTTCGGGACGGGACTCTCCCGCTCCGCTTCGATGCCCTCACGCTTGAATCTGCGCGCCATGGCGGCCTCCGCCTGGGCAGCTTCCTGCCGCCGTGCGCTATCGGCCACGGCATCACGGCGGGCGAACTCTTCCAGCTCGTTGCCGAGTTCCTCCAGCGCCTCGCCACCCGCCATCATCTGCACCACTTCTTCCCGCGTCACGTCCTGTTTCGCGAACGTCCCATAGGAGCGCCCGCGGTTGAGGATGGTGAAGCGGTCCGCAATGGGATAGGCGTGGTGCACGTTGTGGGTAATGAAGATCACCCCCAGCCCCCGCGCACGCGCCTGGGCGATGTAGCGCAGAACGACGGCTGCTTCCTTCACGCCCAGGGCGGCGGTCGGTTCGTCCAGGATCAGGACGCGCGCGCCGAAGTAGACCGCGCGCGCGATCGCCACGGACTGCCGTTCGCCGCCGGAGAGCGAACCCACGGCGTGCTCGGGATCGCGGATCTCGATCCCCATCTTGTGCAGTTCTTCGCGGGTGATCTCGTTGGCGCGCTCCAGGTCAAAGCGGCGGAAGGGACCAAACCCCTTCGTTGGCTCCTGCCCCAGGAAGAAGTTGCGCGAGATCCCCATCAGGGGAATCATGGCCAGGTCCTGGTAGACCGTGGCAATGCCCTGGGCCAGGGCTTCACGCGGGGAGGCGAAGTGCACCTCCTGGCCCTCGACCAGGTAGCGCCCCTGGTCCTGCTGGTAGACGCCGGAGAGGATCTTGATCAGCGTCGATTTCCCGGCGCCGTTGTCTCCCAGCAAGGCGTGGACTTCTCCCGCCAGCAGATTCATCGACACGTCTTCCAGGGCGATGACGGTGCCGAAGTACTTGGACGCGTTATCGAGCGCCAGCAGCTCTGAGCCGGGCGGCGGGAGTGGCCGCGCTGGGCTGTTCGTCGTCGTTGCCTGGCTCATCCGCGAACTCCCAGCGCGCGCTGGCGCACGTAGCGGTTGACCAGCACAGCGATCAGCAGCATGGCGCCCAGCACGGCGGCAACCCAGTCAGCATCGATTCCCGCAAACACGACCCCCTGGCGCACCATGCCGTAGATCAATGCACCCAGCACCGCGCCTATGACGGTTCCGTACCCGCCGGTCAACAACACGCCCCCGATGACCGCCGCGATGATGGCGTAGAACTCGCGCTGCTCACCTCGCAGCACATCCGCGCTGCGGGAATTGGTGACTTCAACCATGGCCACCAACCAGGCGGCCGCCGCCGTGGTCATGAAGAGCGAAATCTTCACCCGGTCAACCGGTACACCGACCATGCGCGCCGCGATCGCGTTGCCGCCGGCCGCAAAGATCCAGTTGCCGAATCGCGTGCGCATCAACACCCAGGTTCCAATAGCAGCCACTATCAGCCACCAGACAATCGAAATGGGAAATGCCGCGCCCATGAATGGAATATCCGTAGCAAAGACCCTGGCGGCAGTATCGAAGCCGGGCAAATCCTGGAGTCCACCAACCTGGGTGCGTCCCGTAATCAAGCGGGTCATGCCGACGGTAACGCCGCGAATAATGAAGAGCGATGCCAAGGTCACGATGAACGAGGGTAAACCTGTCCGAATAACGACCACACCATTCAGGAAACCCATTACCAGGGCAAAGATAAGGGCAGCTACGACACCCCACCAGAAACTGACGCCAAACTCGTTGGGGATCAACGCCGCGATAACGCTGCACGCGCCGATCATGGAACCAACGGAGAGATCGAACTCTCCGGCGATCATCAACAGCGCAACTGCCACCGCCAGGATGCCGAGTTGCGCGGCAACTTCGAGGTACGTTGCCGTACCACGCGCGGAGACGAACCCGCGGTTCCAGGCCAGCGCTGCGAACACACCCCAGACGATGACGGCCCCGAAGACCGCGCCCACCTCTGGCCGCAGCAGGAAGCGCCGCCAGAGGGAGATCTCCTTGCTACGGGCAGCCGTGCGAATGCTCGCCGGTTCCTGGGGGGCAGCTGTCGCCGTCATATGGCTCGCTTTCGGTGAAGGGCTTGCAGAAAGGGAACGGGCGAGAACAGCCAGGCTGTTCTCGCCCGTGTCGGCTGCTAGCGGGTGCCAGCTTCCGCGAGTGAGATCACGCGCTCAGCGTTCTCCTGCGTCACGAAGCCAGGGCCGGTCATGATGACCGGATTGGCGACCGTGTTCAGGTTCTCTTCGTAAAGCGCGAGCATGACGACTGGCAGGTAGCCCTGCAGGTACTGCTGCTGGTCGATGGCGAACAGCATGTTGCCGTCGCGGATCGCTTCCAGGACCTCAGGGGAAAGGTCGAAGGTCGCGAGGTTGATCTCGCCGGTCCTGCCCAGCGAATCGAGCGCAGCCATGGCCGGCGCGGCGCCGGTCGGGCCCAGGGTGAAGACCGCGTTGATCTCCGGGTCAGCGGTCAGCGCGGCCTCAATGGCCTGCTGGGCGCCGGTCGGATCGGAAATCTCGACCGCCAGCACTTCAACGGAACCGCCAGCTTCGGTCATGGCATCAGTGAAGCCGCGGCATCGGTCATCGAGTGCCGAGTTCCCGACTTCCTGGTTCACGCAGAGGGCCATGGTGGCGCCGGCTTCCGCCATGCGCTGCCCACCGCCTAGGCCGGCCTCGTACTCGGTCTGGCCGACGTGGTTCATGATGCCCAGGTCAGCCGCCACCTCGGAACCGGAGTTCATGGAGATGACCGGGATGCCCGCAGCAACGGCGGCCTCAATGGAAGGGGCCAGCGCCTCGGCATCGGGGATCGAAACCACGAGGCCATCCGGATCGGAAGCTACGGCGGCATCGATCAACTGGGCCATCGCCACCATGTCGAACGTACCAGGAGCCTGGTACTCAACTGTAACGCCCATGTCCTCGGCGGCCTGCGAGGCGCCGTTCTGCACCACCGACCAGAAGGGGTCGGAGGCCTGGCCGTGCGAGACGATGACGATACGGATTTCGTCATCCTGGGCAGCTACCTGGCCCGCGAAGACGCTCAATCCGGCGAGCGCCACCAGGGCGAGCACCGCGAACAAACGGAAAAATCGACTCATGTGTACCTCCGCAGTCATTGCGAAGCCAGATCTCCCATGATCCGGCAGGTGCCTCAGCGGCAGTCGTCAGGAGTGCGGGCCTCCTTCCCTGTGCGCGCCGTCCGGGTCATCATCGCCCCGGGCGCGGCCTGCATGGACGGCTCGCTGCATCGTCGCGCGCGGCATGGCACGTTGTGCCCGATGTCGCTGCCTGTCCAGAACCACCGCAGCATAGCGCACCCATGAATGGCTCTGCTACGCGCCTCTCGCCGCACTGGTTGACCGGTCGCTCACACCGCTTGACAGGAGAGTTGGCGATGTTAGGATCAGATTGCCTGGTCCTTGGAATGACGATGTCACGCGGCGATGTTCACACGCTGCCACGCACGCAGCGTGCAGATGCTGCTCTGGACACCGGCCCGGTTGCCGGTCCCGAGCCTCCGCGACAGCACCATTCCATAGGCTCAGGCGGGCGCGGGGTGGCGCCTTCTCCTACCGGCGTGGATTCGCTCGGGCACACAAGGAGCGGAGCAACGATGGCTCGAAACGACGATTGGTTCTTGCGTCGATCAATGGCAGCAGCACAAGCACGCCTGCACCGCCGCCAGTTGCTGCAGGGCGCGGCGGGCGCCATGGCGCTGCCTCTGGCATCCCGGCTGGCGCCGGCCAAGGCGGCTCCGTTCTCCAACCTCAGCAATCCCGCCGCCGTCGAGGCGGCACAACGGGTGCTGCAGGAGACGGGAGATTCTGCTGAAGCTGCTGTGGCGGCGGCCAAGCAGTACTCCGGGGTGACACTCAACTACCTGTCGGAAGCGGGCCTGATGGCCGAGGGTCCAAAGGTGTTCTCCGGCCCCAGGTGGACGGAATTGACCGGCATCAACGTCACCGTCGTCGACAAGCCCTTCCCGGAGCTCTTCCCGACCATGGTGCAGGAGCACATCGCTGGCACTGGCGCCCTCGACGTAATGGACGTGGTGCCCGCCTGGATGGCCGACGTGGTCACCCAGGGCATCGTGGAGCCGCTGCAGCCCTACATCGACAAGTACATGAACCCGGCGGATCTGGAGGATTTTCATCCGGTTTACCGCAACCTGATGAACTACGCCGGGAACATCTACGGCCTCTTCGATGACGGCGACACCTTCCTCCTCTACTACCGCCGCGATCTGTTCGACAACCCGGAGTACCAGGCCGACTTCGAGGAGCAGTTCGGCCGCCCGCTGGCCCCGCCCGAGACCTGGGAGCAATACGACGAGGTCCAGACCTTCTTCACCGAGAAGGGTGGCGGCGAGTTCTGGGGCGGCGCCAGCCAGCGCAACCCGCTGCAGGTCTACCACTGGTTCATGATCGAGTTCCGGGTCAAGGGTGGCAAGTTCTTCGACGAAGAGACGATGGACGCCACGCTCGACTCCCAGGCCGGAATCGACACCCTGAACCGGATGCTCAATTCCAACAAGAGCATGCCGCCGGGCGTCGAGGAGTGGAACTTCACGAGCGTCTTCGAAGGCTGGATGGACGGGCGACTCGCCATGGTCGGCGGCACGTGGCCACCCTTCGGCCGCTTCTCGGAGCGCTACGGCGCGGACACAGTCCAGATGGAGTGGCTCCCGCCCTCCCAGGTGGCGGACAAGGTCAGCTATGCCCCGCTTCCGGGCGGCTACAGCTCCCTGGCCTCCGGATTCATGCTCTGCGTCTCGGCGGACAGCGCCAACAAGGACGCCGCCTACCTTTACGCGCAGTGGATGAACAGCCCCACCATCAGCCTGGAGCGCGTCATGCTCCCCTACACCCTGCGCGATCCGTTCCGGCTCAGCCACTACAGCTCGGAGGCGTACCGCGCGCTCTGGGCCAACGCTGGCGAGTACCTGGACATGCTGCAAACCCAGACAGACACCGCGCTGCTGGACATCATCATGCCGGGCTCGCAGGAGTACCACACCGTCATCGAGCAGATGTGGGGCGCGGTCCAGGGTGGAACAGCGCCTGAGCAGGCTGCGGCGGACGCCAACGCAGCCTTCAACGCCATTACGGACCGCATTGGCCGGGATGCGCAGCGCACGGCCTACCAGGAGTACCTGAAGCTGGGGAACGTCTACCCCGAAACCCCGGCGTAATCACGACGCGGCGGGAGTGGTTGCCCACTCCCGCCGCCACTGTCCGCATTTCGTACGAGCCACGTTCAGGAGCGAGTCTTGGGCAGCACCGCACCCGGCACGTCGTTTGGTCACGCGGCGAGGGACCGGCGCGCCGGCTGGTGGATGGTCGTGCCGACGCTGATCGCCATCCTGGCCCTGAGTGTCTTCCCACTGCTCTACTCGCTGTCTCTCAGTTTCCAGCGGCGTGACCTGCAACACCCCAACGACGACCAGTTCCTGGGCCTGGCCAACTACGCCGCTGGCCTCATCGACCCGCGCGTCCACACCGCCATGTTCAACACCATCCTGCTGGTGGTGGTGGGCATTGCCCTCCAGTTCCTGATCGGCCTGGGATTGGCGCTGGTCGTCGTCGACGAGCTGCGTGGCCGCCGCTTCTTCATCCCGCTCCTCATGCTCCCGGTCATGATGACTCCGGTGGTCGCCGCGCTCGGCTGGCGCATCCTGTGGGACAGCCAGTTCGGCGCGGTCAATCACTTCCTGGCGTTTATCCTGCGGCGCGACGTCGATATCCTCTGGCTGACCAACCGCTGGACGGCGCTCTTCGCCATCCTGGTCACGGACGTCTGGCAATGGACGCCCTTCATGTTCCTCATCCTGCTGGCCGGGCTCGCCTCGCTCAACCCGGAGTACTACGAGGCGGCAGCACTGGATGGGGCCGGGTGGTGGCAACAGCTTTGGGCCATTACCTTGCCAGGGCTGGCGCCGGTGATTGCGGTAGCGGTCATCTTCCGGATCATGGACGCCTTCAAGATCTTCGACCAGATCTTCATGCTGACCCAGGGCCAACCCGGCACCTCGACCGAAACGATCTCCTGGTACATCTACCAGGTGGGCTACAAATTCTTCAACATGGGCTATGCCTCAGCCGTCTCCTATCTCCTGCTGATCTTTCTCTCGGTCGTTGGCACGCTCTACGTCTCCCGCTTCCTGCGTGAGGAGCCATTGTGAGCGCGTTTACCCCGGCTGCCCCAGCTCCTGCGTCGCGGCGCACCACGCGGCGTGGCCGCTCCGGTCGTCGCCAATCCCCGGTCACGGTGGTGCTGCGCTACCTGGCGGTGGCCCTCGCGCTCGCGTTCTTCCTCTTCCCCATCGTCTGGATCGCCAGCATCTCGATCAAGCTGCCCGCGGACTACCTGAGCGACCCGCCCATCTGGATCCCGCAGGAGTTCACGTTCCGGCATTACCAGAGCGTGATGGCCGAGAAGGGCTTCCTGGCGCTGCGCAACAGCCTCACCATCGCGGGTGGGGCGACAGTCATTTCCGTGCTGATCGGCAGCATCGCGGCGTACAGCCTGGCCCGCTTCCAGACCGGTGGCCGCCACCTGGGATTCTGGCTGCTCTCGCAGCGCATGATGCCCCCCATCGTGCTCGTGGTCCCCTTCTTCCTGATCCTGCGTGAGGCCGGCAAGATGAACCCGCGCCTGGGGCTGGATCAGCAGATCCCGCTGATCCTGATCTATGCGGTCTTCAACCTGCCCTACGTCATCTGGACGATGCGCTCCTACTTCCGTGGCGTGCCCGTGGAGATCGAGGAGAGCGCCATGATGGATGGCAACACCCGGCTCGGCGCGCTCTTCCGGATCACGCTGCCCCTCGCGCTGCCCGGCCTCGTGGCCACCACCACCTTCGCCTTCATCTTTGCCTGGACGGAGTTCCTCTTCGCCGTGGTCTTCACCCGCACGAACGCTGTGACCATACCGGTGGTCATCTCCGGGTTCACCGGCGGCCAGGGCTCCAACTGGGGGCGTGCCTGCGCCCTCTCGATGGTGGCCACGCTCCCGGTCTTCATCCTCGTCCTGCTCCTGCAGCGCCACCTGGTGCGCGGCCTTACGCTCGGCGCCGTGCGCGGCTAGCGCGGGATCCCGGGGTCATGGCCCAGGAGGAGTGGGTCATCAACCATCGTGTCTCGAGAGAAGCACCCTGCGCCGCTGCGACGTCTGCATCTGGCTGTAGTGTGGAGAGGGAATACTATGGTGGAACGCACTACGTATCAACTCTGGTACGGGCGTGACGAGCCGCCCGTGGAGCCCATCCCGCTCCGAGCCGGCCCTGTAACCGCCGAACTCGTCGGCCGCGACCTCCGCGCCATTCGCTACGGCGGGCTGGAGATCGCGCAGCGCGTCTACATTGCCATCCGCGACCGCAACTGGGACACCGTCCCCGGCACGATGAGCGATCTCATCATCGACCAGCGCGGCGACCGCTTCACGGTGCGCTTCACCGTCACGCATCGACGGGCTGAGGTCGATCTGATCTGGCACGGTGAAATCCTGGGCGAGCCAGACGGCACGATCAGCTACGCCATGGATTGCACGGTCAATGCGGACCTGGACTACAAGCTGATCGGCCTCAACATCCACCACGGCATGCGGGAGTACGTTGGCCGCCCGTACTCAGGTGACTCCCCCACGGGCCCGGTCTCGGGGGTCTTCACCCAGCACGTCTTCCCGCAACTCGTGGTGGATGACACCGAAGTCCCGATCTTCCCGGACGTCAGCCGCCTCACGACGCAATTGACGGACGACGTCGCCGTCACGTTCACCTTCGCGGGCGACACCTTCGAGTTCGAGGATCAGCGCAACTGGACGGACGGCTCCTTCAAGTCGCAGTCCTATCCACCTCGCCGCGGCGGCCTCTTCCACGCGGATGCCGGCCAGCACCTCTTCCAGAAGGTGACGATCACCGCGACCGGCTCCGTCCCGCCGGCGGTTGTGAACGGCGCGGTCACCACGCTCACCCTGGGCGAGTCAACCGGCGCCCGCCTGCCACCATTGGGCCTCGGCATGACCAGCCGCGGCGGTGACCTTTCTCCGCGCGAGATCGAGTTGCTGGGCGCCCTTCGTCCCGCCCATCTCCGCGCCGATCTCCACCTGTCTCGGCAAAGCTCGTTGGTTGAACTGGAACGAGCTGTCCGCGCTGCGCGGGCTCTAGATACCAGCCTGGAGCTGGCACTCTTCGTCACAGACAGCGCCGAGGCGGAACTTGCCGCCATTGCGCCATACCTGGCAGACCGCCCCGTGTCCCGCGTGCTGGTGTTTCACGAGGACGAACAGGCGACCTCGACTGGCTGGCTGGAATCGGCGCACGCTGCACTCGACGGCGTGCTCCCGGGTGTTCACTTTGCCAGCGGCAGCAACGCCAACTTCTGCGAACTCAACCGGCATCAACCTGGCCGGCCAGCGGGCGATGCGATCAGCTTCGGCATCACGCCGCAGATCCACGCCTTTGACGAGCGCTCGATGGCCGAGAACCTGGCGCCGCAGGCGGAGGCCGTGCGCTCCGCATACGCCTTCAGCGGCGCGCCGGTCGTCGTCAGCCCGGTCACGCTGCGCCCGCGCTTCAACGCCGTCGCCCAGTCCGATGTGACCACGGTCGCTGGGGAACTCCCCTACGCGGTCGATGCGCGGCAGATGTCCCTCTTCGGCGCGGGCTGGACACTGGGCAGCGTGAAATACCTGGCGGAAGCTGGCGCATCGAGCGTCACCTACTACGAGACGACCGGCTGGCAGGGCGTAATCGAAACGGACTCTGGCTCCCTGGAGCCAGACCTGTTCCCCTCCCGGCCCGGCGAGGTCTTCCCGCTCTACCACGTGCTAGCCGACCTGACCGAGCTCAGGGACTGCGAGCTCGTGCCGATCACGTCCAGCGCACCGTTGCTGGTGGAAGCCCTCGCTCTGCGCAACGACGCCGGTCTGCATGTGCTCGCCGCAAACCTGACGCCTGAGATGCAAGGCTTTAAGCTGGAGTCGCTCAAGGATCCTCGTGCATCACTGCGGATGCTGGATCACCAGACGGCTCCTGCGGCAATGAGCGACCCGGGGAATTTCCGCAGCACGTTAGAGCACGCAGAAATTCACGATCACTCGCTCTCGGTGACCCTTACACCGTTCGCGATGCTCAGGATCACCCTCAGCGATTAGAATCGCGCAGGGAGTCGATCACCGCAAAATACGAGGCGTCTCGGCACCACTGTGGTGTCCTGGGATACCCACGGGCAGGCGAAGCGCGCCTTGCTTCACCAACCACATCGTTCCCTGCTACCGAACCCTCCCAGGTGCCATCCCGACGTCGAAGACCCTCGTTCCCTCCCGGCGCGGTTCGATGTCGCCCCCACACTCAGGTGGCGGTAGAGAGGGCATAGGTTGGGCTGCCGCGTCACTGCAGGAGGGAGGAACAGCCGAGATCCGTCGTCTGTGGGCTCAGGACGCCAATTGATGCTGGGCGATGGGCTGCAACGCACGACGCCATTCAGTCGAGACGTTGGTACAAGCTCAGGACGACTCCCGAGGGCGGCACCTGAACTCGCCTCGGCAGGGCCAGAATCCCCTCAGATCTAAGCCTCTATGACGTTGCGATCGATGAACCGGTGCGTGCCTGACGCTCCTGCGTCTGCACGCGCGCCAAGCGCCCTTTCAGGCCATCGTAGTGCTTGTCCAGGGCGGTCTGAGCTCGCTCTACATCCTGGTCACGCACCGCCTCGAAGATGGCCGCATGGTCGCGGTAGGTGCCAACCAGGTCGGTGTTGCGCATGTTGTCTGTACGCGCCGCATCCTGGTAGGTGCGCCAGAAGATATCCAGCAATTTCAGCAGGGTAGTGTTGCCTAGAGGCTCAAAGAGGATCTGGTGGAAGCGGCGATCTTCCTCGGTGATGTTCTGATCCGCCTCGGCGTGCAGGCGCATCTGCTCGACCGTCTCACCGAGGGCCATGACAGTTTCCGGGCCGATGGCCTGCATCGTCTGGCCGACAAGCCCGGTCTCCAGGACGCGCCGCACTTCCAGCAGATCGGCCAACTGGTTGAAGTCGAAGCGGAGGCCGTACGTCAGGTTGTCCAGGAGCGGATCGAAGGAAAACTCGGCGACAAAGAGCCCGCTGCCACGCCGGGCCTCGAGAATCCCGACTGACTCCAGCGCCTTCACCGCCTCACGCACCGAGTTACGGCTGACACCAAGTTGCCGCGCCAGGTCCGTTTCCGGTGGCAATGCCTCGCCCGGGCGCAGGTTGTTCTCCATGATGTAGGTGCGAATGGCTGCCTGCACCGTCTCATGCAGGAGAGCCGGCCGCTCCAGCGGTTTGAATGCGCGCTCCATGCGTCGCTCCTCGTCCGCCTGTGGCATCACCCGAGCGGAGCTGGCTCTGGCTGGACGACCGTCCCGCTGTTCAGGCTGCCGCCTCGACGAGTGGTGGGCACGCCTGGAAGAAGCCCTGTTGCTCCAGTTCCCCCACCATCTGCACGACCGCGGCTGCGTCCGGATTCGCCCAGGGCAGCCGGAACGCGCCCAGGTCAGGGCCATACCACCGCATCAGGGCCTTGAACGCGGGGAGGCCACCATACTTGCCGACCGTTTCGATCATGCGCGTCGCCTCCAACTGCGCTGCTCGCGCCGCATCCATGTCTCCACGCACGAAGGCGTCGAAGACGCGATGGTAGAGCGGCGCCGCGAAGTTGAAGGTGGAGCCTACCGCCGACGTGCCGCCGCAGCTCAGGCCAGCCAGCAACATTTCATCACGGCCGAAGAAGATCTCCCGATCCGGGCCGCATTGATCCAGCAGGAGCAAGTACGTGGCCAGCGCCTCATTGGTGAACTTGATGCCAGCGAAGTTCGGAATCGCCGCGATAGCTCGCGGGAGGAACTCCTCCATGGAAAGCTCGACGTGGCTCAGTACGGGGATGTGATAGTAGTAGTAGCGCGTGTTTGGCGCCGCTGCGGCGATGGCCGCATTGACCGCCACCAACTCATCGACGTTGCGCGGCCGAAAGTAGGACGGAGCGACGGCGGCAATTCCGTCAACACCTAGTTGATCGGCATGGGCTGCCAGCAGGCGGGCATCTTCGACGCTGGAATGGCCAACGTGGATGATGAGCTCCATGTCCTCGCTGGCAACCTCGCGCCAGCGCTGCGCGAGCGCCATACGCTCGGGGCTGGTCATCGCGGACCCTTCGCCAGTCGAGCCGCAGACGAAAACGCCCCGCAGGCGCTGCGTTGCCAGGGCTGCTGCCTGTGCTTCAACCGCATCGAGATTCAGCGAACCGTCGGGGTGAAACGGCGTGTAGGTAGCGGCGATCAGGCCAAGGCGATCCGACGGCCAACGACGTATGTCCTGCATCGAGCATCCTTTTCCGAGTTGAAACCGCAACGATGTACGCCGCTATTCCTTGAGCGATCCGGCAGTGAGTCCGCCGACGATATAGCGCTGGAGAAACACGAAGAAGAGGACAATTGGCAACGCCACGACGGTAGAGACCGCCATCAGGTCGTTCCAGCGCGTCCCGAACTGCGTGACAATCTGGCTGAGCGCCACCGTGACCGGCACCATCTCGTCCCTGGTAGCCAGGGTCAGGCCGAAGACGAATTCGCCCCAGGCCGTCAGGAAAGTCAGCGCTGAGACGGTGACCAACCCTGGCAGGGAGAGCGGCAGGGCGATTCGCCAGAACGCGCCAAAGCGGGTGCTGCCATCCACCCTGGAGGCCTCGATCACCTCTCCTGGCACCGTGAGGAAGAAGGGGCGCAGCACGATAATGGCGAACGGCACCGTCACGGTGGCGTTGGCGATGATCAACCCCTGGTAGGTGTTGACCAGGCCCGCCTTGCTGAACAGGATGAAAAGGGGCAGGGCCACGTTGATGCTGGGAAGCATCTGCGAAATCAACAGGAAAAGCCCGAAGGCCACCGTGAAGCGCAAGCGCAAGCGGGCCAACCCATATGCAGCCGGCACTGCCAGCACCAGCGTTAGCAGTGTTGCGCCGATCCCGATGATGGCGCTGTTCAGCAGCGAACGCGCAACCAGTTCGTTTCCAACGACGGCAGCCTCGTATGAGGCAAAAGTCGGTGGCCAGGGAATGAGCTTTGGCGGGACCGCGAAGACATCGCGCTGCGGCTTGAGCGAGGTCGCGACCATCCAGTAGACGGGGAAGAGGTAGCAGATCACGAGGAAGGCGCTGACCAGCGTGAGGCCCAGGCCCTGCTCGCGCACACGTTGCATGGTCATGCGGCTTCCTCTCCATGGCTCATCTTGAAGTAGACAAGCGACAGGACCAGCGGGATGATCAGCAACAGGGTCGTCGCGACCGCGCCTTCCCCGAGCCGGAAGAAGCTGAAGCCGACGGTGTAGGCGAAGATCGGCAACACGGTGGTGGCGTCGCCTGGGCCACCACGCGTCATGATGTACACGGTGTCGAACGTCTTGAACGTGTAGATGAAGTTCAGGAGCAGGACGACCAGGATCACCGGGCGCATCAGCGGCAGCGTGATATCGATGAAGCGCCGCCAGGGCTGGGCTCCATCCAGGGACGCAGCCTCATAGAGCGTTGTCGAAATCCCTTGCAGGCCTGCCAGCAATAGCACCATCGCGAACGGGACACTGCTCCACGCCGTGGCAAGCACCACGCCGATGAGCGCCGTCTCCGACTCGGTCAGCCAGAAGATCGGCCGCCCCACCAACCCCAGCCGCATCAGCAGCACGTTCACGATGCCATTGCTGCCATCCAGCATCCAGCGCCAGATGTTGCCACTGACGACAGATGGCAGAATCCAGGCGAGCAGGATCAGGGCCCGCATCGTGTTCGCGCCCCAGAAGACGCGGTTGAAGAGCAGGGCCAGGGCGAAGCCGAACACAAACGTCAGCGCCAGGGACCCACCGGTGTAGAGCAGCGAGACGCCGAAGGCGCGCTGGAAGGCGGGGTCCGCCAGCATCTGCTGATAGCCATCCAGGCCGATAAACGGGGCGTCGCCGGCCAGGAAATTGCGGATGCTGACATCGTAGAAGCTGAGATTGACCGTGTAGAGCACGGGGTACAGGACCGTCGCCACGATGAAGATGGCGGCGGGGAGCACCAGCAGGTAATCCCCAATGCGTGAATCCCCGGCGTTGCTCCAGAACCCGCGCCGGGTGGCGCGCTCGGGCAGCGTCGAGTGCTCAACAGCGGTCAGGGACGCCGTCGCGCCACCGGCCGGTTGACCGGTGACAGGCGACGGCGTAGAGGACGGCATGGTCAAGTCGCGGCGAATCGCTAGCTGGCAAGCACGTCGTCGATCTTCGCCTGGGTTGCCGCCAGCGCATCATCGACCGAGCTGTCACCGCTGACCGCCGCCTGGACGGCTTCCTGCAGGTACGTCAGGATCTCCGCGGAGTTGGTCGCTACATCGCCGGTGGGCGCCCAGGCCTCTTCGAGCTGGCTGGTGAACACACTCCAGACGGGGTCATCCGCCCACTGCGGCTCCTCGGCCACGCTCTTCAGTGCCGGGAGCTTGTTGCGCTGCGGCAGGTACTCGTTCAGCACCTCCGGCTGCTGCAGCCAGAGCATCAGATCCCAGGCCGCATCCGCCTGCTGGCTGGCGGAGGTGATGGTGAGGTGCTCCGAGCTCAGGAAGGTCGTGTTCGCCTGGTCCTGTGGCAGCAGCGCGATCCCGAAGTTCAAGTCCGGGTACTCGTTACGGAAGAAGTTCACGTACGAGGCGGAGTTGATCATCATCGCCGCCTGCCCGGTCGCGAACTGCGTGGCGATGTCATCCTCGATCCAGCCAAGCATGCCGGGCGACATGCTGCCGCTCTCGACCAGGTCGACCATCTGCTGCAGGGCAGCCTTGCCGGCATCGCTGTTGACATCAGTGATGTCCCCACCAGCGGCCAGCAGGCGCAGGACGAAGGCTGTGGCGCCTTCCGCGCCCTCGACCCCGGACATGGCGATGCCGTAGCGGCCGTCGCCACTCAGCGCGGCAGCAGTCTCCGCCAGTTCCTCCCAGGTGGTCGGTGGCTCCAGCCCGGCTTCCGCGAAGATGTCCTGGTTGTACCAGAGCACATAGGCATCTGCGAGATGCGGCAGGCCGTAGTTCTTGCCATCCCAGAGGCTGGTTTCGTAGATGCCGGGGTAGTAGTCGCCAGTGCTGCCCCACTCCTCAGCACGGGCTGTGATGTCGGTGATGATGCCCGCCTCGGCCATCAACTGGGTATCGAAGGCGTTGATGAGCGCGATGTCTGGCAGATCACCAGCCGCGGCGCCCTGCAGCAGGGTGCGGTTGAAGTCGGAGAAGTTGATCAGGCGCGGCTCGATAGTGACGTTGGGATTTGCTTCCGTGTAGCGCTGCAGCACCGCCTCCAGCGTCGCGGTGTGTGGCCCGCCGTAGTAGTGCCAGAAGGTGAGCGTAACCGGTTCATCCTGCCTGGCCAGGGAGGAGATTTGCCGCGAGCCCAGCATCGTGGAGGCCACAAGGGCAGCGCCGCCGAGGTGAAGTGCGTCGCGACGAGACAACGTTGTCACGGGCCTGCTCCTGTTATGAGTTGCTCCCGCCGTGTGGCGAGAGTCATGCGTTTAGTCATTGTCATTCTATCAGATATCCTACATCTGACAACCCAGCATCAGAGAGCGATTCAGGTTGTGACAAAAGCGCTAGACCGGCGAGCAGTGGTCCACTCGACGACGCTGCCCTTTGATTTGATCGTGATCGTGTCTCCACTCATGCACGTCTTCCTGCGGGTCCTGAGCATGTTCCCAGATACGTTGTTAGGGGCTACGTCCCACCTCTCGCCTATTCCACTTTTGTTGCCTGATATTCCACGTTTTCCAGAGTCCGATGAAGAACCTCGTCCCGTACCAGTCATGGCACGGGACTACTGATCTCAACATCTCAGCCGTTCCTGAGCTGCAGCCGGACATCACGCGGTGGTCCCCCGGCGCCGCCCAACACGATTCCTGGGGGTGCTTGGCGGTGGCTCGTGCGCATGGAGACGCAAAGGTCGCCGCTGGTGGCACGGGCCCGCGTAGGGATCCTTCGACGGAGATTCCACGGTCAAGCAACAGGGCGTACTCCCCTTGCCACGTCCACCAATACGCGCTGCGGTAACGCAACTGACCTCAATACCCAGGTCCGCACCAGGGTTCGCCCACTGCACCCACCACGAGCACTGACGCCGTCTTCCAACTCAATGCGGCCTCATCAGGTAGAATGATGTGTTCGCCGCTGATGGAGGGAGATTTCATGGCGTCCGCTTCGTCATTTGACATCGTTTCTGATTTCGATATGCAGGAGCTCAAGAACGCGCTGGACCAGACCGAGCGCGAGATTGGCACCCGGTATGACCTCAAGGACACAAAGACCGAAATCGAGTCCACCGACACCCAACTGACCATCACCACCAACAGCGAGTCCACCCTGAGCCAGGTGCGCGACCTGCTGGAGTCCAAGTTCGTGCGGCGGGGCCTCTCGCTGAAGATCCTCGATTACCAGACCGAGGAACCCGCCTCAGGCGCGCGCGTGCGCCAGGTCGTGAAGCTGCGCAAGGGCATTCCGGACGACCTTGCCAAGAAGATCACCAAGCAGATTCGCGACGACTTCAAGAAGGTGACGCCGCAGATCCAGGGCAATGCCGTGCGCGTTCAGGCCAAGAGCCGGGATGATCTCCAGGCCGTCATTACCTCCCTGAAAGACGCGGATTACCCGGTCGCCCTGCAGTTCATCAACTATCGCTAGTCACAGCATTCAAGCCCTACCCCGCCGTATCACCAGGAGCATCCAATCGTGGTTCTTGTCGATTCACCTGTTCGCCTTGGCAGCCTGACCCAGGAGACCAACCGCGGCTTTCACATTCTTACGCTGGGCTGCTCGAAGAACCGGGTGGACTCGGACGGGATGGAGCATCTGCTGCTCGCGCGGGGCATGACGCCTGTAGGCCGCCCGGATGACGCCCGTGTCGTCATCGTCAACACCTGTGGCTTCCTGGGCGCGGCACGGGATGAGAGTGTTGCGGCCATCGCCGAGATCCTTGAGCAGCGGGGCCAGGATCAACTGGTCATCGCGGCCGGGTGCATGCCGGCCCTGGGCGACTACCGGAACGACATTCCCTCTGGCGTCGATCACGTGATGACCACCCGCGAGTGGCACCGCATCGGCGACGTCGTTGGCGAACTGCTGGGCGAGGAGATCCTGCCCGAGGTTGCTGGCTGCGAAGGGATGCTGACCACGTTCAGCCGCGCCCAGGCAGGGCCATCTTCGTACGTGAAGGTGGCCGATGGCTGCGACCACGCCTGCGCCTTCTGCACGATCCCCAGTATCAAGGGCGCCCAGGTCAGCAAGCGGCCTATGCACGTGCTGCAGGAGATCGTCGATCTCGTCGGGCAGGGCACGAAGGAAATCGTGCTCGTGGCGCAGGATACGATCCGCTACGGCGCGGATCTCGGCATCAAGCACGGGCTGCCCAGTTTGCTGGAGCAGATCGTGGAGGGCGTGCCGAACCTGCCCTGGGTGCGCCTGCTCTACATCTACCCCAGCCCACTTACGCTGCGCATGGTCGATGTCATGGCCCAGCACGACGCGTTGCTGCCGTACCTGGACATGCCGATCCAGCACGCTGACAAGACAGTGCTGCGAAACATGAACCGCCCCAGCAATATCGACATGACGCGGCGCCTCATCGACCACGCCCGGAATACCCTGGCGGACCCCGTAATGCGCACCACGCTCATCGTCGGGTTTCCGGGCGAGACGGACGAGCAGTTCCAGACGCTCTACGACTTCGTGGCCGGGCAGGCGTTCGATCACGTCGGCGTCTTCACCTACTCCCCGGAGCCGGGCACGAAGGCCGTCACGCTCGATCTGGCGCCAGTGCCCGCGGAAGTCGCCGAGGAGCGCCGCAACGCCATCATGGAGTTGCAGCAGGGTATCTCCCTGCGCCGCAACCAGGGCCTGGTCGGCCAGAAGCTGCAGATACTGGTCGAGGCGGTCGGCGAGGCCGAGGACGAGGCAGGCAACACCGAGCCGATCACCGTGGGCCGTGCCCGGCGCCACGCGCCGGAAGTGGACGGCATGGTCTTCATCCCCGGCGCACTGCCGGTTGGTGAAATGGTCGAGCTGGAGATTGCGTCTGCTGGTCCCTACGACCTGTGGGCAAACCCGCCAGGTGGCGCCGCCCGCTCGCTGCACAAGCCTGTGGTGCGCCGCACGCGCCTCACGCCCCGGGCGCGTGGACCTCGCCACCTGGAGCGGCGGGGGAATGGGCGACCGGTGCCGATGGCTCGGTAATCGCCCCGTCGTCGCCGCGCAGGTGACTTCACCGAGGCGGATAGACGTGCATTTGTCCTTGCCTCTACGATATCGTCATAAGCGAGAGGCATTGCCGTGCGTGAGCAAGAACCCGACATTCAGACAATTCAACTTTCCGACGTCAAGGGACCTCTGCTTCGCCTGGTGAGCAGGGTTTCCCGCAATGAGACGCGCGTCATTGTTGAAAGTGACGGTGAACCAGTGGCGGCCCTGGTGTCCGCGGAAGATCTGCGCCGGCTAAACGACCTTGATCGCGCCTGGGACGAGCGCACCAAAGCGATCAAACGCTTCAGCAAAGCCTTCGCGGATGTATCCGCCGATGAAGCTGAGGCGGATGTGGCGCGCATCATTGAAAAGCGGAGAAAGCCTGGGACCAGCGGGTCGGTGCGCCAACCAGCGTGATTTCCGCTGTCCTGGACACCAACGTCCTGGTTTCCGGACTGATCGGTGAAGACAAGCCCCCAAGCACCCCAGGCGAACTGATCCGCCGCTGGCGCGCAAAAGCGTTTGAACTCGTTATCTCTGAGCACATTCTGTCCGAGTTGGCGGATACGCTCAACGATCCCTACTTTGTCCGTCGTCTGTCAGTCGAGGCAATTGCCGAGACATTCGAGGCGTTGCAGATTGATGCCACTATCCAACCGATCACGGTTCCTGTTAGCGGCACAGCCAGCCATGCCGAAGACGATGTCGTCATTGCCACGGCACTGAGCGCCCAATGCAAGTATCTCGTGACTGGTGACAGGCGATTGCAAGACCGTGTCGCCTATCGGGGCACGTTGCTCATTTCTCCTCGTCAGTTTCTCGAAGTCCTGGATAGCGAATTGCTCGTCTAGCGCCAGGTTTTGTCATTCAATTGATTTACCTGGCACTTCGGCGTCAATGCGAATCAACGGTTCGCTCTCGAGGGGTGACTCAGCCGGAAAGTCGCCGTCGGGGAGCGCCGGTTCCGATGGCCACGCCCGCTGGAACAGTACCCACTGGTCGGGAGTAGCGCCGATCCCGTCTTCCAGGCGGCGAGCCAATACGGCCATGCCGCCCGCGACATCGGCGCCGACATCGTGCGTGCGAGGAACTGTGAAGGATTCCCCGACACGCAGGCGGTGTTCGCCATCCTCGCGGTACGCGAACATGGGGACGATGATCGAGCCGGTGTCCCGCGCGATCCGCACGGCGCCCGGTGGCAATGTCGTTTCCCGGCCAAACAAGGTCACGGGCACTCCGTTCTGGAAGAAGTCGTAGTCGCTGACCAACCCGGCGACCTCGCCTCGCCGCAGCGCCTTGATGACTTCCTTGACTCCCGCGGGCGTTGGCTCCACCACCCGCACCCCATGTCCCCCACGTAGCCAGGCGACGGCATCGAAGAGCATGCGGCTGGTTGTGCGGCCAGTCATGACTGTGAGGGGAATGCCTGATGCACCTATGGTCAGCCCAACCAGGTCAAATGCACCGAGGTGAGCCGTTAACACCACAATGCCCTTACCGGTGGCTCGTGCCGTGTGGAAGATCTCAAGATCGCTGGCCACGCTAGGCACCTCAGCCACCACCCGCGAACTGGGCGCAACGCGCATCCGCAACAGTTCCGCGAAATTGTCCGCGGACAAACGGAAGACGCGTTTCGCAATCTGTTCCAGCTCCGCGCGGGACACGTCTGGCCCCAGCACCTGCCCAATGTTGGCCATGACATTTTCGCGATACCGCGGGGTACTCCGAATCCAGATCGCGCCAATAGCATCGACGACGATGTCGCGAACGGGAAGTGGGATCCGTGCCACCAGGTGCGCAGCGGCACTCGCCAGTCGCACCGCCACCTTCTCGCGCTTGACCTGGCGAGCTTCCGGACGGAAGCGCTCGCTGGGCCGGCGTATGGCGCGCTGCATGCGCTCGACCGGGCGCATTTCGCCCGGGAGCAGGTTCTCGGGTTCCTCACTGGCTGTAGAGTCGGTCAGCGCGGGTTCATTCATCGATCATTGCGGCCCACAGAGGATGAGGCCGAGGCTCCGGCGTCGGTCTGGGTGATATACGGCGCGGCATCCAGGATCACTGGCACGCCGCGAATGATCATCAGCGCCACCGCTCCCCAGACGTTCAGCCAGCCAAACCAGCGCACGATGTCGATGCTGTAGAGCTGATCGAGCCAGGTCCCCACGGCTTCCGGCTGGACGTAGCCCAGGTAGCCCGCCAGGAACACAAAGGCCACGGCTTTCACATAGCCATACAGGCCGCGCATGAACCGTCCCGCGGTCAGCCAGCGTGTCAGCGGCGAACGCATCATATTGCGCTCGCCGAACGGGGTTAAACCATCGGCGGAGGCGAGGCCGCGGATGGTGTCCACAATGCCGCCGCGCACCACAACCAGGAATGGCACCCAGAGCGGAATCAACCGCTCCCAGGCGAAGAAGATCCAGAGCACGGTTTCAACGATGCGGTCCCCGGCGATATCGAACGCGGCGCCGAACTTCGAGGTCGAACCGCGCTTGCGGGCCACCCACCCGTCAAGCCCGTCTCCGGCGAAGACAGCCGCGAGCAGGATCATCGAAATTGCCGCCAGATCGACTGGGCGATAGTGCATCATCGCGATGACGACGAAGAGCAGAATCAGGCGGGCGATGGTAATCAGATTGGCCATTGCTGGCGATTCTACCCCTCACGGCCGCGCCGTCGCGACACGCGGGCATCCGCGCGTGATGGCGATTATGCGTGCGGAAGCCAGAACACTCAACCACAAGCGGGTCAGGCGGGCCTACTGTATGGCGCCAAGGTCCTCATCCACGCGCGCCCAGTTCGTGCCGCGGGCGCGCTCGGAGCGCTGCCGCAGAAGTTCGGCGGTGAAGAGGATGACGATGGAAACCAGGATCAGGATCGTCGAAACCGCCGCGATCGTGGGATCAATCTCCTGGCGCAGGCTGTCCCACATCTTGCGCGGCAGCGTGACCGCCCCGGAGCCGCTGATGAAGAGCGCCACGATCAACTCGTCAAACGAGGTGATGAACGCGAAGAGCGCCCCGGCGAAGACCCCTGGCCGGATGATGGGCAACGTGACGCGCCAGAAGGTCTGCCAGCGGTTGGCGCCAAGGTTCATGGCGGCATATTCCAGCCGCTCATCGAAACCTTGCAGGGTAGCGGAGACGTTCGTCACCACGAAGGGGAAGGCCAGCGCGGTGTGCGCCAGGATCAGGCCCAATTGATTGCCGACGAGCCGCCACTGGGCATAGAAGAAGTAGATACCAATGGCCACGATGATGGCCGGCACCACCAGCGGTGAGACCATGAAGGAGTTGACCGCGTTCTTGCCAGGAAACTTGCCGCGCACCAGCGCCAGCGAGGCTGCCGTCCCCAGCACGGTCGCCAGGATAGAGACCACGATGGCAACCCGGATACTGAGGAAGGTGGCCGGCACCCAGCCCGGGCGGTCGAGATAGTTCTGATACCACTGGAGCGACCACCCCGGCGGCGGGAACTGCAGGTACTTGGCGGAACTGAAGGAAACCGGCACCACCACGAAGACCGGGAAGACCAGGTAGAGGAGGATGATGGTGACGAGGATCCAGAGCAGGATCGTGGGCAGCGAGGGGCGCGGTTTAGCAGTGCGGCGCGGCGCGGGAGCAGTTGATGCCGTCGCGCTCATGTGCGAGCCCCTCCGAAGACGCGCTCTACCCCCAGCACCCGGGTGAAGATGCCGTAGATGCCGAGCGACATCACCAGGAGCACCAGCGCGAGGGCCGCGCCGAAGCCCCATTTGAGCTGCGAGATCTGTTGTTGGATCAGCATCGAGATCATCACGTCCTTCTGACCGCCTAGCAGGGCCGGCGTGATGTAGAAGCCGAGCGCGAGGATAAAGACCAGCAGGCAGCCGGCGGCCACCCCCGGCAAGCTGAGCGGCAGGAAGATCCGCAGGAAGACCCGCGACGGCGGCGCGCCCAGGTTCCCGGCCGCGCGGAGCAGATTCCGGTCGATGCCCTTCATCACCGCGTACAGCGGCAGGATCATGAACGGCAACAGGATATGGATCATGCCCATGTAGACGGCCAGGCGCGTGTTCAGCAACTGCATCGGCTCCTGGAGGATGCTGGCGGCGATGAGTGCCTCGTTGACAATCCCCTGTTGACCGAGCAGCACCATCCAGGCGTAGGAGCGGACCAGGATGCTGGTCCAGAACGGGATCAGCACCAGGATCATCAGCAGGTTCGCCTTTGCCGGCGTGGTCGAGGAGAGCGCATAGGCGACCGGATACCCGAGCACTAGGGTGGCCAGCGTGGTCACCAGCGCAATCTGCAGCGTGATACCGAAGATGCGGATGTACGCGTTCATCGGGATGGAGAGCCCGAGGATGTCGATGGTGCTGCGCGCCTGCACCAGCGGCTCGAAGTTCTGCAGGCCCAGGGCCGGGTCCGTGAGCGAGCGCGAGAGCATGGCGGCAACGGGATAGCCGTAGAAGATGATCAGGAAGACCACCGCCGGCGCCAGGAGCAGCACGTAACGCCACTGCTCCTTCCGCGCGAGGCTCCCGAATTGTGAGACCTGGGCACTCCGCTCTGGAGTGGACGCAGGGGTCGTCAGGTCACCGGTGGCGACGGCCATCTCCACCCTCCCTCAGCGCTAGACCACGCGGCAGTCGTCAATACTCCAGGCGACATTGATCGGATCGCCGCGCCCGAAGCTGCGTACGCCGCTCCGGTTCTGCACCTTCAGCACCAGTTCCTGGCCACCAGGCAAGGCCACGACGTAGCGGCGCATCTCTCCAACGAAGATGACATCGCTGACCTTTCCACTCACGACGTTCATGCCAGGGATCGCGCTCTCATCGCTGATCACGATCTTCTCAGGGCGAACCGTGAGGGCCACCGCCGCGCCCGATTCCGCGCCCGTTGCCACGTTGCGCCGCGCGCGCACCTCACCCACGCCCGGCACGGCGACGCAGGTCGTGTTCCCTTCGTGCGTGGTGAGCTTGCCATCAATGAAGTTCGATTCCCCGATGAAGTCCGCCACGAACCGGTTGGCGGGTTCGTCGTACAACTCGGTCGGGGGGCCGCACTGCTCGATCCGACCGTCGTTCATGACCGCGATGCGGTCCGACATGACGAGCGCCTCTTCCTGGTCGTGCGTGACGTAGATGATGGTCACGCCCAGTTGATCGTGCAGCGCCTTGATTTCCAGTTGCAGCCGCTCGCGCAGTTGCTTGTCCAGCGCACCCAGCGGCTCGTCCATCAGCAGCACGCGTGGGTTGAAGACAAGCGCCCGCGCCACCGCCACGCGCTGCTGCTGCCCGCCTGAGAGCTGCCGGGGATAGCGCGCCTCGTAGCCAGGAAGGCCGACCAGGGCGAGCACATCGCGCGTTTTCTGCTGGATCTCGCTCTTGCCCAGCTTCCGCATCTGCAATGGGAAGGCGATGTTCTCGCCCACGGTCATGTGCGGGAAGAGCGCGTAGTTCTGGAAGACCATCCCGATGTTGCGGCGGTATGGGGGCACCGCCGCGATGGGGTCCTTGTCGACGTAGATTTCGCCGGCGGTGGGAATCTCGAAGCCAGCCAGCATCATCAGGGTCGTCGTCTTGCCGGAACCGGACGGCCCCAGCAGCGTGACGAACTCTCCCGGCGCAATGTCCAGGGACACCTCGCGCACGGCCATGACGCTGCCGTACTGCTTTTCGATGCGGTCAAAGAAGACCTGCGCGCCAACCGCGCCGATGCCCTCTGCGCCGCTTCCGTTCTGGACGCGAATGGGACTCGCCACCACCCCATCTCCCATACGCGCGATGCGACTGGTCCGGGTTCAGGTTGCTTGCATGAATGTGCAGCGCATTCTACTCCACGCCGCAACCACACTTGCGCTCAACCGGGATGCCGGACGTTTGTGCATGACTCCTCGCAAGTCAGGCTGGCGGGATGCTCTGCCCGTACTGGAAGAGATTGCCAGGGTCCCACGCCCGTTTGGCCTCGCGCAAGCGGGGCAGATTGCCGCCGTAGTACGCCTCGGCCCAGCCGGTACGGGCGCGATCGGGGAAGTTCTGGTGGGGCCCTGTCAGGCGCGGTTCCATGCGGGCAAAGGCCGCCTGATTCCACTGCACGTTGTCGGCGATCAAGGCGGGATCGTCGAGCGGATTCCAGAGAATCTCGGTCTTGACCAGCATCACGGCACTGCGGTGGACAAAGGCCATCGCATCCGGCGCGGGATCGCCAGTGGTGTGGCTTCATGGCAGCCATGACCACTCCCTGGCCAACCATCACCCCTGCCATGACCAGGGCAACGAAAAGCGCACTCACTTCAGCCCTCAGTGCCAGAACAGGACGGTTTCCCTGGCCTTCGAGACTGCACCATGATGAGCACATTGGCTGGAACAGGCAACGGTCTGTTACACCGCTGCCACCTGCACCGCCGGTGGTGAAAGCCGCATGGGTGCGGGCTCCACCCCATCTCTCAGGAGGAGCTCCGTCTGCGCGTCAAACAGGTGCATGTGCTCCGGGTCGAAGCTGATCCAGATTGGGGCGTCCGGGGCGGCGCGAAACTCGGGATCGGCGGAAGCCACCACCAGGTAATCGCCCACCATCAGGTGCACATAGGTGATGTCACCAGTGGGCTCCACGGTGTAGACGCGCCCCTGGATCCAGTCGACCTTTGCCTCGTGGGACAACAGGACGTTGCGGTGCCGAGCGCCCACGATCACCTGTCCGGTGCTCGCGAGAGCCCGGCGCGCGATGTTTGGTGGTAGCGGCATCCTCCATCCAGCGATATCGTTGACGACGGCCACCTGCCCACCATCGGAGACGACATGCCCGCGCAGCATGTTCATGGCCGGGCTGCCGATGAACCCGGCTACGAAGGTATTCACCGGGTTGTGGAAGATCTCGTCCGGGCTGGCAAACTGCTGCAGCTTGCCGAGGTGCATGACCGCGATGCGGTCCGCCATCGTCACGGCTTCCATCTGGTCGTGCGTGACGTAGATGACAGTGGCTTTCAGCTCCAGGTGGAAGCGCTTCAGTTCGGCGCGCATCTGCACGCGCAGCTTGGCGTCCAGGTTGGAGAGCGGCTCGTCCATCAGGAAGGCGCGCGGGCTGCGCACCAGGGCCCGGCCCAGCGCCACGCGCTGCTGCTGCCCACCGGAAAGCTGGCGCGGGTGACGGTCCAGCAGGTGCTCGATGCTGAGCGTATTGGCGGTCCGCTTCACCTGCTCGTCAATCGACGCTTTCGGCGTCTTGCGCATCCGCAGGGGGAACGCCAGGTTCTCGAACACGGTCTTGTTCGGGTACAGGGCGTAGTTCTGGAAGACCATCGCCAGGTCGCGGTCCTTGGGATCGAGGGTGTTGATCTGGCGATCTCCCAGCAGGATCTCGCCGGAGGTCAACTCGATCAGCCCGGCGATCAGGTTCAGCGTGGTCGTCTTGCCGCAGCCAGACGGGCCAACCAGCGCGACGAATTCCCCGTCCTGAACCTCGAGGTTGACATGGTCCACCGCGACCACATCGCCGTAGGTCTTCACCACCTCGTTCAGCCGTAATCCGGTCATGGAACACGCTCCTTTGCGGTTATCCGGAATTTGCGGAGCCGGCGGGCTTGCGGCGCTGGAATTGCTTCAGTAACCGCCCCTGCGCCGAGTCCTCGATCAGGGTCCGCAATCGCCGCTCTCGCGTCTCCTCTCGTTTGGCGCTGATCACAGACCAGATCGCCGCCCGGCGGTAAGAGGGCGTTTGGGCCTCGAAGAACTCCCAGGCAGCAGGGTTGCCCTGGAAGGCCGCCAACTGTGCGGCGTCAAACTCAATCGACTCCTGCTCATGGCTGTAGATGGCGGTGCGGTCTTCGCGCCGAGCGGCAAATGCGGCGTGCCCGGCCGGGCGCACCATCCCCAGCTCGGCCAGTTCCCCGAAGCGCCGAACGTTGACCGCGCTCCAGATGCTCCCCTTACGCCGGGGCGTGAAGCGAATCGTCGTCGCCTCCTCACCCAGCGACTTGCCCTGGCCATCGATCCAGCCGAAGCAGAGGGCGGCATCCACGGATTCCGGCCAGGTCATATTCACCCGGCCACTGCCCTTCTTGTAGAGCTTCACCCAGAGGGCAGGCACATCTTCGTGGTTCCCGTCCAACCAGGCGATGAACGCATCGCGAGACTCGAAAAAGACGGCAGTCTCAGGAGAACTTCCCGGATCGACCTTCGACATCTAGTGTTTGACCGCGCCTTCCGTCAATGCACGCACGAAGTGGCGCTGCAGGACCAGGAACAAGACCACCACCGGGACGCTCATGATGAACGACGCCGCCATCAGCCCCGGCCAGTTACTGGCGTACTCGGTGAAGAACTTCTCCAGGCCCACCGGCATCGTCATGCGCTGCTCGGAGTTGATGAAGGTGCGCGCATAGACGTACTCGTTCCAGCCCTGGATAAAGGCGTAGATGGCGGTTGCCACCAGGCCCGGTGCGGAAAGCGGCAGGATGATCTTCCAGAACGCCTGGAAGCGCGTGGCCCCGTCAATGCGCGCTGCTCGTTCCAGTTCGACCGGGATATTGTCGTAGAACCCCTTCAGGAGCCAGATGGAGAGCGGCAGACCGAAGGTCAGGTAGGTCAGGATCAGCGAGAAGTAGGTGTCAATCAGCCGGAGGTTCTTCATCAGGATGAAGAGCGGAATCAGGAACACCACCACCGGGAACATGTTGCGGATCAGCACCGAGAAGAAGAGCGCGTCCCGCCCAGGAAAGCTGAAGCGGGCAAAGGCGTAGGCCGCTGGCACGGCCACAATCAATCCCAGGATCGTGGTGGCCGACGAGACGATGAAGCTGTTCCGGATGTAGCCCAGGAACCGTTGACCGGTCGGGCTCGTAGGTGTGAGCAGCGTTGTGTACTGGTTCAACGTTGGCTCGGCCGGGATCCAGGTTGGTGGTTGCTGGATGGCGGCGAACTCGGTCTTGATCGAGGTCGAGACCATCCAGAGCATCGGCAGCGCCGTGAAGGCGAGCAGGAACGCCAGGAAGAGCCAGCGCCCCAGGTCCAGGATGTTGAACCTGCCTCGAGATCGTTCCATGGCCGTTATCCCTCGCGCCGGGGCGCGTTCGCGGTGAGCGCCTTCACGTAGAAGTAGCCAAGTCCCAGCATGATGATGAACAGGATGACGGAGAACGCCGAGGCAGGGCCGTACTGCAGCTTGCGGAAGGCGATGTTGTAGATCTCGGTGATCCACAGCGCCGAGGCGTTGGCCGGGCCGCCGCCGGTCATCAGCCAGACCAGCGTGAACGAGTTCAGGTTGATCACGAAGAGCAGCAGCGTGGTAATCAGGATCACGCCGCGCAGGTGCGGCACGGTGACATGCCAGAACTGGTTCCAGGTGCTGGCGCCATCGATGCGTGCCGCGCGCAGCAGCCCTTCCGGCACGGTCTGCAAACCCGCCGTGAGCATGACCATGACGAACGGGAATTCCTTCCAGACGTTGACCATGATCAGCGTCGGCATCACGCGGTTCTTGTTGTCCAGCAGCACCAGTTGCCGCTCGATCAGGCCCCAGTCCATCAGGGAACCGCTGACGAGGCCATAGTCACTGTGCAGGATCCACCGCCAGACGTACGCGGCTGCCACCGCCGAGATCACCCAGGGGATGAGCAGGATGGCGCGCACCACGCCCCGCCCAGGAAAGGACTTGTGCAGCGCGAGCGCCGCGCCAAATCCGAGCACGAAGGCGAAAAAGGTGGACCCGACAGTCCAGTAGACCGTGTTCCACGTAATCCGCCAGAAGCGTGGGTCGGTCAGGACATCCTGGTAGTTCTGGACGCCGTTGAAATTCCACTCGCCGGTGCGTGGCGGGGTTGCGTGGAATGACAGCCAGACGGTGTACACCAGCGGGTAGCCGATGACGACCAGCATCACCAGCATGGCCGGCAGGATGTACATGTAGTCGGTCCAGCGGCTGGCGATACGCCGAACCAGGGATTCCCGGCGGGGCGCCGGCACCGTCAGGGCCGGACGCGCCAAGCTCTGCGCTTCAGCGATGGCCATGGCTCTGGAACACTCCTGCGCGGATAGCGGCGTGCCAGCCAGGACCTGGCCCAGCTGACACGCCGCAACGCGCCGTCTGCCTAGCGCGACGCGATCAGTTCGTTGATGCGGTCAGCAGCGTCGTTGGCTGCTTCCTCCACCGTCATGGTCTCGGTCAGCGCGTTCTGAAGCATCTCCGGGATGATGATGTTCATCACCTCCGGGGATTCCGGCACCACCGGGAAGGGGATGCCGTACGGCAGCATGGCCGTGGTCACTTCCAGGAACTTGATCTCCTCCAACCGCTGCTTCATCCACTCGGTCTCGAAGCCGAGCAGGTTGGCCGGGTTGGAATCGGTCCAGTTGTTCTTGAGCGACCACTCAGGGCTGGTCAGCATCGCCACCAGGGCCCGCGCGGCATCCCGGTTGACCGGCGCGCCGTGCGCCTCATCGGTCATGATGTGGGCGTTTGAGCCACCGAACACCACTGCGCGGCGAGCTGGTCCTTCCGGAATCAGGCCGTAGGACATGTTCGCGACGATCTGATCCGCCAGTTCCTTGTCCGCCCCGGTCGCCTTGGCTGCCCGGTCCGTCATCGCCACGTACTCGCTGGGGTGGCTGATCATCATGGCGATTTCGCCAGCGATGAACAGATCCTGGTTTTCCGTCTGCGTGTTGGTCAGCGCGGAGGTCGGCACCGACTGGTCGCGCACATACATGTCATAGAAGGTCTGCAGGGCGGCGATGCCCTCAGGCGTGTTGATCATCGTCGTGGCGTAGGTCGGCTCATCCACTGCCTCGTCAAGCGCGCTCGCGCCGTACGCCCAGACCACCGGCATGAAACGGAACGGGGTGTTGCCCGCGTTCACCTTGGCGACCATGCCGTACCCGTTCTTGCCGGTCTCCTGCTTGATCTGGTTGGAAAACGCCACAACCTCATCCCACGTGGCGGGAGGCGTCTCGGGATCGAGGCCAGCGTCAGCAAAAATCTGCTTGTTCCAGATGAACGCCATAGTCTCGTTGTTCGTGGGAACTCCGTAGTACTTGCCGTCCCACGTCACGGACTTCAAGGCGCCGGGCCAGAACTGCTCCGCAGTCAGGCCAAACTCCTCGAACGTAACTTCCGAGGTCGTGCCCCGCGCTGCGAACTCGACACCCCACAGGATCGGCATCTTCGCCACATCCGGAGCGGCGCCACCGGCCGAGGCGGTGCGGATCTTGTCCAGCATGTCGTTGTAGTTGATATTCTGGTTGTCGAGAGCAATGTTGGGATAGACGAGCGCGAAGGTGTCCAGGAACTCCTGGTAGAGCGTCTTGGCGATATCTGGCGAGGCCTCGGTGGGACCGACGTTCCAGAAAGAAACCGCGCCCTCGGTGCTCTCCGGCACGATGGCGTGCAGGTCTCCCGCTGTGTCAACGGTGCGAGTCCCCGCCAGGGCGTTGATCGTCTCGGTGTTCCAGTCTTCTGCGGTGACACCGGTCTTGTCTGAGGCATCCTGGAAGTACGCGTACGCCTGACTGCGCGTGATGATGCCGGCCGCTACCGCGCCCGACAAAAACCCGAGCAGACGGCGACGATTGATGAGCTGAATGTCACGCGTAGGGCCGTGAAACATCAATGGTTCCTCCCTCGCTCTGCATCGAGCGACAAGTACCTGTAGCCGGACATGTGGAATCCCCTTCTCCGGTGAAGAGGCAATGCGGCCTGTTGAGTATACGGACTCAGCGGGGGATCAGCCTCCTCTCGTTTCGGGCAGTTTGCACAAGGTGTCAATTTCATTCAACCAGCGCTTCCCCTACCCTGTCAACTTTGCAATCCGTGTTGCAGATCGGTGTCGTTGAGGTGCTTCCCACATAGCTGAGCCCAGACGTGTGGTCAGGCAGCCAGTACTGAGAGCACGAGCAGTTCAGCATCACGCCGTTCGGTGTTCGTCACGGTGGCTGCGCCGTCCTGGGGGAAGAACATCATGCCCCCCGCGGTCACGAGCCGCTCCCTCCCCTTCTCCAGAAGGCGCAAGGAGCCCGGCAGCGAATACGGAGCTGCTGTGGCGGCACGGGCCGTGGCGACCAGACCCGCCTCATTCTTGACCTGGACCGCTCCACGCTCTAGGTAGCTGACCGTCACCCCGGTGTTTGCCGTTTGCACGAGGAGCTGTTGCGGCGCGAGCCACCGCCGTTCCAGCCGCACCGTCGCGCCACCAACTGGCGCAGATTGGGCTACGGCGCTCGCAAGCAACTGGAAGCTGACATCATCGCTGGTGAATGCCCGGGAAAAAGGCCGCACCGATTCCCGGTAGACCACTACATCGAGGATGACCGCTGATCCCGCTCCGGGATTACGCAGGCTCATGACCCCAGGGTCATCTGCCGACAGGCTTGTGCCCGTAGCCATGATCAGTTCAACCAGGTCCTGTTGCGTGTGGCGCGTTGCCGCGAGATCGGCAGCGGTAATCGGAGCATCGTCATTCCGCGGCATTCCCACCGCGACAACGCCCGACTCGACGGTGATCATGCGCATGCCCTGCGTGATGCTCTGCGACACGGCGCCAGACCGGAGCACCACACGCGCGATGCCAAGTGTTAGCGGCGGCTGCAGGCCGAGGGTGACGTCGCTGTGCGCGTACAGGGCCCCTCTGGCGCGTACCCGGTCCACGCGCTGCACCCCAAGCGCCAAGGCACTTCCAAGCAGCCCTCGTCTGGTGATTCCTGAAGCGACGTACCCCATACCTATGCACACCTGAGACGGGGCAACGATGCGACGACGTGGGCCACCGTGGCCTGAAAGTGGATGTCGGCGCGTCTTTGTGTAGATGGGTCCAACGTGGACCTGCGGCACCCAGGAGAGGCAGAATCATGCGCAACGCCAGGATTCGAGCGGCGGCTGGACATGCGCGTATCCAGCCTGAGCACATGCCGGGGATCGCCGCGCTCACGTTGCTCATCACCAGCGCAGGTGGTGTTGCGACCGCGACAGCGAGTTCCTCATTGCATGATGCAGGCCGCAGAGCTGGAGCGCATCAGGCAGAATCACCAAATGTGGCAACGCCTACCGGTGAGAACCCACTCAGCAGGTGCCTGATCGGGTCCTGGCTCCATGCCTGGGAAGAAGACACGCCGGAGATGATCGTCTACCGGCTCGCGGATTACCCGTTTGGTCCATCCCGTGGCCGCGATGGCTACGAGTTCCAGGCGGGCGGCGCCCTCGTCTATCACGGCTTCGGCCCAGCAGACGATCCGCTCACGTCGCCCGGCGCCTGGGCATGGACGGCCACGGACCGGATTCACCTTATCGTCAACGACCCGTTGGGCGCGTACATTGACGAGACCCTGCGCATCGTGTCTTGCGACGCAAATGTTCTTCAGGTGGAGAGGCTTGCAGACGCGGACAGGTAACTTCCATCAATGAGCCTGTAAGGGAGGGTACGTCGGGTTCTCCCAGGCTCACGCCAGAATCCTTCTTGAGGGGCAGTACCGGAACTGAACACCACACCCACACGCAGCCAACGTAGGTGGCGGTTTACCTCAATTGCTCTGGTTGCCAGCGTGCTAGCGGCGGCAGCCCTGGTGATCATGCAGCGCGTGCCTTCACCAGTTGGACACTGGGACAGTGCCGCTGGCCAGAACCGCTATCTTGCGGCGTACTCCACGGCCTTCGCCGATATGCCCGAGCCCGTGGAGACGCTCGATGTTCGCACGGACTTCGGCATCGTCCGCGTGTATCGCTTTGCTGGAGCGGGGGACGCCAACGCACCGCTCGTCTTGCTCCCCGGGCGCGCGTCGGGTGTCCCGGTCTGGGCCGACAACCTCCCATCGCTGCTGGACATCAGTGATGTCTACGCCATTGACCTGCTCGGTGAGCCAGGCATGAGCATCCAGAGCCGTCCAATGACCTCTGATGCAGACCAGGCGGCCTGGCTCCACCAGACGCTCGACGCCCTTCCCGAAGAGGCGTTCCACGTTGTCGGGCTCTCGATCGGGGGGTGGACGGCAATCAACCTCGCCCTGCACCAGCCAGAGCGCGTCGCCACCGTGACCCTCATCGACCCTGTGCTCGTCTTCGACGACCTACCACTGGAAACCATCATGCGCTCGTTGCCTGCGTCCCTACCCTGGCTGCCCAAAGCCTGGAGGGACAGCTTCACCTCCTTCACGGCCGGAGGCGCGCCGGTCGAGGACGTCCCGGTGGCGGAGATGATCGAGGCGGGAATGCAGCACTACCGGCTGCGGCTCCCGCAACCAACCCGGATCGCCGAAGAACGCCTCGCGGCGCTTGACCTGCCCGTCCTGGCGATCATCGCGGGCGAATCTGTGATGCACGACCCGCAGGTCGCCGAAGCGACTGCCCGTCATGCCCTGGTGAATGGCGAGGTCCTGGTCGTTCCCGGCGCCTCTCACGCCATCAATGGCGAGCATCCCAATGAGATTGCGGCAGCCTTGTCCAGTTTCCTCGACGATTACCGGCACGACCGACCAGGAACCGGCTTACCGTAGCAACCGGGACTTCCTCTCCACGTGAGAGAAAACGACGAGAACCGCAGTCGCCACACCCCCACCAGTGCACTAGCAAGGAAGAACCGGAGACTCGCCGGGCTGACTACGACGCAACCTGGCGTTCTCAGTTCAGGCAATCAGTGCCGACTTGGTCAGGCTGAGGCACGTACGTCCTTCTGCACTGGCCCCTGCTTGATAAACTCCACAAGCAGTTTCACCGAGTTCTCGATATCGGCTTCGTCACACGTCTCGAACGGCGAATGCGTGTAGCGGGTCGGGTAGGCCAGCAGCGCCGAGTCCACACCCCGCTTGATGAGCGCCGCGCCGTCGCTGCCAAAGTGCTGGAAGACGGCGGCCTGCACGGGGATGCCGTTCCGTTCGGCGACATCGATCAGCGCGTCGGACATGCGGCGCGAGTAATGGCACATCGCGTCCTGGTACACGATCATTGGGCCGCCGCCGAGCCGCGACGGGAAGTCGACCTCGTCGACACCCGGAATATCACCAACCAGGCCCACATCGAGGGCGATAGCCATATCGAGCTGGATCTCATCAGGCAGGCTGGAGGCGCCAAGAAGCCCGTTCTCCTCCTGCACGGTTGAGGCGAGCCATAGCTCGAACGGCAGATCGTCATCGCCGGCAAGCTGCTCGGCCACGGCGGTCGCAATGGCGGTCGCCACCCGGTCGTCCATTGCCTTGCCGACGATGTTCTGCCCGATACGCCGGGTCTCCGGGTTCCAGATCACCCGCGCTCCCGGCCGAATCCCGAGATCCAGGACCTCCTGCCGGTTGCGGATCCCCAGGTCCACGAACCAGTCGTTCCAGACCCACTCCCGCTGTTGATCCGGGCCACCCACCACGTGGCCAGTCGCCGTGGCGATGATGCCGGGGAAGTTTCCGCGTGACGTCACCACGAGCGCTGGCTGCCCCAGCGGCATGAACCAACGTGGCGGACGCCCCAGACCATCGCTGTAAGGCCAGAGGTGGAGAAACCCGTCCTCGCTGATGCTCTTCACGAGCAGGCTCAGCTCATCCGCATGAGCGACGAGCGCAAGCTTCGGCCCATGCCCCCCAACATACGCCAGGACGTTATCGACCCGCGTGCGCCGCACCTCGCGCGAAAAGGTCCCCCAACGCGCAACCAGCCAATCCTGGACAGCATCCTCGTGGCCGGTCGGCCCCGCCAATTCGCTCAGTTCCTTGACGAGTTCAAACACGCAGGCGCCCTCCAGAGTTGTTCGAAGTACGTGTGATTGCGGTTGAGTCGTGCAACCAGTAGATGAGGCTCGCGTCCTATCGCCCAGTCTCACGTGTCATCCTCAGTCTACACGCGCAGGATCTCGTCGCGCTCCTACCTCGTATCCAACCAGTCACCTTCCCACCACTCGCTACAGGTGTCATCTCGAGCGCAGTCGAGAGATCTCAGCACCGCAGGCCGCGATACATTGAGGTGGGCGGGAACTTCGCGTGCTGACGTCGTTGGCCAACGGTTGGCAAGGACGAGATCTCTCGACTGCGCTCGAGATGACACGCGTAGTTGGCTTGTGCATCGGACAGGCTGGACTTCGCGACCACCACGAGATCCTTCAACTGCGGGCTGAGGATGACACCTGATGGTGGACGCTCCCAGAGTAGGTCGCGCGTGCGGAGCGTCACACACGCGAGGCGCGCCGTCAATCTGGTTGCCTCAGCGCAGGTTGCGCTCCAACATCCCAAATGACGGCGTCGCTCGCTCATTGCCTAGAGCTTGATCACCGAACGCAGTGTCTCACCGCGCTCCATCGCGTGGAAGCCCTCTTCCGCCTCATCCAGCGAGATGATCCGGGTCACGACGCGATCCAGGTCAAGCTGGCCCTGCTGGTACCAATCTGCCAGGAGCGGGAAGTCACGCGTGGGCAGGCAGTCGCCGTACCAGGAGATGCGGAGGTTGCCCCCAATGTCGAAGAACTTGCCAAGCGGGACATTCTCCAGGCTGGAGTTTGGCCCGGCCACACCGACGATAACGCAGGTGCCAGCGAGATCCCGGCTGAAGATGGCCTGCATGGTCGTATCGGGGCGTCCGACAGCCTCGAACGAGTAGTTGACGCCGTAGCCGTCCGTGAGGGCCTTGATCGCCTCGACCGGGTCGCCATCCTTCGGGTTGACCGTGTGGGTCGCCCCGAACTCGCGCGCCCACTCCAGCTTGCGCGGGTCGATATCGACACCGATGATCGTCGTCGCGCCGGCCAGTTTGGCGCCCATGATGATCGAATCGCCGACGCCGCCGCAGCCGAAGACCGCGACGGACGTGCCCGGCTTCACGCCAGCAGAGTAGAGCGCCGCGCCGACGCCGGTCATGACGCCGCAGCCGATGAGGCTCATCTGCTCGGCGGGCAGGGACTCGTCATAGGGAATGCACTGCTTGCTATGGACGAGCGTGTGCGTGCAGAAGGTGCCGATGCCCAGAATCGGCGTGAGGGTGATGCCGTCCATGGTGCGCATGCGCTTCTCGGCGTTGAGACTGGCGGCGCAGAGCTGGGGCTGGCCGACCTTGCAGAAGCGGCACTCGCCACATGGCGCACGCCAGGCGAGGATGACGTGGTCGCCCGGCGCGACATTCGTCACGCCCTCGCCCACCTGCTCGACGATGCCCGCACCCTCGTGGCCGAGCAGGAACGGGAAGCCTTCGGTGCCGAAGACGCCGTTCTTGGCCGAGAGGTCGGTGTGGCAAACCCCGCTGGCCAGGATGCGCACCAGCGCCTCTCCTGGGCCGGGGGCGTCGATGGTGAACTCCTCAACCACCCCAGGCGCGCCCGGCTCGCGGGCGATCACGCCGCGAGCAACAATCGACCCGGAACCTGCTGTTGCCTCGGTCATCGCACTCCTCCTTGAGTGATGCATCGTCATTCAGTCCTGCAATCGTAGATGGTGCATCGTGGAGGCGAGGAGGCGTTCCGTCAAGTGGAGAGCGGCTCGCGAGGCGGGTCTCGCCTGTCTCCATGCGCTGGCTCGCGCAGGGGCGGTCTTCTCAATTATTTCCACATCCCAAGAGTACGTCCACGAAGGACCTGCCTGATCGTTCGTGACTTGCCCACCGACGCCTCGTGTTGCCGCCATTTCGGCGACATAGGTCCCAGGCATCCCAGCCTGCGGCAATGGCCTTCCTCTGGGTATGCATCACGTATCTGATGAAATGCCAACGCGCCTGCGCGCAGCGATGCGGCTACCCCACCGGAAAAGTCGTGTGGGGCAGCCGCAGTGAAGCTTCATGGTTCTCCGAGGTTAGAACGGATTGGTGTTCGCGCACTCAGGGACACAAACCTGGCCGCAGGCGCCACCATCCGCGGCCTGGCAGAAAAAGTGGAAGCCGACGCTCTCCCGGCAATCCTGTGTGCTGGAGCAGGGCCGCAGCGACGCGCAGCTGTCGACCATGCCGCCGCAGAAGTTGTTGCCTTCCGTGGCGCGATGGCAATCACAGGTGCCGCCACCTGGCTCACTCCCACACACCGGGGCGTTGACTTTCGCGGATACCGGGCACATGTCCCGAGGCGGGTTGGCCGGTGGATTGGTCCCGCCGCCCTGGCCGCCTCCGCCATTGCCGGCGTTCCCCTTGCCCTTGCCTTTGCCCTTGCCCTTGCCCTTGCGCCGGGCATCACCAGATTCAGCACCGAGGGCTGTTGCCACCGTCGCCGCTACGGCAATGCCTGCGAATGCCTTCAGAGCCTGTCGCCGGGTGCTCGAAGATGCCAGTGCGAAGGTGAACTGATCGAAGCGTGTCGTGTCCATGATCCGTCTCCTTCTGGGTGAATCGCCCGTTCCGGTGATCCCGGTTCGATGCGTTCATCCTGAGGCAGTGCGGCCCGCGCCACGACACCACGTGACACTGCGAGCCTGTGTTCTTCCACACAGGTTGTGGCGAGCGTCGCAATGACGTGTTCTCAGCGAGCGTCGCGCTTTTTAGGAGAAGATTTGCTCGCGACGGCGGTCACCTCCGGGTGTCGCCCTGAGCGCACTCAAAGGATCTCGTGCCCCTCCCACTACGATCCGATGTCACCGCTCCCTCCAGGTGTCATCTCGAGCGGAGTCGAGAGATCTCGGCCTTGCTCACCGCCGGGCAACGATGCCCACACACCTGCGTCGCGACATCCACGATCCATTGTGCCCGGTGACGCCGAGCTCCCTCGTGCCTCGGGATAACAGGCGAGGGTGGACGTCACCTCGTTTCATGCTGGCTGGGGAACGAGATCCTTCGACTTCGCTCAAGATGACACCTGACGGTGGATGACGCCTCGCATCTGGGAGGCTGCGAGACGAGGTCGTGCGATTCCGCGCAGGACGACACGCGAGGTCGGATGCGACCTCGAACTGCTACATGCCTTGAGGAGCACTGTTGAGAGATCTACCAGTTCGTGTAGCTGCCGTCCCGGCGCTGCCAGTGCGGCGCTTCCCACGGCTCGTAGGCGTGGTCCGCGACGGCCTCCGGGTTGAACTCCACGCCCAGCCCGGGCGCCGTCGGCAACGGGTAGACCGCGCCGTCCAGGATTGGCATCACCGGGAACAGGTCCTCGGGGTAGTCCTCGGCGATGCGGTGCTGGTACTCCAGTTGGGCGAAATTGGGCAATGTGGCGGCAAGCTGGATGGTCGCGGCGGTCGTGATCGGCCCCAGGGGGTTATGCGGCATGACGTCGATGTAATGCGTCTCGCACCACCCCGCCACCTTCTTCGATTCCGTCAGGCCGCCGACGTTCGAGACATCAATGCGCGCGTAGTTCAGCAAGCCCTGTTCAATGAATGGCGCGAAAGCCCACTTGCTTGAGAACTCCTCGCCAATCGCGAAAGGCACGCCAGTCATGCTGCGCAACTGGCGGTACGCCTCCGGGCTTTCAGCGCGGATCGGCTCCTCAACGTAGTGCAGGTGCACTGGCGCGACTCGCTGACAGAAGAGCGCCGCCTCGGCGACGGACAGCCGGTGGTGAAAGTCAATGGAAAGTTCAACCGAAGGGCCAAGGGCTCGCCGGATCTCCCCCAGCCAGTGCACCGCAGCCTCAATTGCCTCGAATGGCTCGAAGACCTCGCCAGTAGAGCCACCCCAACTGGACTCAGGCATGCCTGGGACGAAGCGCATGAAGCGCCAACCCGCATCCGCCAGCTCACGCGCCCGCTCCACGCAATGCGGTCCATTCAGCACACCCGGGGTTGCAAAGCACTCGACATGATGACGGCAGGCGCCACCAAGGAGCTGGTACACCGGCACGCCGAGCGCCTTGCCAAGGATGTCCCAGAGGGCGATATCAATGGCCGAGATCGTGGCGGCAACAATCGTGCCGCCCTCGAAATACGCGCCCCGGTACATCGTCTGCCAGAGGTGCTCGATGCGGCGCGGGTCCTCTCCCACGAGGAACCGCTCGAAGTGCGCCGTCATCGCCTGCATGGCGAGCTCACGGCCAGAGATGCCGCCTTCGCCTACGCCGCAGATTCCGGCATCGGTTTCAACGACGACGACGAACTGGTTGCGGTGTCCGACTTTGACGGGATACCCGGTTACGGCGGTGATCTTCATGGCTACTCCCCCTCATGCGGGGAGCATTGTCGCGAATCTACGGGCTAGCTGCCCGGGTACATGTACTCCTCGCAGGCGATGGTGTCACCATCTGGATCGAGTTCCACCTGCTGGGTAGGATCGATCGAGGATTCCAGCGCCAATTGGGCGTCGTACCAGGTCGGGAAATCCGCACAGGTTTGCACCTGGGGCGCTGAGCCCGCGTCGGTGGCTGGTGCTGAACCTTGCGTAGGTCCGTCCGCGGTGGCCGTCGTGTTTCCCGCAGGCACCGTCTCCGTTGTGGTTCGGTTACGCCCGCTGCCAGAAGTGAGCGTGCCCGGTGTGTGGGACACGTTGGCGGACCCGCTCTGGCCGACACCAGCAGGAGAAATGATTGGCGGCGTGATTCCCACCGGTGGCGTCAGGTTCGCGCCGAGCGGAACATTCGGCCCCGTGCTTGTATTCGCCGGCGCTTCCGAAGCAGGTGCCCCATCCTCGGCGGTCGCGGATTCGGTTTGCGCTAACGTCGTATGAGCCCCGAGCCCAAAAGAAAAGGTCAAGGCCAGCGCTAGAGCCAGCGTTGAAATGCGTGTCATATCCCCCCCACCCCATAGTCGCCATGATGAGCGCCACAGCGACTCCTTCACAGGTTAGACGAAGCGGCCAGGCTTCTGGTTTCGTCAGCAGAAGGTGCAAATGCGCATGCGCCGATTCGTGCAATTCGCACAAACACGCGGCACAAAGCCGTTCATGCTGCACGATGAAGGCGGCTGAGGGCATGACTAGACTGGGTTAGTTCGCGGTCAGGCAAATCCTGCCCGGTGGTACCGGCCGTCAGCAGCCGGATAGTTGTGCGGAAGGAAGGTCGAGCGTATGACGGCGACCGCTGAGGCGATCGGCAAGTCAGAACTCCACAAGAAGATTCTCGGCGATGCTCCATCCAAAGAAGAGATCATGGCCCGGGTGGCCGAGGATGGCGTCGAGTTCGTTGACCTGCAGTTCACCGACGTGATGGGCCAGGTCAAGAGCGTCACCATTCCAGTGGATGTCCTGGAGCACGTGATCGACGGCGGGCAGTGGATCGACGGCTCCTCGATCGCTGGGTTCACCCGCATCTCCGAGTCGGACATGTTCCTCATGCCCGATCTCTCGACCTACGCGGTCATCCCGTGGACCCGGGGCAACGGCTACACCACGGCTCGCTTCATTAACTGGGTTTACAACCCGGATGGCACCCCGTTCGCCGGTGACCCGCGCGGCGTTCTGCTGCGCCAGATCGAGCGCCTGGCCGAGATGGGCTACAACTTCAAGACCGGCCCGGAGCTGGAGTTCTTCCTCTTCGAGAAGGTTGGAGAAGAACTCAACCCGCTGCCGCATGACAAGGCCGGCTACTTCGATTACTCCATGGACCTCGCCTACACCGTCCGCAAGGACATGGTGAAGGCCCTCAAGGACATGGGCATCGATGTCGAGGCCAGCCACCACGAAGTCGCCATCGGCCAGCACGAGATCGACTTCGAATATGGTCTCGCCATCCCGACCGCCGACCGCGCTACCACCTTCAAGACGGTCCTGAAGGCCACGGCCCAGCAGCATGGCCTGCACGCCACCTTCATGCCGAAGCCGATTGAGGGCATCAACGGCTCGGGCATGCACGTCCACATGAGCTTTGGCTTCCTCGACAAGAAGGGCAACGCCTTCGTCGATGAGGATGCGCCCTACGGCCTGTCGGACGTGGCCATCAACTTCATCGGCGGCATTCTGGCCCACGCGCGCGGCATGTCCGGTGTGCTCTCGCCGCTGGTGAACTCCTACCGCCGCCTGGTTCCTGGCTACGAGGCGCCGGTCTACGTCTCCTGGGCGCGCACCAACCGCTCCGCCCTCATCCGCGTACCCTCGATTCGCGGCGGCCACACGGCGGCCACGCGCGTCGAGCTGCGCTGTCCCGATCCGTCCTGCAACCCGTACCTGGCCTTCGCGGTCATGCTGGCTGCCGGCATCGATGGCATCGAGCGCGGCCTGACCCCGCCGGAGCCGGTCGAGGAGAACCTCTACCACTTCACGGATGAGGACCTCGCGCGCCGCAGCATCCCGACGCTGCCCTCCACCCTGGGCGAGGCAGTGGCCGAGATGAAGGCGGATCCACTGATCCGTGAGGCGCTGGGCGACCACGTCTTCGAGCGGCTGACCGATGCGCAGACGGCTGAGTGGGACGAGTTCCGCAAGCACGTTACGCAGTGGGAGCGCGATCGCTACCTCGAGACCTACTAGGCTCGAAACTCTCCACGAGACGAACACCGGGGCGGCCAATCTGGCCGCCCCGGTGTGTTGCATCACCCGACGGGCCAAGGTTCCGGCTGCCACCAAGCTTGCCTACGCAAACCTTCGAGCGCCCACAACGCACAGCACGACGATCAGCGCCGCGGCGATCATCGGCCAGGCGATGGGTTCATGCAGGAGCACGGCCGCCAGCGTCAGGCCGAAGAACGGCTGCAACAATTGCAACTGCCCGACGGCCGCGATGCCGCCCAGGGCCAGCCCGCGATACCAGAACACAAACCCCACGAACATGCTGAAGACCGAGACGTAGGCGAGGCTCATCCAGGCTGACGGCCCGATCTCGCGCAAACTTGGCGGCAGGGAGGCGAGCGCGATGGCCAGCATGACGGGCAGCGCGAGCAGCAGCGCCCAGGAGATCACCTGCCACCCACCAAGTCGCCGCGAGATCGTGGCGCCCTCCGCATAGCCCAGGCCGCAGACCAGGATGGCGGCGATCATCAGCAGGTCGCCCGCGAGCGAACCACCCTCGCTGCGCACCACCGCGAAGCCCGCCACCGTAGCCGCACCGAGAAGCGAGAAGACCCAGAAGGCCAGCTTCGGCCTTTCCCCGCCCCGCAGGACCGCGAATATGGCGGTTGCCAGCGGCAGCAGCCCGACAAAGACAATGGAATGCGCCGCCGGCATCTGCTGCAACGCGAGCGCGGTCAGCAGTGGAAAGCCCACCACCACCCCGGACGCCACGATCATGAGGGACAGAAGATCACCGCGCGCGGGCCGCGCCTGTCGCAACACCATCAGGCAGGTTGCTCCCAGCAGTGCGGCGATCAATGCCCGGGCCGAGGTGAGGAACATTGGTGAAAGATCCGCCACCGCCACGCGCGTGGCAGGCAACGATCCACTGAAGATGATGACACCCAGCAACCCGCTGGCCCAGCCCGCGTTCGATTGATCCATTGTGTCCTGATCCTGCCTTTCTCACCGAATGTCATAGCAGTGCGGCGGAGGCCTGGCTAGCGGCAATTGCTTACACTTCAGGCAAACTGTATGGGTGCACTCGACCACACACCCATTGACCCGCACGGGAGACTCATGTCATTGGCTACGACGCGGACAGAAACCCTGATGCAGGCGATCTGCACGCGAATCGCTACGCGTGCCCTTGCCCCTGGGGAACGCCTACCGTCCATCCGCCAATTTGCCGCCTCAATGAATGTATCGCCATCGACCGTTGTTGAGGCGTACGCGCGCCTGGAGGCGGAAGGGGTCATCCGCGCGCAACGAGGCTCAGGCTTCTATGTGACCGGCGCGAATCTGCCGCCGCTGGCGCTGGCGCAGATGACGTCAGCACGTGAGCGAGAGATCGACCCGTTCTGGGTCTCACGGCAGGCGCTCGATGCGGATGCATCTTTCCTGAAGCCTGGGTGCGGCTGGTTGCCACCTGACTGGATGCCGAACGACGCGCTGCGGAAGGGTCTACGCGCAATTGGCCGCGCCGATGCGTCCCTGTTCACCGACTATGGCAGCACGCACGGCTCGCTTACCTTGCGCCGGCTCCTGCTGGGCCGGTTCGCGGAGGAGGGCATTGCGGCGCACCCTGAGCAGGTCATGTTGACCTCCTCGGGAACCCAGGCGATTGACCTCATCTGCCGGCTCATCTTGCAGCCGGGCGACACGGTGTTGGTCGACGATCCCTGCTACTTCAATTTCCAGGCGCTCCTGCGCGCGCACCAGGTCCGCATCATCGGCGTTCCCTTCACCCCCACTGGTCCGGATGTCCCTGCCTTCGAGCGGTCCCTGGCCGAGGAGCACCCGCGCCTCTACATCACCAACTCGGCGCTGCACAATCCGACGGGAGCCAGCCTGACCCCACAGGTCGCGCACCGCGTACTGGGCGCGGCGACCGCGCACGGCGTGACCATCGTGGAAGATGACATCTTCGCGGATTTCGAGCCCACGCCATCCCCACGGCTGGCCGTGCTCGACGGCCTGGACCGCGTGATCCGGATCGGCAGCTTCTCCAAAACGCTCTCGGCCTCCGTGCGCTGCGGCTACATCGCCGCGCGTGCGGACTGGATCGCGTCGCTGGTAGATCTGCAGGTGGCGACCAGCTTTGGTGGTCCGAGCCCGGTGGCATCAGAGCTGATCGCCAGCGTCCTGGCCGGTGGCACGTATCGCAGGCACATGGACCAGGTCCGCCAGCGCCTGACCACTGCGAGGCAGGATGTGGCGCAACGGCTGACGGTGCTGGAAATCCTCCCCTGGCTCATGCCGCGCGGCGGCTTCTACCTCTGGTGCCGTCTGCCTGTTGGCTTCGACTCCGCCGATCTCGCGCGTCGCTGCCTGGACCACGAGGTGATCCTGGCACCAGGGGACGTTTTCAGCGTCTCGCACACTGCATCCCCGTACCTGCGCTTCAATGTCGCGCAGATGTCAGATCCACGCGTCTTCGCCGTGCTCCAGCAGGTGATGTCGGAGAGCAAGCGCGGGCAGGACGGTAGGGCAGCCACACGGGCATAGGACAGCGTCCTCGGTGAAACGTTCACCAGATCTCGAGGACGCCGTTGAAGCTGGCGTTGAGACGGGTGCGTGCATTCGCTCCCGGTCTCACACCGAGTGCGGGCGCTCCAGTTCCTTCGCCCGGATGGCGATCTCCTGCGCCTTCAGTTCCTGTTCCTGGGCCTGCCAGGGGAAGCGGCCGTCAACCTCGATGTCAATGCTGATGCTCAGGATCGTCCGCACAATCACCAGCAGCGCCAGGACCGAGACGCTCTGGATCGTGGTTTCCACCGCGACGGTCTTGATGACATCCCCGGCAACCAGCAGTTCCAGGCCAAGCAGCAGTGACCGGCCGAGAAAGGTGCGGACATTGGTGTACGCCTCATCCCGGCTGGTGGCCGGTGCGACAAGATCGCGGATGAGGCGAATAATGGCCAGGAACGCGCCAACGGCAATGACGATGACGCCGGCATAGTCGATGAGTTCACTGATCCCGTAGATGAATGCCTTGTCGATCACCGGGATCCGCCCTCATCCTCAATGATTCACTATCCTCCCCCGCATTGTGTCCTAGCGTGGGGAGGCTGCCAACCCTCTTCTCGTCACGATTCTGGAGAACACGATGCAGGAACGTCCCGCGCTCGATGCGTTTGGCCAGGCCTACGCGCGCCTCTCGTTTGGCCTGGAGCGTCATGTTCCCGGCTTTATCGATGCCTGGCTGGGCTCCGATGCCGACCGCGCGGCGCTTGAGCCAGCAACTGCCCCAGACGCTGCCGGCCTCGTGGCCGAAGCGGAGGCACTGAAGGCAAAGGTGGCCTCTCTCGACGCCCCCGCCCAGCGCCGGGAGTACCTGCTGAAGCAGACCACCGCCATGGAGACCGTTGCGCGCACGCTGGCCGGCGAGCAATTCCCCTACCGTGAAGAAGTGCGGCTGCTCTTCGATGTCGAACCGTCCGCCAAGCCGGAAGCCATGTTCGAGGAAGCGATCCGGGAACTGGATGCGCTGGTGCCGGGCGATGGGTCCGTGCAGGAGCGTCTGGCCGAGTGGCGTGCGCAATACATCGTCTCTCCTGAGACGGCGCGGCGCCTGGTAGACGTCATCATGCCAGAGCTACGCGCCCGGACCCGCACCATTGTCGAGCTCCCAGAAGACGAAGAAATCGAAATCCGGATGGTCAATGATCAACCCTGGAGCGGATACAACTGGTACCTGGGAAGCGCGCGCTCCCGCGTGGATCTCAATACCGACCTGCCAATCCACGCCTACCGGCTCACCGACCTGCTGGCCCACGAGGGGTACCCCGGGCATCACACCGAGCACCTCCTGAAGGAACGGCTCTACACCGAGCAGGGTTTTGGCGAGCACGCTCTGCAGCTCATCAACACGCCCGAGTGCCTGATTTCCGAGGGAATCTCCACCACAGCCGAGGGGATGGCGTTCTCGCCAGAGGAACTGGCGTCTTTCCGGCGGGAGCACGTCTACCCGGCTGCTGGCATCACCGGCGATCCGGAGCGTGAGATCGCGATCTACGAAGCCCGTGCACAACTTGGCTCGGTGCCCAGCAATGCCGCCTTACTATTGCACGAGGCCGGGGCAGACCCCGAGGAGGTGGTGGCCTACCTGCAGCGATATGGCCTCTCCACCGAATCCGAAGCGCGGCAACGGCTGCGCTTCATCAGCGACCCACTGTGGCGCGCCTACATCTTCACCTACGATGTTGGGCGTGAGTTGGTCCTGAACTGGCTAGGTGAGGGACCGGAATTAGAACAGCGGCAGCGCTACGCGCGGCTCCTGACGGAGCAGATGACGCCCTCTCAACTGGCAACCTCTGGCTGAGTCCCCTGCGACGGCAGGTAACCAACGCGTTGAGCAGACGGCATAATCCCTGCAAAGGCATGAACAAGATGCGGAAAGGAGAGACGTATGGCGAAGCAACAGCAAGATCACAGCGTAGCGTTCGTGGTCGGCGCAATCCTTGGCGGCGCGGTTGGCGCCGTGTTCGGCCTGATGAAGGCCCCACGCCCGGGGGCGGAGACGCGCTTTGACCTCAAGGAGCGCTGGCACGACGTCGAGGAACTGGCTGCGGAGGAATTCGTCAATATCGAAACGGAAGTGCGGGACCGGCTGGCCAGCGAGTGGACGCCAGGAACTGCCCGCGTCTAGCAATGGCCGACCCCCGAGGGCAATGACCCATGATCCCGATTGGCGATGAAAATGCTGGCAGCGTGCTCAAGCCGTACGTCAATTTCGCGCTGATTGGTATCTGCATAGCTGTCTTCCTGTACGAACTGATCCTGCCAGAACGGCAACTGAACGCGCTTTTCTTCGAATGGGGAGCCGTCCCGGAGCGCATTACGAGTGGCGAAGGGCTGATCACCATCCTGACGTCGATGTTCCTGCACGGCGGGTGGTCGCACCTCATCGGCAACATGGTCTTTCTCTTTGTCTTCGGAGACAACATCGAAGACGCCATGGGCCATCTCCAGTACCTGCTCTTCTACCTGCTCACCGGCATTGCCGCGGCCGGATTGCAGATCGCGCTAGACCCGACATCCGCGATTCCCCTCATCGGTGCGTCCGGTGCTATCTCCGGGGTGATGGGCGCCTACATCGTGCTCTTCCCGCACGGCCGGGTACGCGCGCTGGTCATTCTTGGCTTCTTCGGGCAGATCATCATGGTTCCAGCCTGGACCGTGATCGGGCTCTGGTTTGGGTTGCAACTCCTGAGCGCATTCGCCTCGCTCGGTGCCAGCGGCGAAGGCGGCGTCGCCTTCTGGGCGCACGTGGGCGGATTCATTGCCGGCGCAGTGCTCGTGTTCCTCTTCCGCAACCGGGACGCAGTCGCCCGGCAACAGGCGGTGCGCGAGAACCAGGCCGCGCCGCGCCAGATCCGTAGTCGCTATCAGGGATAGGTGAACCACTCTCGCCCTGTCCGCCAGGCGAGGGGCTCATAGACGCATTGAGGTACCCCATGACATCACCATTTCGCATCCAGGTGGATCTGGACGCCCTGACCGACGCCATGTTCGAGTTCGTCAGCGACCCACGGCCGACGCGCAACAACCTGCCGGTGGTGCGGGAACTCAGCGATCTGCACCCCGAAAGCCTCGACGTGATGGAAGCGATGCTGCTTGACGGCACAGAAGAGCGCGACGACGTGGCCGCCTACGTGGAGACCGTTTTCGGCAGCGGGCGACTGCGCCTCAGGTAGCACCGCTCCCAACCCGGCTTCATGCACTCTTGAGCGCATCCAAATGGATGCGCTCCGCCCCGGCCCGTTCGCCAACCGCGACCGGTGGAGGTCGCCCCCGCTCCCGCGTGTCATCCCGAGTGCCGCGGCTGCGGGGACCTGTCAGGGAAGCATCCCCATGTAGCTTGTCAATGTGAGCTCTCAGGCGAAGAATCTCGTCCCAAGACCTCCAGGTACGACCAGACAACTTCCCCAAGACGCTGCACTGAGCGAAGTCGAAGGACCTCGTCTCGCACAAACCAGGCTCGTAGTGCCATCCACCCTCGAACTGTCTCTGCGACCAGGCGCAGATGCATGTCCCCTGACGGCCGCAAGGGAAACATTTCACTTGTGTGCTGCTCCACCACCACACCGAGGCCCCTCAGCAAGATCGAGGCACAACGCTCTCCGCGACCCGCTCTATGCTTCTGCCGGCAACTCAGTCATGCGCATCGAGAGCACCTGCGACACACCGTCGGCACCCATGCTGACGCCGTAGAGGGTGTCCGCAATCTCGATGGTGCCGCGGTTATGCGTCACCACGATGATCTGCGTCTGCCGCGCCAGCTCCTGCAACTGCTCCCGGAAGCGAACCACGTTCGCCTCATCCAGCGCTGCATCCACCTCGTCCAGCAGGCAGAAGGGCGCCGGGTTGACTTTCAGGATGGCAAACAGCAGCGCCGCCGCCGTCAGGGACCGCTCGCCGCCTGAGAGCAACGAGAGGTTCTGCAATCGCTTGCCAGGGGGCTGGGCGATGATGTCGATGCCTGGCTCCCCGACATCGCTACCGGTCAGTTCGAGCCGGGCGGTCCCACCGCCAAAAAGCGTCGAGAACGCGGCGGCAAACTCGACGGCCACCTGCGCGAAGGTCTCCTCGAAGCGGGAGCGCATCGTCAGCCTCAGATCCGCGAGCAACTTTCGCAACGCGGCCGCCGCGCCCTGCACATCCTCCAGTTGCTCCCGCAAGTGGCTCTGCTGGGCCATTTCCCGCTCGAAGTCAGCGACGGCGTCGTCCCCGACATACCCCACGCGGCGGAGACGCTCACGTAAGCGCGTGATTTCGCGCTCCCGCTCTGCTTCAGGCGTATCGGACGCCGCCACCTCCAGGGTCAGCACCTCGTCTGCGTCAGCAAGATCGAGGTCCTCCCGGATGCGTGCCCCGAGCGCCTCCCACTCCTGCTCCGCTCGCTCACAGGCGAACCCGGCGTGATCACGCTCGCGGTCCCGCTCAACCGACGCGGTGCGGGCCGCCTGCAATGCGTGGCCGAGACGGCTCGCCTCCTGTTCTGCCCGTGCCACCTCGTCTCGGAGCGGCCCGCGCGCGGCATCCTCCGCCGCCAGGGCACCTTCGGCCGCCACCACATCGTTGATCAGGGTATCGAGTTGCGTTTGCAGAGCTACCCGCTCCCGGTCTACCTGTCCCAGCCGCTCGCCGCGCAGCGCCAGCTCATCGGCAAGCGCGCGCTGCTGGGCACGCAACCCGGCCTCGCGGCGACGCTCACCGCGCAGGCGCTCTTCGAGACCCGCCAGGCGGCGGCCCTCCTCGCTGGCAGACCGCTCATGTTGACCCGCTTCGTCAGCCAGGCGGCGCAGCTCGGACTCCAGCACCTCCTGCTGCCCAGCCGCTTCGCCCAATGAGGCATGGAGATCGGAGAGGGCTTGTGCCGTCTCCGCCAGCCCCTGCTGGGCCGCCGCGTGTTCACCTGCCAGTTCGCGCTGCCGGCGTTCAGCACGCTCCTGCTCCAGCGATAGTTCGCTTAGCCAGAGTCGCAGCCGCTCCCCCTGGCGCCGCCGCTCTTCCGTGGCCGCGCGCAGACCGCTCAGCTCGCCCTCGGCCTGCCGCTGCTGCACCAGCACCGCCGTGTCTGCTTCTTCCGCCCGCGCGGTGACTTGCGCGGCAGCGGCTGCCTCGTGCTGGAGGCGGCTAATGAGTTCGGGGAGCTCGCGTAGCTCGCGCTCCCGGCTCAGCGTGCCGCTCTCTCGCACCGCAGAACCGCCAGTAACCGACCCGCCCGATCGCGCGATCTCGCCACCGAGCGTGACCACACTCCAGCCGGTTCCCAGATCACGCAGGGCAGCCCGCGTGGTCTCCAGGTCGTCCACCACCAGAGTCCGCCCCAGCAGCGCCACCACGACCATCTCCACCCCGTCATGGGCCACAATGAGGTCAGCGGCCACACCGTGGCACCCCGGCAGACGTTGTACCTGGACCGGCGGCGAGCCCCGGCTCGCACGGACCGTATCGAGCGGCTGAAACGTGGCGCGGCCCGCATTGCGCCGCTTCAGCCAGGTGATTGCCTGTTCGGCGTCTCGCCAGGAGGCCATCACGACGTCCTGCAGGCGCCCACCCAGGGCCACCTCCACGGCCACCTCGAACTCGGCCGGCACTTCGATCAGCTCGGCGACGGTGCCTAGCACGCCCGCTGCCTGACCCTCGCGCCCGGCAACCGTGATCGCCTTCACGCCCGCAAAGAGCCCGGCACCGCTCTCGTGCATGCGGCGCAGCACCTCAAGCCGCGTACTGGCGTCACCCGCCGCGTGGCGCAATCGCTCCTGCTCGCGCAGGCACGCCTGGCTGTGCTCCCGGGCTGCGGCAAGTTCGCCCTCCAGCGCGGCGATACGCTGCGTGACTTTGGCTATCTGCGCGGCATCGGCGAGCTCTACCTCTGCGGCGGCATCCGCGTCACCGCTGACCCCAGCCATGCGTTCGGCCCGCTCGGCTATTGCGCTCTCCAGCCGCTGCTGCTCAGCCGCCAACGCCGACGCACGCTCTTCCAGGGCCGCGCGCTTCCGCTGGAGTTCCCCCTCGCGGCGCGTGGCATCCTGCCGGGCCCGCCCCACAGCAGCCAGTTGCTTCTCCAGGCCCGTCCGCAACTGCCGCCCCGCGGCCTGCTCCCGGGCCAGGTGGGCCGCATGCTCGCGCGTTTCCGTCGTGGTGCGCTCCAGCTCGCGCAGATCCACCGCCAGGCGCGCCAGATCGGCGGCCACATTCACCACCTGCTCGTCCAGGCCCAGCCGCGCATCATCCATATCGGCACGGCGGCGGTTCAACGCCTCGATGCGGGCGGCGGTGAGATCGCGCTCGTGGGTTGCCCGGCTCAACCGTTCCACGATGCCGGACCGGCGCGCCTCCAGTTGAGTCAGGCGCGTCCGCACCTCGTCTGCAGCCACTCCCGCGTGCTCAAACTGCTGCGTGAGGGTAATCACCTGGGACCGTACCGCCGCAGCTGCGCTCTCAGCCGCGGCCGCGCTTGCTTCGGCAGCTTCCCGAGTTGTGGTCATCCGGGACCAGGCAAGCTGGTAGTGCGCGCCCTGCAAGGCCAGGAGCCGGTCCCGCAGGCCTTGCCACTCTCGCGCCTGTTTCGCCGCGCGCTCCAGCGTCCGCAGACGCGGCTCAAGTTCCACAAGCAGGTCGGTCAGCCGGGCCAGATTGGCGTCTGTCTCGGTCAGGCTGCGCTCGGCCTCGGCCACCTTCAAGCGCAGGCCGGTCAGGTCCGCCGCGTGTTCGAACAGCCCGCGCCGCTCTTCCGCGCGCAGGCTGAGCGCGGCATCAACCAGCCCCTGCCCCACCACGACGTGGCTCTGCCCGAGGCTTGCGGTGAGTTGGGCCACGTCCTTCAGGCGGACACGTCGGCCATTGATCAGGTACTGGTTTTCGCCACTCCGGAAGGCGCGCCGCGTAACGGCCACCTCGGTGAACTCGGTGGGCAGCCAACCCTCGGTGTTATCGAAGACGAGCGTGGCCTCCGCCATGCCGGCCGGGGCACGGCCCTGCCCACCGGCGAAGATCACCTCTTCCGTCTTGCGGGCACGCAGCGCAGCCTGCCCCTGCTCACCCAGGACCCATCGCAACGCATCCGCGACGTTTGATTTCCCGGAGCCATTCGGGCCGACGACGGCCGTGATGCCTGGTTCGAACACCAGAGTGGTGCGGTTCAGGAAGCTCTTGAACCCCTGAACTTCCAGCTTGGTAAGGCGGGGCGCGCGGAAATGGCCGGCATCAGGAGTCATCGCGGGGGAGCCTTCCCGTCGCGCAGCACAGGACTAATGGGGAATCTATCGGGCACAGGGGCGGATGGTACCATCGCCCTCCGGACCAAACAACGCGGATGAGCCGCGTCTGGCAGGAGGGAATGCCCCGTTGACTGAAGCCCGCACAGCCCCGCGTAACGGGCGACGTGGCGCCCTGCGCGTGCTGGAACCGCCCCGCATCCGCCTTGGCCTCTCCACCGGCGCGCTGTACCCGACCCCGACCGAGGACGTGCCGGACATCGCGGCCAGTCTCGGGCTCTTTGACCTGGAAATCATGCTCCAGACGCCGGGCGAGTATGGCGCCAGCTTCCTGCGTGAACTGGCTGGCCGCTGCCGTTCCGCCGGGTGCCGTGTGCACAGCATCCACCTCTGGCAGGATCTACACCCGCTCCTCTCGCCCTATTCCCGCCGCGCCCGCGAAGGTCGCACGCTCTTCAAGCGCGCGATTGACGGCGCGGTCGAACTGGGTGGGAGTGTCATCGTCTGGCACGGACCACGGCGCACCGAACTCCAGACTCCAGCGGATCATGCCCGGTTCATCGATGCCGTGGCGGAGCAGGGGCGCGCGTGCTCCGATGCGGGCCTCAAGCTGGCCGTGGAGAATGTCTCCTGGTGTGCGCTGTCCAGCGTCCGTGAGGTGCATAACCTGGCGGCGCACCTCCAGGAGTTTGACCCGCGCGCCGAGCGCATTGGCTTTGTCTTCGATCCCTTCCAGGCCGCGGAGGCGGACGCCAACCCGTTCATGATCCTGGCTGCGATGCAGGGCCGCGTCTTCGACGTTCACCTGAGTGACCGTCGCGAACAGGAACCTCAGGCCCGGCATCTTTCACCGGGAGAAGGCGACCTTCCCTGGTCAGCCCTGCTGCGCGCCATCTCCGGCGCCTACCGGGGACCGTTGATGCTCGAGGGCGTCGTTGGCAGTGACGTTGGCCGCATTGAAGCGACGCGCTATCTGCTCGATCCTATGCTGCGCGAGGTGCTCCAGGAAGCAGACGATGTCTGCGATGCCGCGCCGCCGCCCGGGGTACTTGAAGGCATCCGCCTCTTCAACGAGGGCGAATACTACGAGTGCCACGAGGTAATTGAGCACGAGTGGCACGCGGAAACGCGCCCCATCCGCCGCCTCTACCAGGGCATCCTGCAGATCGGCGTCGGGTTCCTGCACGTCAAGCGCGGCAATCATACCGGCGCGCTCCTGCTGCTGAACGACGGGATCGAGAAGACGAGCGAGTTTGGGCCCTCCTGCCTGGGTATCGACACCGGGCGGCTGGCCGCCGAGAGCCAGGTGGCGCTGGAAAAGCTGCGGGACCTCGGCTCTGAGCGGCTCGATCAGTTCGACTTTGCAGACGCGCCACAAGTTCACTTTGTCCACGATCCCCGCCATCTGCCGGGTCCGCACGCGGCGACGTGAGCGATCCCGGAGCACATGCGCCGTCCGTCGTCGTCGTCGTGCCGACCTACAACGAGCGGCCCAATCTGCCCACGCTAGTCGAGGGCGTCCTCGCATACGGCCCTCGCTATCGACTGGTCATCGTGGACGACAACTCACCGGATGGCACCGGGCAGCTTGCAGACGAACTGGCCGCCGCCCATCCCGGCCGCATCGACGTCCTGCACCGCCCCGGCAAGGGGGGCCTGGGGCCTGCGTATATCGCCGGGTTCACCCACGCCCTGCGCCTGCAACCTGATCTCGTCGCCCAGATGGACGCCGACCTCTCCCACGATCCCGCCACACTGGCGACCCTGGTGGACGCGGCCAACCGCTACGATCTGGTGATCGGCTCTCGCTACGTACCCGGCGGCGGTACCCACGGCTGGCCCCTCTGGCGGCAGCAACTGAGCCGCATGGGTGGCCGCTACGCCCGGACCGTCCTCGGTGCGCCGATCAATGACCTGACGGGCGGCTTCAAGGTCTGGCGCACACCTTTGCTGCGACAGATCAACCTGGCTAGGCTGCGCTCAGATGGCTATGCCTTCACCATCGAGGCGACATGGCGCGCTTTGCAGCACGGGGCCAGCGTCACCGAAGTCCCGATCATGTTCCATGACCGCGTTGCCGGGGCCTCCAAGCTCTCGCGGCGCATCGTGGTGGAAGCGGCGCTGCTGGTGTGGAAGCTGCGCTGGGAGGCCCGTCGCGGCGCGAAATAGAGCGCCGTGGATCGAGTCAAGGTACGGCCGAGCGGCTCGTTGCCACCGTTCGCCCTGCCTGATCCTTCGCGTCACCGGCCAACTCTGCTCGAGAGCACCCCGTCCTCCGGGCGTGATCCGGGGACCTGTCAACTTCGCTGAGACGCATCACTCAAAATGGCGTCTGTGGAACGCGGCGGGAGGGGAACTGGCTGTAGGCAGAGGACTACCAGGGCGTTCAGCTGAGCTGAATGCCCGTAGTACTGGCATCCCTCCCTACCCATAGACCGCGCCGGAAGCGTTTGGTACGCTCGGGGCACGATCATCTGGATCAGGACGGGGGCAGACGCTGCCCCCGCGTTTTGTGTCAAGGAGCCTGCCCGTGAAAGTCGCGTATGTCTTCAGCACCTCTGGCCACACCGCCTCCTACAAGCTGGGCAAGATGATCCTGCCGCAGCTTGAGCAGGGCATCCACGGCGCGGACGTAGCTGGGATGATGTTCTTCGACGACAACACCTACCTCCTGCGTCAGGGCGATCCCATGGGCGAGCGTCTGGCCAAGGTCGCGAAGGAGCAGGGCATCCTGCTCATGGTGTGTGACCAGTGCGCCATCGAACGCGGCCTGGCTGAAGGCACGCCCGGCACGTTCCCTTCGCCCGTGACGTGCACGGGCACGGTCGAGGGCGTGGTGGCCGGCTGCTTCCCGGATCTCTACGCCGCGCTGGCTGGCGGCCCGCCGGACTACGTCATCACGCTCTAGTCCCGGACTGTGGAAACGCCCTGGAGCCCGCGCCTCCGGCCACTCACCATTGGGCTCCTGATCGTAGCGACCGCCTGGGCGTTCGAGTCCCTCGCGGTCGCCACCATTCTGCCGGAGGCGGCCACCGAACTCGGCGGCCTTAATCTCTACGGCTGGGCGTTCAGCGCCTTCCTGCTCGCCAACCTCCTGACCGTCTCCATTGCCGGCAGCGAGGTTGACCGCGTTGGCCCGCTCATCCCCTTTGCGCTGGGGATCGTGTTCTTCGTCCTGGGCCTGATCCTGGCCTCCATCGCGCCGACCATGCCCCTGCTCGTCGGTGCACGCGCCGTCCAGGGCATTGGCAGCGGGATGCTCTCCGCCGTCTCCTTCGCCGTCATTGGCGGTTCATTCCCGGAATCCGCGCGGCCCCGTATGCTGGCCCTGATGTCGACGGCCTGGGTCGTTCCCGGCCTCGGCGGACCGGCAGTGGCCGGCATCATTGGCGAGCTGGTCGGTTGGCGCTGGGTGTTTGCCGGCGTGATCCCGTTCCCTATCGTTGCGGCGGTCCTTGCCGGACCAGCATTGCGGGCGCTGCCGCAGGGCAGAGGCGGCAGGCCAGACACCTCTCGCTTCATCGGCTCCACGCTGCTCGCGGTGGGATTGGGGCTGCTCCTGGCCGGACTGACGCAGGACCAGCTCACGCTCCTGGTGCCATTGAGCCTGATTGGCGTGGTGATGCTGGCGCTCGCCCTACCCCGCGTCCTGTCGCCGGAGGCGCTGCGCGTCGCGCCGGGCGCGCCCGCCGCCGTGCTGACCATGATCCTCCTCAGCATCGGGTTTTTTGCCGTTGAGCCGTTTATTCCGCTGCTGCTCATCGAGTTGCGTGGGCAAAGCATCGCCTTCGGGGGGCTCCCGCTTACGGCCGCCGCCATCACGTGGACCACCGGCGCCTGGGTGATGGAGCGCCGCGCGTCTTCGGCGAACCGGGCGCATGTTGCTCGCATCGGGTTCGTACTGATTGCCGTCGGGGTTGGGCTGACCGCGGCCGCCGTGCAGCCGGCGGTCCCCCCGGTGGTGGCGCTGCTGGCCTGGGGGATAGGTGGCCTGGGCATGGGCCTCGCGTTCACGTCGATGCAACTCGTGACCATGGAGCGCTCACCACCGGAGACACTTGGCCGGGCAACCTCCACCCTGCAGTTGGTCCATACGGGCGCCATCGCGTTGGCAGCGGGCATTGGCGGAGCCATCATCGCCAAGGTCACGCCGCTCTCCCAGGCCCTCCTCGCGCAGGACGCGCTCGCCATTGCCGCGCTGCTGCTCGGCTTCCTGTGCGCCGGTCGGCTCCATGTGCCGCGGCGCGCTGAGGTGCCGTAACCGTGCTACAGGCACCGATTGACGCCCGCTCTACACTAGTGAGGTTACCGTCCTGATTGCTGGCCGCGCGTACGCCATCTGGGCTGTTCAATGAGGCCCAACGGCGCCTTGCGGTACACCGCGCGGAGTCCCGTGCATGCCCTCTTCGTCTCGATATCGCCCACCTCGCCGCCCAACGCCAGGCGTTAACGATGACCACCCGCGCAACGACGCGGCTGGGGCCGAGACCGCCGATGTCCTGGGGCATCTCGAGGCTGGCCCGGATGACGCTGCCCGCACCGGGACACATCTGTTGTCCGCGCCGCCAGACGCGGTCCTCCCCGATTCGGCCCATCGTCGGCGGGAGCGTGAGAAGCGCGTGCGCGCCCCGCGGAAGCCTGGCCCACGAGCGCAGGGGGACCTGGTCGGCAAGGAAGGTATGCAGGGACACCTCCCAGGTGACCGCTACGTCCGTATTCACCGTGTACAGACCGACGATTTTCAGCGCACGGCGCCAGGGCACCTGGTTGCCACGGAAGACGCCATTGAAGCGCGCGGCACGGCGGGGCGTGCCTTCAGCAGGCTCAAGCGGACCGTTATCGGCGCGCCGCTCACGACGGCAGCAGCCGCTCACGAGCGGCTGACAAAGCCAAAGGCACTGGCTGTCCTCTCCTCCGATGCGCTCTCTTCCGTGGCCTACGCGACTGAGGAGATCCTGCATATCCTGTTGCTGGCGGGCCTGGCGGCGCTCTCGCTCAGCCTGCCAATTGCCGGGGCGATCATCGCCCTGCTGTTGATCGTGGGTCTTTCCTACCGGCAGACCATCAGGGCGTATCCGAACGGCGGTGGCTCCTACATCGTCGCCTTCGACAACCTCGGAGTCATTCCGGCCCTGACGGCGGGCTCAGCCCTGCTCTTCGGCTATGTCGTGACCGTGGCGGTCAGCATCGCCGCGGGCGTGGCCGCCCTGAGTTCCGCGGTACCCGGGTTGCGTGACCACCGGGTGCTGCTAGGTCTGGGGTTCATTCTGCTGGTGACGATGCTCAACCTGCGGGGCGTCCGGGAATCCGGCTCCATCTTTGCAGTTCCCACGTATCTCTTCCTCGCTGGCATCTTTGTGATGCTGGCCATCGGGATGGTGCAGGCCGCGCTGCAGGGGTTCGTGCCCCGCCCCCCGGTGGCTGGCGCGGCCGAACTCACCGGCGCCACGCAGGCAGTCACCATCCTCCTGATCCTCACTGCGTTCAGCCGGGGGTGCGCCGCCCTGACCGGTGTGGAAGCGATCTCCGATGGCGTGCCCGCCTTCAAGCCGCCAGAATGGAGAAACGCGCGCACGACCCTCACGTGGATGATCGGCATCCTGGCCGTCACCTTCGCCGGCATCACCTTCCTGGCCAACCAGTTCGGCATCGTGCCGAAGGAGCAGGACTTCGCCGGGGGCTACGAGACGGTGGTGTCGCAGATCGCACGCACAGTGTTTGGCGGAGCCACCATCCCCTACTACTACATCCAGTTCGCCACCCTGGCCATCCTCGTCCTGGCCGCGAACACCGCCTACTCCGACTTCCCGCGCATCGCCTACTTCCTGGCGCGCGACAAGTTCCTGCCGAAGCAATACACCTTCCGTGGTGATCGCCTTGCCTACTCGCGCGGCATCATCACGCTCGGGGTCCTGGCGGCGGTCATGGTCGTCAGTTTCAACGCGGAAACCTCGCGCATGATCCCGCTCTATGCCATCGGGGTCTTCACCGCCTTCACACTCTCCCAGGCCGGCATGATCATGCGCTGGCTGCGCCTGAAGGAGCCAGGCTGGCGGATGGGCCTGGGCATCAACATCATCGGCGTGGTCGCCACCGGTCTGGTGGCGGTAGTAGTGGGCTTCACGAACTTCACGCGCGGCGCCTGGCTTGTGCTGGTGCTCATCCCCCTGCTCGTCATGGTCTTCCGCGCTATCAACCGGCACTACACCACTGCCTCCGGGGAACTGGCTGCCCAGACGCCCCTCAAGCCAGAGGACATCGAGCACACGGTCATCGTGCCGATCGCGGCCATCAACCGCATAGCGCGCCAGACGCTCGCCTACGCGCGGTCCATTTCCCCGAACGTCACAGCCGTCTTCATCACGGATGAGGAGGCCGAGATCGAGCACATGCGCCAGAACTGGGAACAACTCAATACCGAAGTACCGCTCGTGATCATCGAGTCCCCATACCGCGGCATCGTCGGCCCGCTTCTCTCCTACCTCGACGAGATCGAGCGGCAGCGGCCCGAGGACACCATCACCGTCGTCCTGCCGGAGTTCATCGCCCGCCACTGGTGGGAGCAGTTCCTGCACAACCATACGGCCCTGCGTATCAAGGCCTCACTTCTCTTCCGCCCCGGCGTCGTGGTCACCAGCGTGCCGTACCACCTGGAGCGGCATCCAGCTCCCAACTCAGAGCGGGACGAGGCGGCGTAGGATCACGGTCTCACTCACCTGGTACCGAAGGCCGTCTCGGACCCCTTCTTCTTCGTGCAACCTCATGGGATATGTTGCTTTTAGTGACGATTCAACGACAAAGATACTCGTTCCGAACACAAGACAACCCCGCTCCGTTCGTAAGGGCGGGGTTGTAGCGAGGGTCAATTTCTGCCGCTAGCGCATCATCACATTCGGCACGACCTCGCGCGCTAGCAGCTCCATCGTTTCCGTGTCAACGGAATCAACTTGCAGCACGAAGTACTGCGTGCCCACATCCACCAGCGACTGGTAGTAGGGAATCACCTGCTCCGGGGTGCCGGTCATGAAGGCATTTGGCTGCGCGCGGCGGGTGGCCGGCGAACCTGATTTGCCTTGCCCGATGGCGTCCAGTTTGTCCTTCACGCCCTGCTCGTCCGGCGCAAGCACCAGCCGCAGCGTGAAGTGGGTACGCAGGACTTCGTCATACGGGCGGCCCAGGTCTTCGCAGTAGCCGCGCAGCACGTTGTACTTGTGCTCGATCAGTTCCGGGCCGCCCAGCCGCTCCAGACCGCGCTCCGTGTGGCCAACGTCGTTCACGTTGCAGGCGTCGGCGTACTGAGCCACGAGGCGCAGCGACTTCTTCTCGCCGCTGCCGCCGATCATGATCGGCGGGCCCGGCTGCTGCACGGGCGGCGGCGAGATCTGGACCGGGCCGACCTGGTAGTACGTGCCATCATAGGAGAACTTCTCGTCGCCCCACACGCCAGGGATGATCGCCAGCGCCTCTTCCAGGGCGGCGAAGCGCTCCGTGGCGGAGGGGTACGGCAGGCCGAGGGCCGCGAACTCCGGAATCAGCCAGCCGATGCCCAGGCCGAGCATGAGGCGGCCTTTGCTGATGTTATCCAGGTCGGTCGCCAGGCGGGCGAGCATCGTTGGGTGCCGGTAACTGATGCAGTTCACGGCCGAGCCGAGGCGCACGCGGCTCGTTACCCCGGCCAGCGCTGAAAGGCAGGTCCACGGGTCGGCCTGGATTGAGGGGTGATCGAAGATGAAGCAGCCGTCGAAGCCAAGGTCATCGACCAACTTTCCCGACTCCAGGACCCGTCCCAGCCCGTCATCGCCCAGGACCAGTTGAACCGCCCAGCGGATGCCGTTGTCCGCCTCTGCCACCCAGGGGTGCCGTGCCACGCTGCCTGTTCCTTCCCGTGTCTGCTGCCGTTGTGTAAAGCCCTTTCGCCAGGCGGGCGGTGGGAGGAAGTCACTCGTCAGGCTGTCATGCTTAGACTGCAGACGAACGATCTCGTGGCTCCAACCACAGGTGCTACGAGGAAACGACGAGATCCCTCCTTCATCGGGATGACAACATGGGTGTAGGCGCCTGCTCTAATGCGCTGGCCTCGAAGCCCGTCTCCCGCGCACCGGGAGAGGGGTTGGGGTGAGGGCTTTTATCGCGCCGGCGATGCCTCCAGCGCCCGCAACGCCTCCACCGCCGCCACCACGCGCTCCTGTACGCGCTCCTGGCCGATGACGCGCAGGGTCTCGAAGAGCCCAGGAGACTGGGCGCGGCCGGTCGCGGCCACGCGGATCGGCATGAAGAGGTTGCCCGCTTTGAGGCCGAGTTCGTCCGCCAAAGCCCGCAAACGCGCCTCGGCAGCCGCTTCGTCCGCGAGGTCGATCTCCGGCAGCAGCGCGGCGACTGCCTCCAGGGCGCGTAACGATTCCGCCGGGCTGCCCTTCTTTGGAACGAGCAGGGCCGGATCGTACGCCTCCAGCTCATTGCGCAGAAAGTACGTCATCAATTCTGGCGCTTCGGCCAGCGTCTCGATGCGGTCTTTCAGCAGTGCCGTGGCTCCGCGCACGCGGGCGAAGTCCTCATGCTCTGGCGTGTGCGGCCCCGGCAGGATCAGCCCGGCCGCCGCCAGGAACGGCATCACCCGCAGGGTGAGGTCATCAAGCTCCAGGATGTGGTTGATGTAGTACTGGTTGAACCAGCGCAGCTTCTGGTAGTCGAACGTGCCCGGCGACGCGCTGACCCGCTCCAGCGTGAACTTCTCGAGCAGGTCCTGCTTGCTGAAGATTTCGGTTTCGCCATCGAAGCTCCAGCCGAGCAGCGCCAGGTAGTTCATCAGCGCCTCAGGCAGGTAGCCCTGCGTGCGGAACTCCTCCATTGAGGTGCTTCCGTGCCGCTTGGAGAGCTTGCCGCCGCCCGGCGCCAGGATGAGCGGCATGTGCGCGAAGAGCGGCACGTCCCAACCGGAGGCGCGGTAGAGGAGCACGTGCAGCGGCGCGGTGGGAATCCACTCCGCGCCGCGCAGGATGTGCGTAATCTCCATCTTGTGGTCATCGACCACGTTCGCCAGGTGGTAGGTCGGGTAGCCATCCGACTTGAGCAGCACCAGGTCCTCCAGGTGTTCGTTCTGGAAGACCATGTCGTCGCGCAGCAGATCATGCACTACCGTCTCGCCCTCCAGTGGAGCGCGGAAGCGGATCACGAACGTCTTGCCCTCGGCCAGGTTGGCGTCAAGCTGCTCGGGTGGCAGGTCGCGGCAGAAGCGGTCGTAGCCCGGAGGCTCCTTGCGCGCCACCTGCTCCTCACGCACCTGCTGCAGGCGCTCCGCCGTGCAGAAGCAGCGGTAGGCGTTGCCGCTCTCCAACAACGTCCGCGCGTGCTGCTGGTAGAGCGCGGTGCGCTCGCTCTGGCGGTAGGGCGCATGCGGACCGCCGACATCGGGCCCTTCGTCCCAGTCCACCCCAAACCAGGAGAGGACATCGAGGATTCCCTCTTCCGCGCCCTCGACGAGCCGGTTGCGGTCGGTGTCCTCGATGCGCAGCAGGAACGCCCCAGATTTGCCCTCACGCGGGGCTTGACCGTTCGCCAGCAGCCAGTTGAAGAGGACGGTGCGAACGCCGCCGATGTGCAAGAGGCCAGTAGGGCTGGGCGCGAAGCGCACGCGCACCTGCTCAGGCGCGAGGAAAGCTGGATCACTCATGGTGGAACTGATTGCCTCGGGTTTGGGTCAGCAACGCGACATGATTCAGACCGAGTATACGCGGGGAGTGATCCAACTCCGTGGGTACTCCCGTATGGGTTGGTGTACGCAGCGAGCGGTGAGTCCGGAATCACCCAGTCTGCACAAGCGCGAAGACCGACAGACATCTGGAGGATCACTACATGCGACCGCTGCACGAGCTCCTGCTCGACGAGATTCAGACTGAACGCCGCCGCCTCTCACGGCGCGGCCTCCTGTCCAACACCGCGAAGCTGGCTGGCGGCGCTGCCCTGGCCATGTCGATGGGTGTCGTTCCCAGCCCGATCAGCATCCGCCACCTGGCCGCTGCTCAGGAAATGACGGGCATGGAAGTCCTCAACTATGCCCTGACCCTGGAGCACCTGGAGTACGCCTTCTACCGCGACGGCGTCGGCCTCTTCACCTTCGGCAATGACAGCCGTGGCGCCTCGATCGACACCAACCTGGCCGCCATCCGCGATCACGAGCTGGCCCACGTCGAGACGCTCACCCAGGTCATCACCGACCTCGGCGGCGAACCGGTTGCTGAAGCCACGTACAACTTCGGCGATGCCTACGCCAGCGCCGCTGCGTTCCTGGCCACGGCCATGGCGCTCGAGAACACGGGCGTCAGCGCCTACGACGGCGCAGGCCAGTACATCGACGATCCGGACCTGCTCACAGCCGCCGGCTCCATTGTGGCCGTCGAGGCACGGCACGCGTCGTACCTGAACCTGCTGAACGGTGAGATTCCTTTCCCGGAGGCCTTTGAGACGCCACTGTCGCAGGATGAAGTCCTGGCGATTGCCGGTCCGTTCATCGCGGCGTAACTCGGGTTGGTTCAACCCCTGTTGGCCCATTCCTTACTAACTGGAGGATCCTGATCATGCAGAGCACACCGGAAGCTACGATGGAACTGAGCACCCCAGTCGACGTGCTCAACTACGCGCTCACCCTGGAGCATCTCGAGTACGCCTTCTACCGTGATGGCCTGGAAACGTATGGCGCCGATGCATTTACCGCCGCCGGTTACGCGCCGAACGTCTACGACTACTTCGGGATGATCCGCGATCACGAGCTAGCCCACGTCGAGACGCTCACCCAGGTCGTCACCGATCTCGGCGGTGAGCCAGTCGCCGAGGCGACGTACGACTTCGGGTACAGCGATCTGGCAGGGTTTATCGGCGTCGCTGTGGCGCTGGAGAATACCGGCGTCAGCGCCTACCAGGGCGCGGCAAAGGACCTCATCGGCGAGAACGAGCTGCTGACCGCGGCGCTCACGATTCACGGCGTCGAGGCCCGCCACGCGGCCTACCTGAACGGCCTGACTGGTGATTCCCCGTTCCCGGACGCGTTCAACCCGACGCTCACCCCGGATGAGGTCCTGGCCATCGCCGGTCCCTTCATCCAGATGTAAACCCGCGCACTCGCGCAACTCCATGCCGGCGCTGGTCATTACGACCAGCGCCGTTTTCGTGCGCTTGACGCCACCCGCGCAGCACTCTATCGTCGCAGCCTCATCGGTTCGCGCCAACAGCGCGAGGCAACAGGGAACCTGGCGCAAATCCAGGGCTGTCCCGCAGCGGTGAGTGGGAACGACCGCCAGCATTGAGCACTGATCCAAGGGGATCGGGAAGCGCCGGCCAGTAGGAACACGTGGTCTCGGCCACGACGCACCCACCAGCCCGAAGACCTGCCGGTGAGCCGCGCCACGCTGGCGCGTGCCCAACCCGAGCCCTCGCGGAAAGGGGCTGGCGGGGCAGACGTCGCGTTTGTCAGGCACACCCTCGTGCCCTGCCCCTGCTGGCGTTCCCGTGCCATCCCTTCCCTCCGGGCTCGCAAGCAAAGGGCGCCACGGCTGCGCCCGTGCATGAGGAGCGTCATCATGGCCTTGGCAACGATTCCCGGCTACCCACGCATCGGCAAGAAGCGGCAACTGAAACGGGCACTGGAAGGCTACTGGAGCGGGAAGCGCTCAGCAGCCGACCTGGAAGCAACTGCGGCCAGCGTGCGCCAGGAGGCGTGGGCCACCCAGCGAGCCGCGGGGCTCGACCAGATCCCCGTCAACGATTTCTCGCTCTACGACACCATGCTGGATGTGGCTGCGATGGTCGGGGCAGTCCCGGAGCGTTTCGGCTGGGATGGCGGCGCTATCGACCACACGCTCTACTTCGCCATGGCACGGGGCAGTCTGAGGGATCACCCGGCTGCTGCCCTGGACATGACCAAGTGGTTCGACACGAACTACCACTATCTTGCCCCAGAGCTTACGGCAGACCAGCAGTTCCGCTTGACCCGGAACACACCGCTTGAGGCGCTGCGAGAGGCACAGTCGCGAGGCATTCCTGCACGTCCCGTGCTGGTGGGACCCCTCACCTTCCTGCGCCTCAGCCGTATGACCGACGGCTCGTCGCCCCTGGCGCTCCTGGACCGCCTGCTGCCGGTCTACGAGGAAGTCCTCGCCCAACTGGCGGAGGCAGGCGCCGACTGGGTCCAGCTCGATGAGCCGGTCCTGGCGACCGACTGCACCGCCGAGGACCTGCAAGCGCTGCGGGGTGCATACTCCCGTCTGAGCGCCGCTTCCGGTAACGCGAAGCTGCTGGTGCAGACCGCCTACGGCGACGTGCGCGATACCTACGCGACGCTCATCAGTCTGCCAGTAGCCGGCATCGGGCTCGACCTCTCGGCGCGCGGCGCCCACAACCTCTCGCTGCTCAAGCAACCCGGCTTTCCAGCAGACAAGTGGCTGGCGGCCGGCGTGATTGATGGCCGCAACATCTGGACGACGGACCTCAACGCGGCGATGGACACGCTGGAGCAGGTTCAGGCGCACCTCCCAGCTGATCGCCTGATGGTCTCGGCCTCCTGCTCCCTCCTGCACGTCCCCTACGACGTGCGCCTCGAAACCGAGTTGCCTGCCGAGATCGCGCCCTGGCTGGCGTTTGCCGAGCAGAAGCTGAGCGAGATCGTGACGCTCACCCGCGGCGTCAACGAGGGCCGAGACGCGATTGCTGCCGAGTTGGCGTCGAACCGCAAGGTTGTTGCGGCGGCCGCTGCCTCCCCGCTACGCCAGAACTCCGCTGTCCGCCAGGCCCTGGCGGATCTCCCAGCAGATGCTGCAAGTCGTGGCGCCTCGTATGCCGAGCGCGCGGTCGCGCAGCAGCATCGCCTGCGCCTGCCCGAGTTGCCCACCACCACCATTGGCTCCTTCCCGCAGACACAGGAGGTCCGCGCTGCCCGCGCCGCCTTCGAGGGCGGAAGCATGTCCTCCACGGACTACGAGGCGTTCATCGCCAGCCAGATCGCCGATGTCATCGCCCGGCAGGAGCAGATCGGGCTCGATGTCCTGGTCCATGGCGAGGCCGAGCGCAACGACATGGTGCAGTACTTCGGGGAGCAACTGGAGGGCTTCGCGTTCACCCAGCACGGGTGGGTGCAGAGTTACGGCTCCCGCTGCGTGCGTCCTCCGATCCTCTATGGGGATGTCTTGCGCCCGCACCCGATGACCGTGCGCTGGGCCACGTACGCCCAGTCCCTCACCGAGCGCCCAGTGAAGGGAATGCTCACCGGCCCGGTTACCATCCTGAACTGGTCATTCGTGCGTGACGACCAGCCAAGGGAGGCGAGCTGCCGCCAGCTTGCGCTGGCGATCCGCGAGGAGGTGCGCGACCTGGACAACGCCGGGATCGCCATCATCCAGATCGATGAGCCTGCATTGCGCGAGGGCCTCCCACTGCGCCACGCCGAGCAGGCAGCCTACCTGGACTGGGCCGTGTCTTGCTTCCGCATCGCGGCGGCCGGGGCACAGCCGGCCACCCAGATCCAGACCCACATGTGCTACAGCGAGTTCGGCGAGATCTTCGACCAGATCGCCGCGCTCGACGCCGATGTGCTGCTGATCGAGAATGCCCGCTCCGGAACAGAGTTGCTGGAGATCTTCCGCACCGAGGGCTACGACAAGGGGATCGGCCCTGGCGTCTACGACATCCACAGCCCACGCATTCCTGAGCGCGAAGACTTCGTGGCCGCGCTGCAGGGCATCCTCACCGTGCTCCCTGCCGACCGCGTCTGGGTCAACCCGGACTGCGGCCTGAAAACGCGCAGGCCGGAGGAAGTCTGGCCGGCTCTGGAGAACATGGTCGCCGCCGCGCAAGAGGTGCGGGAGCAGGTGCTAGCACCGGCATGACGGCGCCAGCCTTGGCCAACGACCTCGCGCCACGCCACCTGCTCCGCGATGGCCAGGCTCAGTTGGCAAGCGTGATGCGCACATCTCCCAGCGCGCCAAAGGTGGCGTGGATATCATCACCGGGCTCAGCGTTGAACAGTTCCGTGCAGGTGCCCGTGTTGATGACCTCGCCGGCTTTCAGTCCCTGCCCGCGCTCGGAGAGCGTATTCGCCAGCCAGGTCAATTGCTTCCGTTCTCATTGGCCTCATGCTCCATAAAACCGCACCGGCCATCTGTCATCTCCACCGGGAGCGAGAATCGGCCTGCTCATGATCTCAAGCGCCCGCGGGCCGGATTATGGCGGCGTTCGGTGAGACATGTCCTGTCCTGCCGAGCATCTTCAACGCTGCGACAGGAGGGCTCATAACGATTTGGTGGCGCGCTTGCTGGTCCTCGCCGGCTTCCACTCCTTGCGGATGGTGTCCCGGATCTCTTCGTACTTCTTGCCCTGCTCCCGCGCCTCCGTGATCGCCGCGACAAAGACCTCCTGGTAGAACGCCGCTCCCATTCGATCAATGATGTCGTGCTCGAACGTCTCGTCGGTCTGCAGCTCATCACCGACCGAGCGGAACTTCGGCTCTTCCTCGGGCTGGTCCGTCTTTTTCTGGGCCTTCTTGCCTCCCGAGTCGGAACCCTGTCTGAAGCGGCGGGCGGCCACGACCTTGGCCAACCAGATGCCGTAGCCCCTGGCTTCGTCCTCGGGATACCCCTTGGCCTCGCGCTCCTGCCGGGTGAATTCCGCGAACACGTCAAAGCGGCGAACGGGCTGGCGAGGATGAGCGGATTCAGCATCGGTCGTCATGGCTTCACCCCATCATGCAGTGCAGTCGCTGCTCCCATCGCACACCCCGGGAGTTGCGGAATTGTCCCCGATAGTCAGCGTTGTCGGCGGGAGGCGTTAGGGTGCTTCAACGGGGAGGCTGGCAGAGGTGCACGAGGCGACGCAGGCATCGGGGTCTGCTCCAAAGTCCCAGCCGACAGCCACCGACCGATCAGACCAGCGCGTACAGAGGGGCCCTTGTCGCAGGTCAACCAGGTGCTCCTGATGCGCAACATCGTGGTCGAAATCATCGCCGTCATGAGCGGAATTGGGTTCCGGGGTCTTGGTCAGGCCCTGCGCCCTGAGTGATCTCAACCATCGAGCGTAGAGCGTCGGCGAATTGATCGGGCGCCTCTTGTGGCGGGTTGTGGCCAACACCAGGCAGGGTCCGCACGGCGAAGAAGCCAGAGAAAAGATCTGCGTCCTCCTCAGGATCGGTTCCAGGGATGCCATCGTCTGTCGACACCAACGCGATGGTCGGAACGGTGATCACTGGCTGCATCGCGAGCTCGCGCTCTGCCGCTTCATACTGCGGATCACCAAGAGCCGCGCCACGATGGTGCCGGTACGAGTGGATGACGACGTCGACAAAGTCGGGATTGTGCAGGCTGGGTGAGCTGCGGGCAAAGGCAGCCTTTGCGCCGAGCCACGTTGGTGACCAGTCCTGCCAGAGCAGCTGGCAGATGTCGTCGCGATTCTGCGTGAGGCCAGCCACGCCTGCCGGCGTCTGGAAGTAATGCTGGTACCACTTTGCCTTTTCCCACGCTGCCGGGGCGGGGTCCTCTCCGTGGGCAATATCCTGGATGTTGTAGCCATCCACGGTGACCAGCCCCAGGACGCGCTCTGGATGCAGGGCTGCGGTCACACAGGCGGCGCGTCCACCCCAATCGAACCCCACCAGGATTGCCCGCTCGATCTCCAGGGCATCCATGAGGGCCAGGACGTCTGCCCCAAGCGCGGCCTGTTGGCCGGAGCGCATCACTCCAGGTCGCAGCCGCGTTTCCCCAAAGCCGCGCAACGCGGGAACGATCGTCCGCACAGTCGGTCCGGCAAGGAGCGAACCGATCGCTTCGTAACTCAGGTGGTCGTAGGGAAAGCCGTGCAACAGGATGATCGGTACACCGTCTTCGGCGCCGGCAGCTTGATAGGCGATCTCCACATCCGGAGTCGCGGCCATCATCCACTCGTGATCGATCATCAACACACCACCTCTGTGCCTCCGCAAATCATCAACTTCTCCCTGGCGGACCACGCGCGGTACTCGCTCCAGGCACAAGACCAATGCCGTGCATCCTGCGATGGATGAATCATGCGAAGTATGGGACTACTGCGCGTCCCTTTCGGAGATGCCAGACGATTCATCACCACGAACTGAGAAGCAATTTCGAGCCCCATGGTTGGGGTTTCGGAAGCGGGAGATTTCATGCACGAACCACCGTCAGGTCGGCGTCGATGAATAGGGCCAGCGCGGTGTCGGCGGCATCCCGCTCGACGATCAAGCCAGAGACCTCGGCCAGCGGGGCGACGACAAACGACGAGGCAGCCCCCAACTTTTCTGACGAAGCCAGCACCCAGGTCTCCGCAGCCCGCTCTATCATCAGCCGCTTGATCGCCGCCTCTTCGGCGTCGGCGGTTGTCAGACCGGCGTCCGGATGGACCCCCGTGACGCCGAGGAAGCAGAGGTCCGCGTTGATCCGCCGTAGAGCGTCGACCGTTTCTACCCCAACCGCGACGACCGAGTGCTTGAAGAAGCGTCCGCCCAGCAGCAGGACCTCCACCTGCGTGTGACCCACCAACTCGAGCGCGGTGCTCGGGCTGTGGGTGACGACGGTGGCGATGAGGTCGCGCGGGAGGTGGCGGGCGACCTGGGCAGCCGTCGTACCGCCGTCCAGGAGCACCACCTGCCCGGGCCGGACCATCGCTGCTGCTGCTCGCCCGATGCCCGCCTTAGCGTCCGGGTTGAGAGCTGCACGACCGGCGAAGTCGGCGACGGCGGGCGATGCGGGTAGCGCCCCGCCGTGCACCCGCTGGAGCCGCCCCTGCTCGGCCAGGTCGCGCAAGTCGCGCCGGATGGTGTCCTCGGAGACGCCGATGTCGAGGGCCAGCGCCGCCGAGGAGACCTGTCCGTCTCGCCCGAGCCGGTCGAGGATCACCCGCTTGCGCCCTTCGGTCAGCATGTCACCTCCTCCTTGCCGGAAAATGCTTGAATATGCACGATGATGCCGATATGATACCAGAATTCGTGCACAATTGTGCACTTTGTCGAATGAGGAGGGAAGCTGTGGAGAGTGCGACGATCCCCAATGCGGGGGCTCCGCCAGGTCCGCCGGACACGCGGATTCGCGTGCGCGAGGTGGAGACGCTGGCCGATGATTGGGGGGTACTCAAGCGCACGACGCTGGACTACCGGCGCCGCGACGGCACGTGGCAGGAGCAGCGCCGCGAGACATACGATCGCGGCGACGGCGCTGTCGTCCTCCCCTACGACCGGGAGAAGGGCACGGTGGTGCTGGTCCGCCAGTTTCGCTTCCCTGCCTGGGCGGTCGGATGCAGCGGGTTCCTCATCGAGGCCCCGGCTGGGCTACTCGATGGGGCCGAACCTGCCCAACGTATCGCCGTCGAGGCCGAGGAGGAGACGGGCTACCGGCTGCGCACGCCGCGCAAGGTGTTTGAGTTGTTTACGAGCCCCGGCTCGGTGACCGAGCGGCTCCACTTCTTTGTCGCGGAGGTCGAACCCGGGTCGGGCGCGGACGTCGGCGGCGTGGTTGCGGAGGGTGAGGACACGGAAGTGCTCGAGGTGCCCTTCGCAGAGGCCGAGGCCATGGCCGCCCGCGGCGAGATCGCTGACGCCAAGACCATCATCCTCCTCCAGTATGCCCGCCTCGTCCTCTTCCCCGACGCGCCGACTGCCTCCGACAGGAGCACCCGATGACCGAGCCCACCCCGTCGCTAACGATCCTTGTCGCTGGCCCCTACCGCTCCGGCACGGGCGACGACCCGGCCCTGATGGCCCGCAACCTCCGCCGTCTGGAGGAGGCCGCGCTGCCGCTCTTCTCCGCCGGCCATTTGCCGCTCATCGGCGAGTGGGTTGCTCTGCCACTGATGGGCGTCGCCGGCTCACGCACGGTCGGCGATGTCGCCTATGACGACTTGGCCTACCCCGTCGCCCACCGGCTTCTGGAGCGCTGCGACGCCGTCCTTCGCCTGCCCGGCGCCTCGAGGACGTGCCTGGCTGCAGCTAACGTCAGGCGTCGGAACGGGTTCGCCACATTTTCGCCGCACGGTAGCTCGTGCGCACCCGGCAACCCCGGCTGGTTGATCCCTCCGCCGGGTGAGCAGCTACTCAGCCTCAGTCGGCGGACCGGGGGAGGAGGCGCAGACCGGCAGAAACCCACTCCACGCGCCCCGTTGCATCACGCACGAACGGGAACCGGCTCCCGGCGGCCACCCCTGTGTCCGCATCCAGGAAGGCGACCGGCGCCGGCGGCGCGGTTGGTGGATAGATCGCCGGTTGCCAGGACCCTGGAGCCACGATCTGCTCGGCACTCACCTCCATCCCATCGCCTTGCTGTGTGAAGCTGAGGACTTGCCCGGGATCGGCGTAACGTCCTGCCAGCTCGGCCAACTCGTCGGCCGACAGGTCCACGGTGGGCGCATCTGCCGGGGCCAGCAGCGCTGGCAGAAGGCCGACCTGACCAGCCAGTGGCGTCAACTCGGGAAACTGGGCGAGGGCTGCGTCCAGCGCAGCCGCTGATGCCACGCTCCCGCCGCCCTGGCCGTTGGTCAACACGGTCAATGCGAAATTCTGTCCTGGGATGATGAACAGGTCGGCGTGCTGACCCAGCGTATCGCCGCCGTGGAAGCAGACCTGTGTTCCGGCCACGTCCTGCACGAACCAGTCCCGGCCCATCTGCAGCGTCGTTCCCGGCACTGGCATCGCCGGCTCACGCATTTGCGCGAGCTGCTCCGGCCCAACCACGTTCGCCAGCCCGGAGACCGTGCCTGCGCCCAGGTGAAAGCGGCCATAGCGGAGGAGGTCCCGCGTCGTCGACCAGAGTCCGCCGGCCGGATCGACCGACCGGGGAATCCACAAGGGTGTCTGCACCGCAACCGACGGGTGGCCATTGATTGGCAGCGCGACGTGGCCATCCACGTACGGGTGGCGCAGCACTGACGCGCGGTCGATCATGGTATCCGCCAACCCGAGCGGCGCCAACAACAGGTGCTCAAGGGCGGCGTTGTATGTCGTGCCGGTGGTCACTTCAATGAGCCGCCCGAGCAAGGTAAAGGCCGCGTTGTTATAGGAGAAGTACTCGCCAACGGGGAAAATCTGCGGCAACTCTGGCAGCCGCTCGTTGACATAGCGGGCAATCGCCTCATCATCGTCGCCGGTGTCAAACCCCTCGTCGCCGTAGAACCCGGCCGAGTGGTCGAGCAGGTTGCCGACCGTGACCGCGGCGGCTGCCTCCTCGTCCATCAGTCGCAGTTCGGGCAGGTACTCGCGGACTGGCGCGTCAAGGGCCAGCGCACCTTGTCCAATGAGGCTCCAGATCGCGGTTCCGGTGAAGGTCTTGGTAATCGAACCGATCTGGAACAGCGTCTCCGGCGTCACGGGCTCCAATGAGGAAACGCTGGCCAGCCCGAACGTTGCGTGTTCTTCGCGGCCGCCAGTAAGCAGACCGACCGCTGCGCCCGGCACCCCGTGCTGCCCCATGGCAGCGACCAGCGCGTCGGCCACCGCCCGGAACTGGGGCGAGGCATCGCTGGCCACGCTGCCCATCACCGGGCGAGACGGCGCCGACTCGACGCCAGCAGCCGGCGTCCCCGACGCCGCGACCGGAGAGGCAATGGGCGTCACCTGCGCCGCTGTCCACCGGGCAGGTGCAAAGGTGGCACTGGCCGCGGCCCCCACGGCTAGTGACAGGGCACGACGCCGGGTAGTGCGCGTAGCTCGGAAAGGGAGTGAATTCATGACATCTCCTTCGTCGAATGCCTCAATAGGATCGTCGCTGGCATCGAGATACAGCCCGCGCGAAAAGGCGGGGGCGAATGGGACCTTGCGCTGGAGTTTTTGCTTATGTAGCCGGAACTGGAGTTGCCCAGGCGCCAGGATCACGGACGGCCTCGACCACGGACCAGACCGCATCGATGACCAGTTCGGGTTCCTGGAGCTGGACGTAATGGCTGCTGCGCTCAGCGATGACGAACCGGGCGTCCGGTACCAGACCGGCCAACCGTTCCTGAGCTGTCCGCCACGCACGTTCCAGCACTTGCGGCGAGAATCCGAGCCCCGCTTCCGGAACGCCGAACGGTTCGCCGTGGGCGAGCACTACCAGCGGTAACGCTGGCAATGGGTGAGCCGCGGCGGCGGCAGTCATCGCCTCCGAGGCGGCGGCGAAGTCAAGCGTCTCGTAGGCCTCGTCGTTCGCCATCTCGGGAGGTATGGCCGAGTTGAACCGGACATACGACTCCCACTGCTCTGGCGTGAGCAGATCAACGAGCCCCTCGGACCATGCATCGACCAGCACGAGCCCTACCACCTCGTCAGGGTAGGTCGCGGCATAGAGCCGGACAAAGAGCCCACCCAGCGAATGGCCGACCAGGACGTAGGGACCCGGCACCTCGGCCGCTTGCAGGAGTGCATGCAGATCGGCCACCACTGATTCCGCGCTCCGGGGCATCGGCATGACATCGCTGCGACTGGGTTGCAGCACGTCATCGATGACCGCCGCGGCCCCCGGGCGCTCGTAGATGCAGACCCGCGTGAACTGCGCCACCCCCGCGAAGACCATCGTGCGCGGGTCGTCCGCCTGGACCAGATCGTCAATCCAGACAGTGGCGGGACTGCGGTACCCGGCCTCCAGGATGACCGTGGGACTGCCCTGGCCCTTGCACTCCAGCCAGAGCCGGCGGTCACTGCCGATATCAACCAGGCCAGCGAAGTCGCCCTGGGCTGGAGAAGCGGACGCAGCCGCTGGCGTACTGTCCTGAGCCGCCACCCTGCCTGGCAGGCTGAGTACAAGAATGATCAGCACGAGAACGGGCAGGCTTCTCACTGGCGCTACTCCTGTGGCCAAGCATGTGCCGCCCAACCGCAAACTCCGCAACGTGCCATGCATGACGATGTGTGCACGCCACTACGGTAGGCGCGAAATGGTTTTAGCGTACATGTTCTGGCCTTGCCAACTCTCGGGACATGCTGGCGTACGTGCTGCAGAACTCTCACGCCATCACGAGTTGGTCATCTGGGCGCGAGAACACTCGCATCACGCGTCCTGGCCGTGGCAACGATCAGCACTGTTGCGTTGACAGGATGGTTGCAGCCGCCTACGGTGCTCGGACGTGTCTTTCCCGTATCCGCAGATCGCCCGGTGCGGGCGCTGCATCCCCAAAAAGGAACGGTCCGCCACTCGTCCGGCAGGAGACCTCTCCAGATCGATCAGCGCGTCGTCCGGCTGAGCCGTGCCCTGTGATTTCCCCAACCATGACGTGGGCTCTTTGCCCTACTGGCCATGGCGGAAGAACGATTCAATTGCAGCCGGTACCAAAGCTGGTCCGGCGTCGATTTCTGCCCTGCGATGACCCTGGGGTTCACCGCTCACAGCGGTGACCAACGGGGCCGGACCTGGGCAAACACCTACGCTAGAGGAGTCACCGATGCCATCTTCCAAGACCTACCGGATTCCCCGCCGTGCCCTGATTCGCACGGCTGTCGCTGCTGCAATCGCAAGTGGCATGGGGCCACAGGTGGCCAGCGTGACTCGTGCCCAGACCCCAACCCCGGCTGTGGTCTGGGAGGACTTCGACGCTGCCGTCCAGGTAGGGATGGACACGTTCGGGATGGTTGGCGCGGCAATCGCGATCGTCACCGCGGACGGCATCGGTCATCAGGCCACGTTCGGTGTGCGTGATCTGGCGAGCGGCGCGCCGTTCACCGCGGACACGCACTGCCTGGTCGGTTCAACCACCAAATCGATGAGTTCCCTGTTGCTCGCCACGCTGGTGGATGACGGGGCGTTGTCCTGGGATCAGCCAGTGCGTGAGGTGTGGCCTGACTTCCGGGGGCCGTCTGAAACGCTGACGCGAGAGCTGAGGGTCCGGGACCTGTTCGGAATGGCCAGCGGCATCGGGGAGCCAGATGCCACCGTGCTCCATTTTGGCGACCCAACCGCGGGTGAGTTGCTTCGATCACTCGTCAACCTTCCGATCGATGCCCCACCCGATACCCAGTTTTTCTACAACAACACCCTTTACGCTGCTGGCGGCTACCTGCCCGCGTTGCTGGACACCACAACGGACGACCTGGAAACGTCGTACGCCCGGCACATGACCGAGCGCGTGTACCAACCCGCGGGCATGATCGACTGCCGGATCACCAGCGACCCCCGTCCGTACGTCGCCGACTTTGCCACTGGCCACGCTCCCGACTTCATCCTCGGCACAGCGGCAGAGCCCTACGCACCAATTGGCAGCTATGCGCCAACTGGGGGCACGATGGCGAACCTGAACGGCATGGCCAATTACGTGGCGATGCAACTACGCCGCGGCGTCTCAATGGGTGGAACACGTGTCGTCTCAGCGGCAGCCCTTGCTGAATGCTGGGCGCCGCACATTTCGCTCCCGATCAACGCTGCGATGGAGCCAGACGTGGTTAGCACCGGGTATGGCATGGGCTGGATATCCGCGATGTACCGCGGCGGCACACGCCTGGTCTGGCACAACGGCGCCATCGATGGCTTCTCGACCTGGATTGGCTTCTTCCCGAACGAAAACATTGGGATGGTGATCCTGACCAACATTGGACCAACACCCCGGGGGTTGCACTTTGCCCCGTACGTCCTGAACCTGTTGCTGGAGCGACGATTTGGGCTGAATCGCGACGCGAACGCCGCGATCACTGCCCGGTATCAGGCCATTGCGCAAGACCTGGACGCCCTTGCGGCGTCGGCGCTGCCGGTCGATCCGGTCACGATCGCGCCCTTCCTGGGCCACTACGAAAAGGGATGGTCGCTGGCCTTTGCGCCAGACGGCGCGCTCCGCTTGCAGCAAAGCTCGCGCTCCATACGAGTCATGGCCATGCCCGACGGCCACTTTGCGATGGCAGGTGGGTTCGCGGCTGGACTCCAACTCCAATTTTCCCGCGACGACAACGGCGTTCCCTGGCTGGACATCCCGGGCCTGGAACGCGTGCGGTGGACGGTGGGCCCTGCGGCGTGACCCACCGTCTCGTCGGACGCAGGCTGAGGATGGCAGCTCCCGGCTTTCCAGCCGGAACCTCGGATGGAGAAACGCACAGCCGCCTCTTCCGCCGGCAGCGCCCTGGGGAATTCCCGGGCCTAGTCGTCCTCCTCCTCGTCATCCTCTTCGCCCTCGCCCCCGCAACTGGTCAGGCCGGCAAGCGCCAACCCCCCGATAGCGACACCCGACAGCGCGCGCAGGAGTCGCCGTCGCGGGACAGAGGTTGACGAGGGGCTGGATGCCTCCGTTGCGAGAGCGGCAACGGCGTCGTCCTCGGCTGATGGGTCCTGATGCTGCATGAGAATGCTCCTTTTACGCTGGGGCACGGTCGCCCACAAAGCAGAACGATATATGATCGCCTAGCCGGATGCGTGCCGGGACTCGGGCACAACCCGTGGCACACCGGCAATGTGGCCGACCGTACCGCCCGCGCAACCGGCGGAGCAACGGCCGATAACAGCGCCATCGCCGGGGAGCTGGGTATTGACCGGCACGTCAGCGTGGGTGGGCCTACGGGTGCGGCGGCTGGCTTCCGCGTTGCGACACCAACGTCGGTTGCGCCGAACCCGCAGAATGCAACGCCCGCCGCGCCCGGCGTGGAGGGCAGCACGCGGCGAGTGGAGACGGCGACGCACCGGGAGACTGTCCAGGGCAGAGACTTCTACAGGACCGGTCTCATGGCGAAGATGTGCCTACCGATAGCGTTCACCCGATGCAGGGGGCACCGTAGCGCAAAGCAGGGCAGCCCATGGGACGACGCGCGCATTCTCCTCACCCCATGGGCGTACCCGTCTTCGCCCTCATCATCGCCACACGCGCGTCAGGTGCCGTAATGAACATCGTCCTGGACGAGACGGCGCGTTGATAGCCTTGACTCCTCCTCGGAGTCCGGCCACGGCTCGATCGGCGCCGGAGACATGCCGGTCACGGATTCGCTCGTGTGGAGGTACAGTGCAGGGTGAGGAATAGTTTGGCGCTGATCTGATCTTCCTGACGCAACGGCTCCTGACTCGACGTGAAGCGCCATCGTTCACCACCAATGGACAGAGGAGCGGGCGCACCAATGGTGATACCGGTCGTTCACGGGACCATAGATTGCGACATCCACGTCGATGTACGGTCGGTGCGCGCGCTGTTTCCGTACCTGGCGGAGCACTGGCGCGAGTACATCTACGAGACCTCGTTCAAGGGACCGGTCGATACGTCCTATCCACCCGGCGCCGAAACATCCGTCAGGCCTGATCTCCGCGCGTCCCGTATCGGCCTGGACGTGGTGCGAGAACAAGCGCTCGCTCCCTTTGACACGGCGATCGGGATCCTCACCTGCGCCTACGCCGTGGACAGCATCCGCAACCCGTTTGCTGGCGCTGCGCTGGCGAGCGCGGTCAATGACTGGCTGCTGAATACCTGGCTGAACGAGGAGCCGCGCCTGCGTGGTTCGGTCGTCGTCCCTATCCAGGATCCGGTCCTGGCGGCTGAGGAGATCGACCGGGTCGGTGGGGACCCACGATTCGTACAGGTCCTGTTGCCGGCCCACGCGGAAGCGCTTTACGGCAACAGGCGCTACTACCCGGTCTACGAAGCGGCGCTGCGCCATGACCTCGCGATCGGGATCCACTTCGGCGGCAACCCGGGCAATCCCCCGACCGCTGTTGGCTGGCCGTCCTACTACGTCGAGGAGTATGTCGGCATGTCCCACATATTCCAGTCGCAGGTGATCAGCCTCATCGCCGAGGGCGTGTTTGATCGCTTTCCCACGCTCCGCGTGGCCTTGATCGAAAGCGGGGTCACCTGGCTACCCTCACTGATGTGGCGGCTCGACAAGGAGTGGAAAGGGCTGCGCAAGGAGGTACCGTGGGTCCGCCGGTTGCCGTCCGAATACATCCGTGAGCACATCCGCCTTACCACCCAGCCGATCGATCTCCCCGGCAATGACGAGATGCTCCAGGCATTTCTCGAGATGTTGGACGCGGAGGATCTCCTGATGTTCGCCTCCGATTTTCCACACAACCACTCCCCGGCATCTCCAACGGCATTCCTGGAGCAGCTGTCGTCAGAAGCGGGGCACAAGATCATGCGGGAAAACGCTGCGGCGTTCTACCGCTTTCCGGTCTCGTAGGCCTGTCGTTTCCGCAGTCGCTACGTCGCTGGCCCGTGATATGGTGCAGCAGGAGGACCCCCAATGGCGACAACCGCAACCAGGGAAGCCACGCGTACCCGCGTGAAGCCAGCGACGATCGATGCCGACATTCACAACACGGTGCCGTCACAGGACGCGCTCCTGCCGTACCTGCCGCAGGCCTGGCGCAGCTACTACGAGCAGTTCGGCTTCCGGAACTACCGCTACACCGGCGCGTACTATCCGCGGGTAAGCCCAGCCGCCGCCCGCACCGACGCCTGGCCGCCGAATGGCCGCACGCCTGGCTCGGACCTGCCCTTCCTGCGGGAGCAGTTGCTCGATACCTGGGCGATCGAGTACGGCATTCTCAACCCGATCGTCGACGAGAACTGCCCGACCCAGCTCCACTCGGAATACGGGGCCGCCTTGGCCACCGCCATCAACGACTGGCAGATCGCCGAGTGGCTGGAGCCAGAGCCGCGCCTCCGGGCTTCAATGGTCGTCCCCGCCGAGGATGGCGACCTGGCCGCGGCCGAGATCGACCGCCGGGCGGGAGACGCACGGTTTGTCCAGGTGCTGCTGCTGGCGAGGACCAGCGAGCCACTGGGACGGCGCAATTACTGGAAGATGTACGAGGCGGCCCAGCGGCATCAGTTGCCCATCGCGGTCCACTTCGGTGGGCTGGGCGGCCGGGCCATCACCGGCTCCGGCTGGCCCTACTTTTATCTCGAAGACCATGTCGGCATGCCCCAGACCTTCCAGGCGCATGTGGCGAGCCTGATCTTCGAGGGTGTTTTCGAGCGCTTCCCGGAGTTGAAGCTGGTCATCATTGAGGGTGGCCTTGCCTGGCTGCCGCCATTCATGTGGCGGATGGACCGGGCCTGGGAGCAACTGCGCGCCGAGGTTCCTCACGTCCGCCGGCCGCCCTCGGAGTACGTGCGCGAGCACATCTGGCTCACCACCCAGCCGATGGAAGAACCTCCCCGGCGCGGCGATTTTCTCCAACTCCTGCGTCAGCTCGACATGAACGACAAGATCATGTTCGCCACCGACTACCCGCACTGGGACTTCGATGCGCCCGACTCCGCCTTCCCCGTCCGCTTGCCGCCCGATCTGGAGCAGCAGTTTATGTCTGGAAACGCCAGGGCGCTGTACCGGCTCTAATCTTGGCTGCAGTTGGTGAGCCATGACTACATCGGGAAAAGCTTGGGTCGGGAGATATGGGGAGATACATCGTCGCGTCAGTCGATGAGATTCCTCCAGGCGAGCGCAAAATTGTCGAAATAGCTGGCCGCTCTATCGGGGTGTTCAACGTCGACGGCGAGTTCTATGCACTCCGCAACCGGTGTCCCCACCAGGGTGGGCCGCTATGCGGCGGTCCGGTTAGCGGGTTCGTGACATCGTCCGGACCTGGCGACTACCGCCTGACCCGCCGCGGGGAAATCCTGCGCTGCCCGTGGCACGGCTGGGAGTTCGATATCCGCACCGGGCAATCCTGGTTCGATCCGGCGCGCGTGCGGGTGCGCAGCTACGACGTGACACTCGAGCCGGCACTCCCTGGCGGAGATCAGGCCGCGTCTCACGCACAGGAACGTGAAAAAGGCCCTTACGTCGCCGAGACCTACCCGGTGGCTATCGACCAGCAGCAGGTGGTCGTTGAGGTCCCTGACTGACAAACCGGGCGTCGACACTCGACCGAGACCGGTCCGCGTCAAAATCCTCTGGGGGAAACTTGGTCGATGACCCGCTCGGCAGGAGAAATCGGCCGTGTCAACGGCCTCCGGAGCTGCGGCTTTCGTGACGGCAGACCAAATGCTTATCTCGCGTCATGGATCCGCGAAGTCGGCTGTCCGTCAAATGGTATCGATTGCCGATGCTCATGTGACACGTCTGGCCTTGTTGCCACGCTCCTGCATGAGCGTGGCACCTGAGGGCTGGCGGGAAGGCACACCCGGCTCATCCCCCGTGATCCACTACTGCGAAGGAGCGGGCGTCCCGCCACCAACCGGAAAATCGGTGACCGTCAGGTTGAGCGGGAGCGTGCCGGCCTGAGGATTGGCGACGCCGATCACCGGCAACGCCCCGCTCGCGCCGGTCATGACCGCGAACATGGCATCCGGGGATACAGCACCCTCCAGGGTGTAGGTATCAAGCACGAACGGCACGCTGTTCGCGGTCATCGTGCCTGGTGCATCCAGAAGGCCGAAGTGCAAATGCGGGCCAAGAGAGTTCCCGCTGTTGCCCAGCCTTCCCAGCGGCTGCCCCACCGTGACGACATCGCCTACTTCCACGGCCACACTCCCGGGTTGCAGATGCGCGTAGAACGCCCAGACATCGGGGGCGATCTGGATGATCACCTGGTTGCCGCCGGCATCCACAGGCGCCGCAAGGGAAGGTGGCAGGCTGAGGGGCGGCTGATCCGGCACGCCATCATGCACGAAGACGACGGTTCCAGGGGCAGCGGCGATGATTTCCGCGCCATACCCAAACCACTGCTCGACGCGACTCCCGTCTCCGGAGAAGGCGCGATCGTCGCGCAACTGCACCCAATCGATGGCGAAGGTTTCCGGGGTGACGTAGTGCGCGCCATCGACGGCGTTGCGGACGGCGCGGTGGATTGAGTAGGCGTCACAGCAGCTATTGGCATTGAGCCATCCTGGCCCGCGCAGAGGCGGGGCAATGACGAGAGGGGGGCGGCGATCCACGGCCAATGTCGGGCCGGTCACCTCCCAACTGGCAATGAGCGAGGCGCCCGGAGCCTCGGGAGGAAGCGCGTAGGCGACGCGGGTGGTGAGGTGCGCCGGCACCTGGCCGGGCGGAACGGCCACATCGAGCATCACCACGACGGTGCCGGAGGCGGGAATCTCCGCAAGTGGTGTTCCACCAAGAAGGGGTTGGGTAACCGTCGCGAGCGCATCTCCGTCGAGCTGCAGCAATGGAGCGCCATCCGGAGCCAGGGCCGTGACCGCAGTCAGCGTCACGGGGGCGGAGAACGCGTTGGTCACCAGCAGGTCGGCCTCCACGTGGACCAGGCCGTCACTCCCCAGCACTTCTGCCGGGGCTCCGATTGCACCAACGACAATCGCCGTCAACTGCGGTCCCGCGGCGGTTGTCGCTGGGGTAGCCTCCTGGGCGGCACCCGGAACGCCTCCTGCCGCCAGGAAAAAGAGCATCAGGGCGATGACGACCTTGCAGCGCAACACGTACTCCTTCAGGTGAATGGCCCCGGTTGAACTTACTGGTCTCATCGACCAGCGGGACGCTAGCGCACCGCCAGCAGCACGCGGTTATCCAGCCGCTGCCAGATGACGCCCACCTCGCGGAAGCCGGCATTGCGGAGCGCGGCTTCGTGGACATCGAAGATCGGCGCCGGCGTGTCCCGGTCGAACGCGGCGAAGCGGCGCGTGCGCTCGGCCAGCAGCGGTCCGGCGGATGGCTCCTGGGCCAGCGCCACCCACCACTCATCCCAGTCTTCGACGCCGCCAGCATCAAACGCCTCGGCGCGTTGCATCTCGGTGGTGGCTTCCGAGAGGAGCCGCAGCGTTTCCTGGTGCGGTGCGAAGGCGAGGTTGTCGCCGTTCAGGAACACCCCGTCTTCGCGCACCAGCGAGCCGAGCGTGTTGTAGAGGCGCACCAGCGGCTCCACCTGGAGCCACTGCAGGGAGGTGGTGCTCAACACCGCGTCAAAGCTCGTTTCGCCCAGGTCATTGACCCAGCCCGGATCGGTCAGGTCGGCTGTCACCCAGCGCAAGCGGCCATCAAAGTCCCCCAGTGCCCCCTCGCCCATCGCCAGCAGCACGGGATCGACATCCACCGCCACGACCCGGGCACGGGGGAAGCGCTCCAGCAGCCGCTGGCTAATGGAGCCGGGGCCACAGGCCAGATCCAGGGCCAGGAATTCTTCGGGCAACAAGGCGCCAAGCACATTGAGCATGGCCGTGAACCGTTCTTCGCGGTCCGGCAGGTATGCCGTCTGCTGCGTGTCGTAACGGCGGAGCCAGTTTGGCCAGTCGATGTCCGTTGGAGGCTGTAGAGCTTGCATGGAAACCTCGTCACGTAAGGTGGAACGCACGTGCGCTTGGCGACGATAGACCGACGCACTCGGCCACGGCAACTGGCCGCGACTCTGGCAAAATGGTGCGGTACGCCCCGCGAGGAAAGGGAAACGGGTGTCGAGGCTGCACGGGCTCTTCCTGGTCAACGCCATCTTCGTCGCGTTGGCGGCGCTGCCATTGATTTTCGTCTACCCAACAGCATTTGAGATGCTCGGCATTTCCTCACTGGAGAACGGCTTCTTCGTGCAGGTCACGGGGGCGTGGCTGCTGATGGAGGGCTTTGCCAGCTTCCTGGTCTGGCAGAGTCCACTTGGCAACCGCGACCTGGTCGTCAGCATTATCGGAATGAAGGTGGTCTTTATCCTGGTGGTCATTGCAGCGCTGCTGGGCGGGACGCTTTCGGCACAGGCCTTCGCCGTAGCGGCAGTTATCGATGCGCTCTTCTGCATCGGGTTCATCGCCTTCCTGCGGAATGACCATGCACGGCCGTAGTTGGGACAGCTCAATACAGTCCAACGCGCGCCCGCAGCCGCGCACCCGATGAGACTGCCCATGACGCCAGAGCACCTGAGTCCCTGGATGGCTCGTCTCATCGCCGTCGTCGCTGGCGTCATCGCCTACTTCCTGCTGCCGCACACCATGGACGAGACGCTGCGCGCACTGGCTGCCTGGGACCTGGCCGTCCTTGTGCTGGTGGCCGAGGGCTGGGCGATCATCATCTCCACGGACGCGGCGGAGATGCGGCAGCGCGCCACCGCCGAGGACCCCGGCAAAGCCGCCATCTTCGCCATCTCCTTCGGCGCCAGTGCCGTCAGCCTGGTCCTGGCGGTTCTCGTCATCGGGACCTCGAACCTGGGAGACCGGCAAGATGTCTGGCTCCCTACCTCGCTCGGCATCGGCGCCATCCTCGGGGCCTGGCTGCTGCTGCACACCGCCTATACGCTGCACTACGCGCGCCTGTACTACGCATCGGCTGCGACGCTCGGTGGCATCAACTTTCCCGAGCCACCGGATGCCTACGACTTCGCCTACCTCTCCTTTGGCATTGGCATGACCTTCCAGGTCGCGGAAATCGTCCCCACCAACCGGGCCATGCGCCGCGCGGTCCTCCGCCACGAGTTGATTTCGTTCGCGTACAACACCGCCATCCTCGCCCTGGTCGTCAACATCATCGCCAGCCAGGTGTAGCCCAGGCTCGCGTTGACATGGCCCACGCTGCTCCGTAGACTCCCGGCCAGAGATTTCGCAATGTCATGACGATTCAAACCGTTGTCGCGGCATCGTTGCCGCGCCATCCGGAAACCCTGCGCCCCCGGAGCTTTCGTGCATGGCCCAGATCCAGTCACAGATGCAATCGCAGTCCCTGATACAGCCACAGTCTCATGCCGACGCGCCCGTCGCCATGTCGGTCCGGCACGTCAGCAAGCACTACAAGACCGGCACGGGCTCCGTGCACGCGCTGGAGAATCTCTCGCTGGAGATCCCACGGGGGGAGTTCGTCTGTATCCTCGGGCCCTCCGGCTGCGGCAAGAGCACGCTCCTCTGGGGGATGTCTGGCCTGCATGAACTGACCAGCGGCGAAGTCATCCTGAATGGCACGCCGGTCACCGCGCCGCGGCCGGAGATCGGGATGATCTTCCAGGATGCCAACCTGCTCCCCTGGCGCAACCTCTGGCAGAACATCGAGTTCCCCTTCGAGATCAAGAAGATCGACCCCAAACCGTATGAGGGCCGCATCAAGGGGTTGCTGGCCGAAGTCGGGCTAGCTGGCTTTGAGAAGAAGATGCCGCGCGAACTTTCCGGCGGTATGCAGCAGCGCGCCAGCATCGTGCGCTGTCTTTCCTATGACCCTGATGTCATCCTGATGGACGAACCCTTCGGCGCGCTGGACGCCTTTACGCGCGATGAAATGAACCTGCTCATTCAGAAGATCTGGATGGAAACCGGCAAGACGATCATCTTCGTCACGCACAACGTCTCGGAGGCAATCTTCCTGGCGGATCGTGTGGTCGTTCTCACGCCACGTCCCGGCCGCCTGGCGCACATCTTCCCCATCGATCTGCCGCGCCCTCGCACCATTGACATGACCTTCGAGCCAGACTTCATTCACGTCGTCAAGGAGATCAAGAACACGATTGAGACGGGCCGTTACACGCCCCTGCCAAGCAGGTAGGCTCGGCGCGCGGACGGGATAGCTCCACAGCGACAGGGACAAGGCAACGATGGCGAGCGAACTGCGCGAAACAATCCCGACATTCAACCAGGGGGAGGCCGAGGGCGGAGACGAGGTCGGCCTCACCAACTGGTCGGCCCTGAGCAGCCAGAGCTTCGCGAAATCATGGGGCGAGGCCGGGCTGATCGTGCTGGTCGCTGTACTGCTCTTCGCCGGCCTGGAGCTGGCGGTGCGCGTCTTCAGCATCCAGAGCTACATCTTCCCGCCGCCCAGCGAGATCATCGTGCAACTCGTGACGCGATTCCCGGATCTCTTCTGGCCGCACATGCAGATCACGTTGATCGAACTGCTGAGCGGGTTCGCCATCGGCGCGTCCATCGGGCTCTTCCTGGCAGCGCTCATCACGCAGGTACCGTTGGTCGAGAAGATCATCACGCCGTACATCCTGCTCCTGGTCACCACCCCCATGATCGCGCTGGTGCCCCTGCTCATCCTCATCTACGGCTTCACGCTGACGCCGCGCATCATTGCGGTGGCACTCGCCGTGGGCCCGATGGTGATGATCAACTCCGCCACCGGGTTCCGCCGCACAGACCTGGCCAAGATCGCCCTGGCGCGCTCCTACGGCGCATCGACCTTCCAGATCTTCACCAAGATCCGCTTCCCGCTCGCGCTGCCAATGATCATCGTCGGCCTGATGGTTGGCGCCATCTTCGGCATGCTCACGGCTGTCGGCGCGGAGATGGTGGGCGGCAAGAACGGGCTGGGCAACCAGTTGATGTACTGGTCCGCCATGGTCAAGATGACCAACTTCTACGCCATCATCCTGCTGCTCGCCCTGATGGGTGTCAGCATTTATGTCATCTTCTACTGGGTCGGCAAGAAGTGGGCAGGCTGGCAAGCCTGATCGCAATCCGGACCGTAACCCACGCAGCCTGAAAGGAGCCGCCGAGCGCACGAGCCCGCGATCAATCCGGCACAACGCAGGGCGCGACGCTGCGCCAATCTCGAGGAGGATGGAACGCGATGTCTCAGTTCGATACGTTGATCGAGCAGTTCACCGCTGGCCGCATTTCGCGGCGCGGCCTCATCAAGGGCGCGGCTGCCCTCGGCGTCAGCGGCGTGGCGCTGCAGTCACTGGAGCGCAGCCACATCGTCTCCGCGCAGCCAGCGGACAACTCCGTGCGCTGGGTCTCGCCACGCGGCGATATCAACGTGCTGGATGACTACGCCTACCACGTCGCGATGAAGATGGGCTACTTCGGCGACATCCAGACGACGCTGGAACCAGGTCCCATCGAGGCCACCGCTGGCACCAAGGCGGTCGATACCGGGCAGTCGGACGTCGCCTACCCCTCGCCGGGCGTCTACTCGCTGATGATTGAACAAGGAGCGCCGCTGGTCTCCGTCTTCCAGATGGGCGCCTACGACGTCTTTGACTTCGCATTCCCCAAAGGCAAGGCGCTAGCCAGCGCCAAGGACCTCGAAGGCAAGACAATTGCGGTCGCCTCGGCAGGGTGGCAAGGCATCATCGCCCCGGAGGTGGCCCAGGCGGGCGGCGACCCATCTCTGGTGGAGTACGTCGACGCAGGCCAGACATGGGGCCAGATCTTGGCGCAGGGCCAGGCGGACTCCGCCCTTTCCTGGGCTGGCTTGCGCGCGCAGTGGGCGGCCATCGGCCTTGATTTCGACTACATCCTGGGCAAGGACTGGTCCAAGTTCCCCGCCAACTCCTTCGTCATCCGCCGCTCTGACCTGGAGGACGAGGCCCTGGCGGACATCTATACCCGCTACTTCCGCGCGTGGGCGCAGGGGCTGGAGTTCGGCTGGTACAACCCGGTCGCCGCCACCGAGATCACGTTCGAGGCACTGCCGCCGCTGAGTGAGGTCTTCGAGGACAAGCAGATCGCCGTCGAGTCCATGTGGCAGCTGGCCGAGGTCTTCCGCGGCGACTGGGCGACCCGTGAAGGCTGGGGCTGGCACTCGGATACGGACTGGAACCTGTTCCTGAAGACCGCGTTCGATATCGACCAACTCACCAAAGAGTTGACGGCGGCCGACGTGCTGTCCAATGACTGGGTCGCCGGCATCAACGACTTCGACCACGAGGCCGTGCGCACCGCCGCCGCGGACTACGAGCTGACTGAAGAATTCGCGTCGTTGACGCAGCCGGAAGGCGCGGGAACCGAGTAGCCACCCTCACCCTCAAACCCCTCTCCCGGTGCGCGGGAGAGGGGAGCAAGGATGGTGCAGCTCTCGCGAACGCGACCTGCCCGCGCTCAACCGTGTCATCCTGAGCTTGTCGAAGGATCTCGGACAAATCGACCGCGTCGTCGCCAACTTCCTGTAAGCCGCAGCCGGAAGCCCCTCTCCCGCGCACCGGGAGAGGGGTTGGGGTGAGGGTTTGCTCCGGGAGCTGCTCACATGACAGACGAGACTCCAGTTACTCGCGGCACGCGCACCTTCCACCACGTCGGGCTGCGCGCCATGGAACCCCAGCCCGGCGAGAACTTCGTGGAGTCCACCCGCGTCTGGGTGACCGACCCGAACGAGCACCCGCAGCGCATCGAGTACCTGCGTTACGAGCCAGACAGCTACCTTGATGACCGCTTCAAGGACACCCCGCACGTGGCCTGGGTCGTTGATGACATCGAGCCCTGGATCGCTGGGAGGGAGATTGCCATCGCGCCCTTCGAGGTCGGCGAGCCGCCGTTTTCACGAGTGGCGTTTGTCTGGGAAGATGGCATGATCAGCGAGTACATGGCGTTTCTGCCGGGCGCCGTCTGGTTCGCCGACGATGACGCCGGCACACAGCGAGCTACCGAATCCAACAGCTAGCAGTTGCGCCACAGACGTGTCATCCCGAGCTTGTCGAGGGATCTCGTCCCGGCGTGACGTGCTGCTGTGAGAAGATCACTTCGAAAAGCGTCCACTTGCCAGAAACGGAAAGGATGACCTCGCACCATGGCCGACCGTCTCGCCGCCTCGACAAACTCCTATCACACCTACTCGCTGGAGGAAGCGCTGGCAGGCATCGCTGCCGCCGGCTTCACCTCCGTGGAACTGACCAGCGTGCCCGGCTGGACCGAGCACCTGCTGCGCGACTCCACTGATGACGACCTCGCCGAGGTGCAGGCGCTGCTGTCGAAGTACGGCCTGTCCGTGGTCAGTATCTCGGGCCACTCCGACCTGGTCAGCGACGCTGGCGTTGCCGAGTTCCGCAAGGTGATCAACATCGCGCGCAAGCTTGGCGTCGACAAGATCACCACCTCCACCGGTGGCCACGATGCCTCCTCCGCCGGCAGCCTCGAGGAGCAGCGCGTGGCCTTCCTGGGTCACATCGGCCCCCTGGCGGATGAAGCGGCGGAGCACGGCATCGGCATCTGCCTGGAGACGCACGGCGGCTTGCTTGCCACCGGCGAGATCTCGAAGAAACTGGTGCAGGACATCGGCCGCGACAACGTCGGCATCAACTACGACCCCGGCAACGTCATCTTCTACGGCGCCGTCCGCCCGGAAGGCGATCTGCCCGGCTCGGTCGATGCCGTCACGCACATGCACGTCAAGGATTCGATCGGCGGACCGGGCGTCTGGAACTTCCCGCAGGTCGGCACTGGTGAGGTGGACTTCCCTGCCCTTTTCCACACCCTCGACGCCGCTGGATTCGACGGCCCCTGCTCGGTTGAAATCGAGTTCCAGGGTGAACCGTGGCCCTCTCTGGATGAGGTCAACCGCGCCATGGCCGCCTCCTACCAGTATGTGAGGCCGTTCGTCCCACAGTAGGCGTGGCCACGCCTTATGCCGAAGTGGGATCAGGGCTCACTCGTGCGCTCGCAATCCGCGACGTTCCGCAGCTTCACTACCGGCACTTCCGTGATTCGTGCGTGCTCTTACTTGCCAGCCTGAATCGCGTGTTTCAGGGGAAGGTCCGCTCGGGGTGTCACCCCCGCTCGGGTGTCGTCCTGAGCGAAGTCGAAGGACCTCGTTCGCCAGCCACGACGTTCGAGATCACCACGTGTCGCCCTACGCGGAGCGTCCAAAGCCGGAACAGAATCCGTTTCATGACTCGGAACTGGCACGAGGGAAAAGGCCATACTCCGAGCGAAACCGGTTCGGGAAAATCAGGACAGGAGACAAGCCGATGGTGCGCGTCGCGGTACTGGGTGCGGGATTCATGGGTGGGGTACACAGCAAGGCGTACACCACGTTGCCAGATGCCGAGATTGCGATGATCTACTCACCAACGCCGGATCGTGGCCAACCCCTGGCCGAGGAACTTGGCGTCCACTGGACCGACGACCTCGGTGTCATCCTGGCTGACGCCAGCATCGAGGCTGTCGATATCTGCCTGCCCACTCCGCAGCACCGGCCAGTCACCGAGGCAGCCCTTGCCTCCGGTAAGCACGTTCTCCTGGAAAAGCCGATCGCCATGACCCTGGAGGATGCCGCAGCACTCGTTACCCTGGCGGACGACAGCGACCGCATCGTGATGATGGCGCACGTGCTCCGCTTCTGGCCGGAGTACGTCGAGATCGCGCGTCAGGCGCACGCCGGTGACCTGGGCCGCCTGCGTTCCGGCTTCGCCTCTCGCCGCCAGCCCTTCCCGGCCTGGTCGAAGCTGTTCAGCCGCTCCGATCTCACTGGCGGCGCCGTCATCGACATGATGATTCATGACTTCGACGCCCTGAACTGGATTTTCGGTCAGCCCGCCGCGGTCACGGCGCGCGGCGAGCAGAACAGCCGCTCCGGTGGCGGCTACGACCAGGTACAGGTCCTCATCGACTACCCCAACGGCGCGTCCGCTCTCGTCGATGGCGGCATGACCATGCCGGAGTCCTACCCCTTCTCGTCGCGCCTTGAAGTGCTCGGCGAGGCCGCCGCCGTGGAATACACGTTCCGCGCCGGCGGCCGCAGCGTCGAGATGGGCGGCGGCATCAATGAACTCGTCCTCTACCCCAACGCCGGAGATCCCGCCCTCCTCGAACTCACCCAGGCCGATCCCTACGCCAGCGAGTGCGCGGCATTCCTGGACGCCATCCGCACCGGCACCAGCCCTGATCGCGCCACCCCCCACGACGGCCTGATCGCGCTGGCAACCGCGTTGGCAGCGCGCCAGTCACTGGAGCAAGGTGGGGAACGGGTGGAGGTATCGGTGTAATCGGAGAGAACCCGTCCCTTTCCCCTCCTTGTCCATTGAATGAGGGGTTTGGGGTGAGGGATGCTGGTGAGGGTGGGGGTTCGTACCTCTACCGGAACTCCGGCATCATCTCCCCGTGCGCCGCGATCAACTCATCGACCAGGCTCACAATTTGCTGCGGATCGAGTTCAGCCGCGGTGTGCGGATCGAGCATTGCGGCCTGGTAGACGTGGTCGCGGCGACCGGTCAGGGCGGCTTCCACCGTTAGCTCCTGCACGCCGATGTTCGTGCGCATCAGGGCGGCCAGTTGCGGCGGCAGCGCGCCGACGACGGTCGGCTGCACCCCGTTGGCGTCGATCAGGCAGGGCACCTCCACCGCGCAGCCCAGCGGCAGGTTGCTGATAGCGCCGCTGTTGTTGACGTTGCCGTTGATGACGCGCGGCTGGTTCGTCTCCATGCTGTGGATGATCAGGGTGCCGTACTCTCCCGAGTGGCCGTCCTCATCCTCGCCCTGCTCTGAAAGGGCTTCCGCACGGAGTTGTGCGCCTAGCGCGGGATCTTCCTTATCGACCATAGCGATGCGGCGCTCGGTCATTCCGTGCAGGACGCCGCGCTGTGCCTCGTGGTAGTTGGTCAACGCATCTGGCTCTGAGGAGAGCAGGGCCGAGCGGAACTCTCCCCACTCCGCGATCTGGTTCTCGCAACGGGCAGGGTACTCATCGAGGGGGATGTTGTATTTCTGGATGAGGTCCTCGCGGCCCGGCTTGATGAACCAGGGCACGTACTCGGAGAAGTGCTCGCTCGACTCCGTCACGAAGTAGCCGAAGGTGCGGAACAGTTCGAAGCGCGTTCGCTCCCAGGCCGGTTCCTTGCGGGCGACCGCGACCTCGCGCAAGAGTGGGTAGAGGTCCTCACCATCGCGCCGCTGGAACTTGAGGAAGAAGGCGACATGGTTAATGCCGGCGCAGAGGTACTCCACCTCCTCGTACGGCACGCCGATCCAGTGCGCCATGTCCTGTGAGGTCCCCTGGACGCTGTGGCAAAGCCCGACCGTGCTGATGCTGGTCGCGCGGTTCATGGCCATGCAGAGCATCGCCATCGGGTTCGAGTAGTTCAGGAAGAGCGCATCCGGGCAAAGCTCTTCCATGGTCCGTCCCATCTCCAGCATCGGCGGGATGGTGCGCAGCGCCCGCATGATGCCGCCGATGCCCAGCGTGTCGCCGATTGTCTGGCGCAGGCCGTACTTCTTCGGAATCTCGAAGTCGATCACCGTCGAAGGCCGGTAGCCGCCGACCTGGATCATGTTGATGGCGTAGTCCGCACCATCGAGCGCCTTCCGCAGATCGGTCGTCGCCTCGATGGCCGGCTTGGCGCCGACCTGGTTCGCCAGCCGGTGAGCCATCGCCTCCGTATCGGAGAGGCGCTGAGGGTCGATATCCATCAGCGAGATGGTGGATTCGCTCAACTCGGGAAAGGTGAACAGGTCCTGCAGTAGGTTCCGTGCGAAAACGGTGCTGCCCGCCCCGAGGAACACGATCTTGGGTTGCGGCACGGTGTGTTGCTCCATTCTGTGAAATCAGAAAAAGGCACGTCGGGGTCGCCATGTTACGACGCTGTCAGCGCTGGATCCTCAAAGCACCTGGGATGGCACGGGCGCAGCAAATTGCGGGAGATAGCGAACGTGAGCGGCCAGCGCGTCATCGAGCATGGCGGCAGCGGCCTCGACCGTGGGCACAAGCGGATCCGCCAGCAGCGCCTGCAGGGCGAATTGGCGGTCTCCCGTCAAGGCAGCGTCAACCGTCAATTCCTGTTGCCAGGCCCGCGCGCCGAGCATGTTGGCGATGCCCTCTGGCAACGGTCCTACCGCCACCCCGTGCACGCCGTGGCCATCGATCAGGCCTGGCACCTCCACCACCGCTTCCCTTGGCAGGTTCGGGATGAGCCCATCATTGCGGACATTGACTGCCATTTCCAGCAGCGGCTGGCCGGTGACTATCGCCTCCATGATGGAGACCACACGCTCCCCCTCACGCGCCTCATCGAACAGGGCGGCGTCCAGATCAGCATGGCCCTCGGCCTGGGCGGCGATGCGGTCCCAGCGGTCATCACGTGACGCCAGGATGCGGTTGGTCATGTCCAACCCTGACTGCGTGCCATACGCAAGGCCGTTGTCTGACTGCCGCAGGAAGAAGGGGAAGAACTCGGCGACGTGGCGGTCACCCGGGGAGGGGAAATACCCGTAGATTTCCATCAAGCGGGCGCTGACTTCCTGGAACCCCTCATAGGGATCGCTGTCCGCCGCCGGTGTAGGTGGCGACGTCAGCCAGCCGCGCTGCAACTCGCGAAACGCCGGATAGAGATCTTGGCCACCGTGCCGCATATCGAGCACCCAGGCCAGATGGTTGAGCCCGGCGACGGTCACGTTGAGCTCGGCGTGGGGAACGCCGAGAGCCCGCGCAATATCCGCCCGCGTGTGCAGCACCCCGTGACACAGTCCAACGGCCTTGATCGAGCTGGTCTTGTGCACGGCGCGCACGAGCGCGGTCAGCGGGTTGGTGTAGTTGAAAAGCCACGCCTCCGGACACAGCTCTTCCATGTCCCGGGCAATGGCTACCAACTCCGGCACATGTCGCAGCGCCCGGAAGACCCCGCCCGGCCCCACGCTGTCGCCGACTGTCTGCCAGACGCCGTGTGCCTCCGGGATGCGCACGTCCTGCTCCCAGGCTCGCGCCCCGCCCACGGCAATGGTCACCGTGACGAAATCAGCTCCGGCCAGTACCTCGCGCCGGTCGCTGGCAAACTCGACGCGCAACCCGACGCCCCGCTCGCGAGCCACCCGCTCCGCGTAGCGGGCCATCGTCGCGGCTGCATCCGGATTGATGTCAACCAGGGCGACCGTCGCGTCCGAAAACTGGCGTGAGGCGGTCAGATCGGCGATCAGGCCGGGCGTGAAGACCGTGCTCCCAGCTCCGATGATGACAATTTTCACAAGGTTCCTCTCTGGCGGGACGGGTAATCCGGCGTGCGTTAACCAGGGTAACGAGAGCCGTCGCCCGCGGGCTCATGATGACGGTCGGTTCAGGCTGCCCCGTCGGATGGGAAGCGTCTGTCGTTGATGCTGCCGAGCCGAGCCGGGTTGTACGTATAGATGATCGTCCGCCGCGGATTCGTGCTGCGATTCAAGTCGGAGTAATGCAGCAGGTAGGGATCGAAATAGATCATTCCACCCGCGGAAAGCGGCACTGGAACGACCTTTTCCTGGTCCACGCAAGAGGGGTCAATCTCGAAGCTGCTCCCCGGCTTGAACGGGCAAATCGGCTTGCCGATGTGGCTGCCCGGTACCACTTGCAGGCAACCCATCGACTCGTCTGCATCGTCCAGGTAGATGAAGCAGGTAATCAGCTCGTCCGTATGCGCGCGCCAGCAGCAGGCCCAGTCCTGGTGCCACGGATAAGCCGATCCCCCAGGCAGCTTGAGGTTGAGCTTGTCCTCGAAGAGGGCCACGTCGTCCTGAAAGATCTGACGCAACGGATCGATGATTCCTGGATGCCTGGCATAGCGAGCAAAGGCTGGACTGAGATCGGAGACGGGCTCCAGCTTGCGGATGACCCGGTCCATGCCACGCAAATCTTCGGTGGCTAGGTGATCCGTTTCCCACTGAATCCGCTTCGCATACCGCTTCGCATCGCTCGCGCAAAGCGCCAGGACCCGGTCCGACTCCTCACGCAGAATTGCGAGTTCGTCGGGGGTCAGAACGGATGGTGCGGTGAGAAAACCGTCGCGCGCATATTGCTCAACATCAATTTCGGACACGGTCTGCATTGCCGATTCTCCTCTTTAGGCACTCTGGAACCCGACGAACTGTGCGACGCCTTACCGCATGCCAGCCAGGACCAATGCCTTGACGATTTGCCGCTGGAAGATCAAGAAGACGATCAGCACCGGCACCACGGCCATTGAAGCCGCAGCCATGATCAGGTCGTAACGCGTGGACTGGACCGAGCTGAAGAACGTGAGGGCCAGTGGCAGCGTGCTCTTGTCGAGATCGTTGATGGCGACCAGCGGCCAAAGGTAGTCATTCCACGAGGCAAGAAAGGTGAATACACCCAGGGCGGCCAACGCTGGCCGCAGGAGCGGCAGGACTATGCGTCCGAAGATAGCCCACTCTCCGGCCCCGTCCAACCTGGCTGCCTCGATGAGGTCGCGCGGAATCCCTGCGGCAAACTGGCGCATCAGGAAGATGCCGAAGGCGCTGACCATTCCTGGCAGAATCAATGCCCAGAGAGAGTTCAACACACCGAGTCGGTTGGCGATGATGTAGTTCGGAATCAGCAGGACCGGGAACGGAATCATCAGTGTGGCCAGAACGAGGACAAAGAGAGGTTGCTTCAGGGGAAACTCGAACTTGGCGAAAATGTATCCCCCGACCGCACTCGTGAAGACAGCGATAGCCGTGACAGCGATGGCCACCACCAGGCTGTTCCGATACCAGAGGAGATAGGGCGCCTCGGACAGCACCCGCTGGAAATTATCGAGGGTCGGGGCCTCTGGCCAGAACGACGGGGGGCTTCTCAGGATTTCCGCCTGAGGCTTGAACGCGCTGAGGACCATGACCGCCAGGGGCATGACAAAGATGATGGTGATGACCGCAAAGACGGCGATCAGGACATATTCGCCAAGGCGTCCTCCCTCCCGTTGGGGCCTGCGGTCATCCAGCACCTCGTCCATCGTCAATACTCCCAGCGCGAGCGCAGAACGCGAAACTGAATGAGCGTGATGGTCAGGATGATGGCCATCAGGACCACCGAGACGGCGGATGCGTAGCCCAACTGCATGTTGGAGAACGCCTTCTGATAGATGTAGAGCACCAGCGTGGTCGTGGAATTGATGGGTCCGCCAGGATTCCCGGGCATCACCTGAACGTAGGTGAACTGCTGTAAATACGAAATCATGGTCAGCACGGAGACGAAGAGGAGGGTGCGCATCAGTAGCGGGAGCGTCACGTCCTTGAACCTGGGCCAGGCCCCGGCGCCGTCGACCTTGGCAGCATCGTAGAAATCGTCCGGGATCGTCTGCAAGCCGGCCAGCAGGATGAGAATGTTGTAGCCCAGATCCTGCCACACGGCCGTGATCAGCACTGCCCAAAGCGCCGTGGACGGATCGTTGAGCCATGAAGGCTGCGGCAGGCCAAACGCGGCCAGCGTCGCATTCAATGCGCCTGTCTGCGGCTCATACACGTAGCGCCAGATCAGCGAAACGGCGACCGCCGACGCCACGGTCGGGAGGAAGAACGCGGAGCGGAAGACCGCCCGCAACCTGGTGACCTGGTTGAGTCCCATAGCGATTGGCAGGGCGATCAGCAGGTTCAACGGGACAGCTACCAGCGCGTACTTCAGCGTAACGGTGAGCGCATTGATGAAGAGGGCGTCATTAGTGAACGCGTACTCGAAGTTGCGCAACCCGATGAACGGAGCGGTGGGCGCCAATTGGTTGTACTTGTGCAGGCTCAGCCAGAGCACAATGCCAACCGGCGCGACCGCGAAAATGCCAAACAGCACCAGAACCGGGATGAGACCACTGGCGACAAATGCCATTTGGCTGGCGTAGCCTGGCGGTCTCGAGCGGCGCGCCGCCCGAGACCGAACTGGTAGGTGCAACGACGTTACGGCCACAGCTCCGACTCATTCCCTGTTTCAGTAAAACGGAACAGGGATAGGGGCGCGTCCACCCCGCCAACATCACTACGGACCAGCGACCTCATCAATCATCTGGTTAATCTGTTGCTCGGCCTGCAACAACGCGGCCGGCGCGTCCATCTGTCCCAGGCCGACAGCGGTGAACGCGTCATGAATCGCGCGGAAGAAGCGGTCGCGATCCTGTACGGCGCCAATCCACTGACCAAACGGCAGGACGTTGAACGATGCCTGCATCAGCGGCGCAGCCTCCAGGATGGCGGGATCGTCGAGCAGGGCTTGCGTGGCCGGAATGGTGTACGTCGCCATATTCCAGTCGCGCAGGTTGTCGGGCTGAGACATGAAGTCGATGAACCGCCAGGCGGCTTCCTTGTTCTCGGCCGGGGCGTTGGCATTGACCACCTCTCCCCAGCCGGACTCGGCCGCGAAGCGATACTCTGTCCCTTCGAAGGTCGGCATGTTTATGTAGTCGAAGTCCAGATCGGGGTAGTCGGTCTGCCCAACGGCAATCGCCCAGGGGCCGACCATGCACATCGCTGCTTTGCCCTGGAAAAAGACGACATAGCGATCTTCGTTGGGGATCGAGGTCTCATCTTCAACGTGGTACTTGGTGACGATATCCGTCTCGGCCTGCCAAGCCTTCTGGGCCGCTTCGGTCTGGAAATTGACATGGATGCCATCGTCCGCCCAGTAGGTGGCGCCCTGTTGCAGGATCATGGCCAGGAAGAGGAACGTGATGGCGTCGTTGCCAGCCATAAGAAACCCGGCCTGCGTGATGCGACCCTGATCGTCGTACTTGGTGGCCTTGACCGCGTTGTCCATCAAGTCTTGCCAGGTTGCCGGCGCGTCAGTCACACCTGCTTCCTCGAGCAGGGCCGGATTGATGAGCATGGAGCCGTTCTCGAGGTTGAACTCCTTCGGCATGCCGTAGTACTGGCCATTCACCCCATAGGCGCCGATCGCGGCCTCGAAGAAGCGATCCGCCATGCCCTCGGAGAGATTCGCCGGTACGGGATCAAGCAATCCGAAGCCGGCATACTGCGTCACCCAGGTGCCGAACATCTGCTGGATATCCGCGACCGTGCCAGAGTTATAGCCTGCCTGCAATTTGCTGATGAAGATGTCATACGGGAAGTACTGGTAGGTGATGTTGACATCAGGATTGGCCGCCTGGAAGCGATCGATCATCTCGAGGTTGGCAGCGACGAAGGCCGGGTTGTTGTGTGACCACCAACTGATGTTGAGCTTCCCCTCAACCGCCTCGCGAGCCGTCACTTCCTCCGGCTCGGCCGTCGGTGACGCGTCCTGTGCAAAGGCCAGGCTCCGTGAGCCGAGCAGCGAGGCTCCGGCCAGGGCTGCCGAGCGCAGCAGGAAGTCTCGACGTCGAAGTATCGGGTCCATGGTGCCGTCCCTCCTCTTGGGTCCTCGATGACCCTCTCGTCGCCGCTGAGCTACTGGATTCAGAATGTGTGAATCTACTTTACCCGTTTGGCGCGAAACGCGTGGACATTTCGGGCCACTCAGGGGGTGGACCAGGCAACGGCGCCATCCCTGGTGAAGGCTGCAGGGCAATGAGAAAGAGCGCCAGGTAGCGCAAACGCAATTGCAGCGTTCGCTCGCTATCACCAACGGCAACCGCGGCAAGTTGCTCGAAGATCATGGTCAGGTCCCCAACCGTGATATCAGGCCGGAGCGCGCCCGCCGCCTGCGTATGAGCAAGTAGCGAAGCGGTCAACTCTGCGGCCCGGTCGCCGTCGCGCCACAGGTCCTCCGTCGGGGTGAACCGGCCGGCCAGGTGCAGGGTCAAGGAGTGGGTGTCGGCAATGACCGCTTCCTGCATGAACCTGGCGAACGCTGCGCCGGGATCCTCGATCCCCGCAAGCGCGGCTTCAACCAGCTCGATGTAGCGGGTCAAGCCATTCCGGCTGAGCTGCCGGAGCAGCTCTTCCTTACTCCCGTAGCGCCGGTAGAGCGCCCCGATACCGACCCCGGCACGCACAGCTACGGCTGCAATCGGCGCATCGGCATCTGCAATGAAAATCTCACGCGCAGCCTGCAGGATTCGCGCATCGTTGAGCGCAGCTTCGCGTTGGCGACCAGGTAACGAGGTGGGAGCTTCAGCGTCCATAGGGGCAGTATACGACTGGAACGAAACGTTCTGTTCTGGGATAATGGAACGGAAGCATTCGTTCCGATTGACGCCATGTCGACCTCGCGAAAAGGAGATGTCCGCCCTGGAAACTCACCATCATCTCGTGCCTGCACGCGGTTCGCGACGCGCCTTACTGGCGCAGAGTGGAGCCTTGACACTCGGCGCACTGATCCCTACGCCGTTCCTCGAAGATATCTTCTCACGGGAGAATGCCACGATGACCACCAGCACCCCAGTCGCCAGCGCCAACGCCTCCATCACGCCGTTCAACATCAACATCCCGCAGGCAGAACTCGATGACCTGAAGACCCGCCTGAGCAACACTCGTTGGCCGGTGCAGCTTGCGGGCGCTGGTTGGGAGCGCGGGGTGCCACGTGACTACCTCGAAGATCTGGCCTCCACCTGGGCTAATGACTTCGACTGGAGGGCCCAGGAGTCCCACCTCAACACCTTTCCGCAGTTCACAACCGAGATCGATGGTCAGACGATTCACTTTGTCCACGTGAAGTCGCCGCACGCGAACGCGCTGCCCCTGATGCTGATTCACGGCTGGCCGGGCTCCTTCATCGAGTTCCTGGACATGGTTGGCCCGCTCACCGATCCCCCCGCCTACGGTGGCGACGCAGCGGACGCCTTTGACGTGGTGATCCCATCCCTTCCCGGCTTCGGGTTCTCGAGTCCGCTCATCGAGACGGGTTGGAACGTGGGCCGCGTCTCCCGGGCCTTTGCCGAACTGATGGCGCGTCTCGGCTACGACCGCTACGGCGTGCAAGGTGGCGACATGGGTGCGTTCGTCGGCCCGGTGCTTGGCGAGCTTGATGCGGAGCACATCATCGGCGTCCACGTGAACGCCCTGGTCACCTTCCCAAGTGGTGATCCCGCTGAAATGGAGGGCCTAACCGAGAGTGAGCAGGAGCGCATGCAGCGCTTCGAACACTACAACCAGGAAATGAGCGGTTACATGCAGCAGCAGAGCTCGCGGCCGCAAACGCTGGCCTATGGCCTGGCGGATTCGCCGACCGGACAACTGGCGTGGATTGCCGAGAAGTTCAAGGAGTGGACCGATCCGAAGTCTGGCTCGGGCGAGGCCGCCGTCGGGCTGGATGAGATGCTGACGAACATCAGCATCTACTGGTTCACCAATACCGCTGGTACCTCCGCCAACTCCTACTACGAGACCTGGCATGACCCCAGCCTCTACGGCGAACGCACCCGGACAACGACCCCGCTCGGCGTCGCTGTCTCCCTGACCCAGGATGTCGCCATTCGGCGCTTCGCGGAGCGCGACTTCAACGTCGTCCACTGGAGCGAGTTCGAGGAAGGCGGTCACTTCGCGGCGCTGGAGAACCCTGAATTCCTGACGGGGGATGTCCGTGAGTTCTTCCGCAGTCTGCGCTAGCGATCTCCCAACAGCACCCGGGGTTGGTTCTTCGTAAGCGTAGATACTCTACCCGGGAATTCGCCCCATTCATCAGGAGATCGAATGCCACAGCTTCCAATCTCACGCCGACAACTTTTCGGAGCGGCTGGCGGCGCCACTGCGTTCGCACTCCTCAGCCGCGTACCTGGCAATGCCCAGCAAGCCACACCCATGGCTTCTCCAGTAGCCATGGTGCGTGATTGGGCTAATGAGCACTGGGTCGGGTCCTGGGCCACAGCGCCCGCCACACCCTGGCCGGTCATGGAAGGCTTTCCAGACTCGGCCATCACCCTGAATGACCAGACCCTCCGCCAGGTCGTGCGTCTGAGCCTTGGAGGAGATCAGATCCGGGTTCGCCTCTCCAATACGTTCGGCGATACGCCAGTCACTATTGGAGACGCACAAGTCGCGCTGCGCGTCAGCGACGCTACGACTGTGGCCGATTCGACATTCCCCATCACGTTCGCCGGCAACACCAGCGTCAGCATTCCGCCAGGGGCGTTGGTCCTTAGTGATCCCATCTCGATGGCAGTCGAACCGCTGCAGGAGCTGGCAGTCAGCCTGTATTTCCCGGAGGAACTTACCGCCAGCACCGTGCACCCATTAGGGCTGCAGACGAGCTACATCTCCGAACCTGGAGACCATGCCGCTGCCAGTGAGTTTCCGGTCGCAAGCACCACAGAGAGCACGGCATACCTGACGGGCATCGACGTTGCGGCCACTCCGGAGAGCAGCGCGATTGTGGCGTTGGGGGACTCCATCACCGATGGTTTCGGCTCAACCAGTGGCGCCTACGGCACCTGGCCAGATGTTCTGGCCAACCGACTGGTCGTGGCCGGGCTGCCGCGTTCTGTGCTCAACGAAGGTATCGGTGGAAACCGGCTGCTCTCGGACAGCCCATCTGACTTCGGCATGGCCTTCGGTGAAAGCGCGCTGGCCCGCTTTGATCGTGATGTCCTTGGCCAGGCTGGGGTGGAATACCTCGTGGTCTTCATGGGCATCAACGACATCGGCATGGGCATGATTGACCCGAGCCAGGTGCGGTCTTCTGCCGAAATGATCACCGCCCTGAACCAGGTCATTGAACGCGCGCACGAGCGCGGCATCACCGTCATTGGCGGCACGATTACGCCGTACGAAGGCGCCGACTACTACTCCCCGGAGGGCGAAGCCACGCGGCAGGAGGTCAACGCCTGGATCCGCACCAGTGGCGCATACGATGAAGTCGTTGACTTCGATGCGGTGGTCCAGGATCCGGCCCAACCCACACGCATTCAGGCTGAGTTCGACTCTGGCGATGCCCTGCACATCAACGACGCAGGCTATACCGCCATGGCCGAAGCCATCAGCCTAGACTGGTTCGCCAACTAGATCGGGGAAACCCTCATCACAACCCCGCTCCCTGTTCTCAGGGAGCGGGGTTCACTGAAGCAACAGTCGTCATGGAATAGAACACAATTACCGCGGAATCGGCCGCCAGCTCCAAGTGCGCCATGCCACGGGCATTCGACCATTCCCATCTGTCATCTATCTGTCATCCTGGGTCCAGAGGCCAAGGATCTCGGCCCAACCTCAACCCCATGTAGACCTCTCTGGCGAATCCCAGGAACACGATCAGCCGCGCAACACATGGAGGTGACGACGCATTGGCCACCACCCTCTCTCAGCGTGACCTGAATCGCGCCACTCTCGCCCGCCAGCACCTGCTGGCACGCACCTCCATGCCGGCGCTCGCCATGATCGAGCACCTGGCCGGGATGCAGGCCCAGCTTCCGCGCGATCCCTACATCGGCCTCTGGTCACGCCTGGCAGACTTCGAAGCTGAAGAACTGGCGGAACCGCTACGGACCCGGAAGGCCACGCGCGCGGCGTTCATGCGCTCCACCATACATCTCACCAGCGCAGCCGATGCCGCCATGCTCTTCACGCTCCTGGCAGGATTTCAGTACCGACGCACCATGACCGGTACACCCTTCGGCAAGCGGCTGGGCGATCTGGACCACGACGAGCTTCGTCGCGTAGCCCGCGAGATCGTTGAGGAGGCGCCACGCTCCACTGCGGAACTCGGACCGCTGCTGGTCGAGCGCTTTCCTGGGCACGACGGCGAGGCAATGGCCCTCGCCGCAACCCGCTTCCTGCCAATGGTGCAGGTCACTCCGCGCGGATTGTGGCGAGAGAGCGGCCAGACCCGCTGGACCACCGCGGAATCCTGGCTGGGCAGACCGATGGCAGATGCGCCGTCTCGCCAGGACCTGGTGCTGCGCTACCTGGCCGCGTTTGGCCCGGCCAGCGTCATGGACATGCAGAACTGGTCTGGCCTGACGAAGCTCAAGAGCGACTTCGAGGCGTTGCGGCCCGGGTTGGTGACGTTCCAGGATGAGCGGGGCAAGGAGCTGTTTGACCTGCCCGACGCACCACGCCCCTCAGTGGACACTCCAGCTCCAGTTCGCTTTTTGCCGGTCTATGACAACGTGGTGCTGGGCCACACCGACCGGTCGCGCTTCTTTGCTGCCGATACGCCTATCCCGGAGTTCGCGGGCCCGGGCGGCGACGTTGGTACGATCCTGGTGGATGGCTTCGTGCGCGGCATCTGGAAACTGGAATCAACGAAACGGGCGGCAACGCTGCGTATCCAGTTGTTCGATGGGTGCCCCGAGAATGCCAGACTCGACGTTGCGGCCGAAGGCGAACAGCTACTCGCCTTCCTGGCCGACAATGTCATAGCGCGAGAGGTCAGGATCGATACGCTCGGCTAGCAACCTTGTCAGGAGATTGAATTGTCAGAGATCCATCCCACCCGGCTCTACCTGATTCGCCTTGGCGGCGGCGACATCCCATCCGACCCGCCCATGTCGATGTCGTTCGGCAGCTACCTGGTGCAGATGAGCGATGGCCGCAATGTGCTCATCGATACCGGGTTTCCGCAGGGCTGGGATGTCTCGGAGCGATTCCCGACGCTCACGTTCGACCGCGACATCGTGAGCGCACTGGTTGACTTTGGGCTAAAGCCGGAAGATATCGACATCCTCATCACGACGCATTTCGACCCGGACCACGTCGGTATGAACGACGCGTTCCCGAACTCGGAGTTCGTCGCCCAGCGCGAGGGGTACGAGGAGGCCCGCAACGGGCAGGAACGCGCCGCCCTTACCCGCGAGCACTGGGATGCGCCCAACCTCCGCTACCGCCTGGTTGATGGTGACACCGAAATTCTTCCCGGCCTCACGGTGATCTCCACGCCCGGTCATGCGCCGGGCCACCAGTCGGTGCTGATTCGGCTGCCCCACACCGGCACGGTGCTCCTCACCGTGGACGCCGTGGCCATGGCCAGCGCCTTCAGGCAGGATCGGGAACCTGCGCCAATGGACCTGGACGGGGCTGGAGCTATCGAGAGCACCATCCGGCTGCTGGATCTCGTAGAGCAGGAGCAGGTTGACCTGGTCGTGCACGGTCACGACGGTGCCCAGTGGGCCGCGTTGAAGACTACGCCAGAGTTCTACGACTAAGTCACATTCAAACACGCTCAGGACGGTCAGTCACCCTCAACTGATCTCGCGACAAAAGGCTCTCCACCCGACGTTTTGCTTTACACCAAGGAGCTCGTGCCATGACGCAAGCACCCATCACGGAGCAGGACATTACTGACCTCGTGCAACGGGTCACCGTTGCGGCAAAGGCCTACATTAGCGGAGACATGGATACCTATTTCAACCTGATCCACCAATCAGAGGACTACACCCTGATGTCGCCATTCGGTGGGGTGACCGTCGATGGCTTCGACATCTCGCCTGGGCGGCTCGCTGCCCTGAAGGATTTCTTTCGAAGTGGCGAAGCTGAGGTCGAGGTCGTGCAGACCCATGCCTCAGGCGACCTCGTCGTGCTGGTGATCGTGGAACGGCAACGGGGAGAGATTGGCGGGCTACCGGAACAGGACTTGTCGCTGCGCGTAACGTGGGTGTTTCAGCGCAAGGGAGCAGAATGGGAGGAGGTGCATCGGCACGCCGATGCCCTGGTGCATCCCATCACCCTGGAACAACTCGCGGCGCTGGCCCGGGGTAAAGCCTGAGGCCAGCGCCGCGATACCTCCGATTAGTAAAAGAAGCGTTCCTTTTCTTCGTTCTCCACGTAGGCGGCCCGTGCCTCCTGGACTGAGCCAACGGTGGACACCTCGGCGACCGGGACGTCCCACCATGACTCGAACCCGGGTACGTTGGCGTGCTTCTGGACCGGGATGTGGATGACCGTGGTGATCGTCTCCTGCTTCGCCCGTTCCAGGGCCCCTCGCACTTCAGCTTCGGTTTCAGCACGGATAGCGACTGCCCCCAGGCTGGCGGCGTTCGCGGCGAAATCGATCGGGATGTACGGTCCGTCCAGGATACCGGTCTTGGGATTCCGGTAGCGCAGCTCGTTGCCATATGAGGGGGAGCCGGTTGACATCTGCAGGTTGCGGATGCACTGGTAGCCGCTGTTATCGACCACCACGATGATGATCTTCTGCCCCTCTTCCAGGGAGGTCACGATCTCCGTGTGCAGCATCAGGTAGGAGCCATCGCCGACCATCACGAAGACCTCGCGGGAGGGATCGGCCATCTTCACGCCAAGGCCGCCAGCAATCTCGTAGCCCATGCAGGAGAAGCCGTACTCCATGTGATAGCCCTTGGGGTCAACTGGGCGCCACAGCTTCAGCAGGTCACCGGGCATACCGCCCGCCGCGCAGACCACGACATCGCGCGGGCCGCTCGCCTCGTTCACGATACCGATCACGTTCGCCTGCGTCAGGTTCTCCGGCGTCTCCACCGCGCGGATGCCATCCACCGCCGCGTCCCACTCTGCCTTGAGTGATTCCACGCGGTCGCCGTACTCGGCCGCCGTGCGCGCCTTCGCCGCCACCGCGCCTTCGCGCAGGGCATCCAGCGTGGCGCGCGCGTCACCGACCAGCGGCAGCGCGCCGAACTTGAAGGCATCACGCGAGGCGACGTTGATGGAGACAAACTCCACGTCCGGATTCTGGAACTGGGTGTGCGACGCCGTTATGAAGTCCGAAAGCCGCGTGCCGACAGCAATCACGAGGTCAGCATCCCGGGACAGCCGGTTCGCGGCCAGGCCGCCGTTCGAGCCGACCGGCCCAGCGTTCCAGGCATGGTTCCAGGGCAGCGCGCCCTTGCCGGCCTGCGTTTCCACCACCGGAATCCCGAGCGCGTCCGCGAAGTCCGAGAGGGCCGCCGTGGCCTCGGAGTAGATCACACCGCCACCGGCGATGATCACCGGGTTCTTCGCCCGGCCAATCGCCTCGATGGCGCGCTGCAATTGCTCAACCGGTGGAACCGTGCGCAGCGCACGCCAGACGCGCTTCTCGAAGAACGAAGCCGGGTAGTCGTAAGCCTCGGTCTGGACGTCCTGCGGCAGGCAGACTGTGACCGCGCCCGTCTCAGCCGGGTCCGTTAGCACTCGCATCGCTTCAGGCAGGCTGGCCAGGATCTGCTCCGGGCGGTTGATGCGGTCCCAGAAGCGGGAGACCGGCTGGAAGGCGTCGTTTACGCTGACGTCCAGGCTGAGCGGGTACTCCAGTTGCTGCAACACCGGGTCCGGGCGGCGGGAAGCAAAGATGTCGCCGGGCAGGAGCAGCACGGGGATGCGGTTCACGGTTGCCGTCGCCGCTCCGGTAATCATGTTGGTGGCGCCAGGGCCGATGGACGATGTGCAGGCGAAGGTCTGCAGCCGGTTCTTCATCTTGGCGTAGGCGGCCGCGGTGTGCACCATCCCCTGCTCATTCTGGGGCCGGTGGAAGATGACCTCATCGTGCAATTGTTCGAGCGCCTGGCCAATCCCGGCCACGTTGCCGTGGCCGAAGATGCCCCACACCCCGGCGAAGAACTGCTGCTCGACGCCATCCCGTTCGATGTACTGCTTGCCCAGGTATTTCACGACCGCCTGGGCCATCGTCAGCCGGACCGTCTCCTCGCGGGTGCTCATCGTCGAGTCCTTTCCTCTCTAGGCGTCGTGAGTTGTAGTGACCAGATGGGTGAAAGAATCGGGTTTGAACTCCCCTCTCCCGCGCATCGGGAGAGGGGATGAAGGTGAGAGCTGTCGGGCTCCTAATTTCGCCGGCCAGCCGCTCCGTTGATCCGCGTATCGATGTCCTGCCAGGAAGCGATGCCATCGTTCATGTCATCGGTCCAGGTGGCACGCACCCAGGCCAGGGACGGGTCATCGCTCGGCTGCATCGTGCGCACCGGCTCGTCACCCGCCAGCACGTTCAGGTAGTACCCCGTGTAGCCCTGCGCCATGGCGAAGGTGTGGTAACCCTCCGGCACCAGCAGCAGATCACCATCGTGGATGACGTACGCCTCATCGATGCTGCCGTCGGCGGTGTGCAGTCGCTGCAGCCCGAAGCCATCCTCCGGGTAGATGCGGTAGTAGTAGATCTCCTCCAGGTCCGCCTCGGCCGGCATGTTGTGGACATCATGCTTGTGGGGCGGATAGGACGACCAGTTGCCACTGGGCGTAAAGACCTCCACCACCAGCAACTTGTCCGCCGCGAACGATGGGGCAATGATGTGGTTGATCTGCCGGGCCGCGTTGCCCGCGCCGCGAATCTCCACCAGCACGTCATCAGGCGTAATCAGCTTCGCCGGGTGCGCCACCTCTGCCCGGGCGGACGTGATCGCCAACTCCAGCGGCGTCTCGGCGATGACCTCGAACTCGCTCCCCAGCGGCAGGTAGAGCGCCCACGGCTTGCCGTGTACCGGGCTCTCGCGCTCACCTAGCTGCCAGGTCTGCCCTGCCGCCGTGACGGAACAGCGCCCCGCCAGTGGCACCAGCGCAACCTCGTCCTGGCCGGTTGACTGCGTGTACGCCTCACCGGAAGCCAGGCGGATGACGCGCAGTCCGGTGTACTCCCACCCCGCACTCTCGACCGTCACGTCAATCAGGGTGCCGGAGTTGCCGTACAGGTCATTCGATTTCAGCAGAAGGGCGCGTGGATCAGCAATAGCCATGGCGGGGTCCTTTCCCTGTCCGCGGTGGGTGAATCAGGATCAAAAGCGGCTGGGCGAAACGGGAACACGCTCCCTGAGCGAGGCTTCGGCTGCGTAGGCCAGCGCCATCGCGGCGCGGGCATCCTGGCCGGTGACTGGCACGGGCAGATCATCGACAATGCAGTCGATGAAGACTCGCAACTCATCAATGTACGCCTGGTCGAAGCGCTCCAGGAACCAGTGAATGTGATCGCTCTGGACGCCTTTGGCATCGAGCCGCAGCATTGGCGTATCGCGAGAGTAGCCGATCATCAGCGCGCCTTCGCTGCCGAAGACCTCGGTCCGCACGTCATAACCAAAACCGGAGCGGCGGCTGTTGTCGATGACGCCGAGCGCGTCGCTGGCGAACCGCAGGGAGACCACGCTGGTATCCACGTCGTTCAGCTCGGCGAAGACCGGATCGACGATGGCGCTGCCCATGGCGAAGAGCTCGGTGACTTCCTCGCCCACCATCCAGCGCACGCAGTCAAAATTGTGGATGGACATATCTCGGTAGAGGCCACCAGACGTTTCCAGGTAGCCGCGCGGGGCGGGGTTCGGATCGCGCATGGTGTCGCGGATCGCTTCGATCCGCCCCAGCGAACCCTCTTCGATCAGTGCCTTTGCTTTCGCGTACGCCTTGTCGAAGCGGCGCTGAAAGCCCATCTGCAGGCGCACGCCCGCCTTCTCGACAGCCGCCAGAGCGCGGTCCGTGGCCTCCAGGTCCAGGGCAATCGGCTTCTCGCAGAAGATCTGCTTGCCGGCCTCGGCGGCGGCAATGATCAGCGGCGCGTGGCTATCAGTCGAGGAGCCGACGACGACGGCGTCAATGGCTGGGTTGGCAATGACGCTCTCCGGGTCATCGCTCCAGCCGCCTGCCCGCACCCGCTCGGCGAGCGCCTGGGCTGACGGGCCGTGCACGTCGGCAATGACGGCCAACTCAGCCCGGGGAACCTGTGAAGCCAGCGTCGCGGCGTGGCGCTGTCCGATGCGCCCGGCGCCGATGAGCGCAACCTGCACCCGCTCCGGCATGGAGTACCTGCTCCTTCTCACGCGTCCCTGCAGCCAGGGCCTTGCTCCGTGCGCTGACTACGGCCCGAGTGGGTTCGTGCCGTTGACCAGCACTTCCTCGCCGTCTCCGATGCCATCGCCATCCGTATCAAACGTGGCTGGACCGGTGCCGTAGACGAAGAGCTCATCGGCATCGCCCAGGCCATCCCCGTCGCTGTCCTGCGACACTGGGCTGTTCCCGTAGTTGAAGACCTCTTCGCCGTCCGTCAGGCTATCACCATCCGTGTCGTTGTTCACCGGGTCTGTGCCGTGGACGTAGATCTCTTCCCCGTCCGCCAGGCCATCACCGTCGTAGTCGCGGTTCAGGGGATCCGAGCCGTAGACGGCTTCTTCCGCATCGCTCAGGCCGTCTCCGTCCGTGTCACCCTCGGCCACGACGGCCTGCGGGATTTCGGTTGGTGCAGGGGTCGGCTCGAGCACTGGAGCTTGCGTTGGTTGCGCCTGTTGATCCACCGGCGGCAGGAGGACCGTCGGCACGGCGGTTGTCTGCGTCGTCGGCTGCGTTCCCTGCTGCGCCGTTCCCCCGGGCTGCTCAGCGCCGTCGACTGGTTCACCCAGCGTGGCCACCACAAAGGCGGCAGGCTGCTGGTCGGCGTTTCGCAACACCAGGGAGCCTGCCACCAGGCGGCCGCTCCCCGCGCCGATAGGTGACGCTTGCCCGCCATCCGCCGACGCCTGGACCTGTCCCGAGCTGATCATCACCAGGGCCGGGCCAGTGTGGGGTGGCAACTCGGTCGCCTCATTCGGGAGGAGAACGCCTCGCTGCAGTTCCACATCAAAGGTGCCACGGGGATAGTCGTTGATCGGATCGCTGGTGTAGAGCACCGTGCCACCCCCTGCTCCAGCAGCGGCGTCGGGGGAGATGAGCTCCAGCACCCAGACGATGCTGGGGTCAGAGCCAACGGCGTACCGCAGGAAGGGATCACCCGAAGGCATGAAGAACCCTTCGCCAGGCTCCAGGCGGGTGCGCCGGCTGGTCAGCTCATTGCGCACGATCGAGGCGCCGCCCCGCTGCAGGGTGAACGAGGTCGCGGCGGTTTCCGGGGCGCCCGTGGAGCTCAACCCCACCTCGCGCACACGCCAGACGACCGGCCCGTCAATATTGGCAAGGCCCTGCGCAATGGTATCGATGTGCGGGGCGCCGGCAGTGAACTCGGCGGAAGCAGGAGCCGCCTGTGGCTGGTCCACAGGCGCTTGCGCCTGGGGCGTCTGTTCGACCGCTACCGGAGATGGTGGCTGAGTCGGAAGATCTTGCGCCGCAATGTACTCACGCTGATCCACCATGGCGCTGAGAGCCAGCATGGTTGCCAGCGCCACTGCCCCTCCGCGAACTGCCCACGTTGGCAGTCCTCCCGCGTTCGCTGCGCCCTGCATCTTTCCCAGCTCCTGTGCCTGACGTCGGCATGCTGCGGCGTGCACCGTTTGCGGGAAAACGGGCAGCCGTCTCTCCTCTAATACCCTGTGTCCCGGCTTGGCGTTTGGCCTGCGACCCACCCGTGGCCGGTATCAACGGCCATCGCGCTACGAAACGCGCCGGTGCGCAGACTATACTTTCCTTTGATCCAGGGCGTTGCCATTTGGGCATAGCTCCACCATCAGGGACATCACATTTGGTCGTAGAAACCCCCACCCCACCTCAGATCCCTTCCCACCCGTCCGCCGGTGATCACACAAAGCGCGTGGTCGTTGCCCGGGAACTTGGCTATTGCTGGGGCGTGCGCCGCGCGCTCGAAATTGTTGAAGCGGCGGCGGACACCGCCGGCCCGATCGCACCCATTGGCGATGTCATCCACAACCCGCAGGTGGTTGATCGCCTGCGCGGCAAAGGCGTTGAGGGCGCCGCATCCGTTGACGAGGCTGTGCAGCGTGGGTTCCGCCGTGTTGCCATCACTGCCCACGGCATGGGGCCACATCTCGCGGTGGAAGCCGCCGAGGCCGGCACGGAATTGATCGATTGCACCTGTCCGTTGGTGACCAAGGTGCAGCGGCTGGCCCAGAAGCTCGTCCGCCAGGGCTACTACCTGGTGGTGTATGGCGATCACTATCACCCGGAAGTCCGGAGCGTCATCGGGTGGGCTGGCACCTCCAAGTCCGTGGCCGTCAAGAAAGTTGTGGACTTGCCCTGGAACGCCCCACGTGGCTCCACTGCGCCAGACGCCGTCACGCCTCCTCGCAAGGTCGCCGTCGTCTCACAGACCACCAAGAATGTGGACGAACTCATGGCCTTCGCGCAGGAGTTGCAGGCCATGGTGATGCCGGAGGGTGGCGAATTCCGCCTCTGCAACACCATCTGCGAACCCACCTCAGAGCGGCAGCGCGCCCTGAAGAGCCTGGTGGAAGAAGACCGTGTTGATCTCATCCTGGCCATTGGCGGGCGCAAGAGTTCCAACACGGCCAGATTGGCAGAAGTGGGCCAGTCGATGGGCGTAAACTCACACCATATTGAACGCCCAGAGGAAATTGCCGCCGAGTGGCTTGAGGATGTCGCAACCGTCGGTGTGACTGCAGGCGCTTCCACCCCTGATGACGTGATTGAGGCGGTCGTGGCGTACCTGGCCGAACGTGGCTACGCGCCACCGCCCGGCGGCATCCGTCCAGTAGATCCGGACTACGTTCCCGGCTACTAAATCACGGAATTCGGACCACAAGGTTCAATAGACCAAAGGAACGCACAGGCAACACGCAAATTGACATGCGCGAAACGGTGGGATATTCTCCCATGCACGTTTCAAATAACGATCCCAGGTCGGGGTCAGGCAGCGCGCGTGGCCCGAGCGGTTGCCAGGATTCGGGAGAGTGCCTTCGCATTCGCCCGCATACTTGCGTGACAGGCGGGAACACCGCTGTGTTTCAAAGTGGAGGAACATCCATGGATCAGCGTTACACCCAGCTGGTAGAGAAGTTGCAAACGGGCAACATTGACCGCCGCAACTTCATCGTCCGCGCGTTCGCGCTCGGGATCAGCACCAGCGTCATCGGCTCGGCGCTGCGCGCTGGCGGTGCTGCCGCGCAGGACGCAACGCCAGGGGCTTCGCCAGCTTCCGGTGAAATGACCGCTATCGGCAACCCGGCGATCGAGCACATCACGACCACGGATAAGGGCGTGATTCGCCTGTACTCCTCGTGGCCGCTGACCGGTTCCTACGAGCAGCTCGGTGGCGACGCCGTTGAGGCAATCAGGCTGGCGCTCAGCGACTATGGCAACGCCGCCGGCGGCTTCGCGCTGGAATACACGCCGCTTGATGACGGCATTGCCGCAAACAATGGCGGTTGGGATCCAGGCGCGGAGTCCGCGAATGCCAACACGGTCATCGCCGATTCTGACGCGATGGTCTACATGGGCACCTACAACTCCGGTGCGTCCAAGATTTCGATCCCGATCACGAACGAGGCCGGCCTCGCGCAGATCTCCTACGCTGCCACCTACCCTGGCCTGACCAAGGCCATTGAGGGCCTGACAGAGTCCGGCGAGCCAGACTCCTACTACCCGTCTGGCAAGCGCAACTACATGCGCACCGTCACCACGGACGATGCCCAGGGCGGCGCCGGCGCCAATTGGGCCTTCAATGAGAAGGGCGCCCAGACGGCGTACGTGCTCGACGACCAGAGCCTTTACGGTCACGGAGTGGCCATCGGTTTCGCTCAGGCCTTCGAGGCCCTGGGTGGCGAACTCCTCGGCGTTGAGGGGTACGATCCGAAGGCTCCGGACTACCAGTCGCTCATGACGAAGATCGCGGACAGCCAGCCGGCCCTTCTTTACGTGGGAGCGACGGTTGACAACAACGCCTCCAAGTTGCTTCTGGACATGCGCTCCATCATGCCAGCCGACCAGGTGATCTTCCTGGGCTCGGACGGTCTGATCAACCAGGAGTTCATCAACGGCGCTGGCGATGCCTCCACGGGCGCGTTCGTCACCTTCGGTGGCGTGCCGCCGACGGAGCTCAAGGGCGCTGGCGCGGATTACGTGACCCGCATCACCGAGATCCTCGGTCATGCCCCTGACGCCTACGCGACGTACGCCTACGAAGCCGCCGTCGTGGTCATGCAGGCCATTGACGCCGTTGGTGAGAAGGACCGGGGCAAGATTCTGGACGCCATGATGGCGACCAAGGACTTCAACGGTATTCTCGGCCAGCCATGGGGCTTCACCGAGAACGGTGACAAGGACCTTTCGACGGTCGCCGTCAACGAGATCAGGCCGAACGACGAGGGCGTGCTGGACTTCGCGTTCCTCCAGGAGATCAGCGCCTAAGAGCGCGGTCAGCAGGTAACAAGAAAACGGGTTCGGGCGATCCGAACCCGTTTTCTGCTCCCGTGAACTCGCGGCGCGGTAGGCGCCTTTTTTTCAGCGCCGAGGTGAGAATGGAATTCAACTGGACGCTGTTTGCCCAATACCTGATTTTGGGTATTACGAATGGCTCACTCATTGCGCTAATTGCTCTTGGCTACACCATTGTTTACGGCATCGTGGAACTCATCAACTTCGCACATGGCGAGGTGTTCATGATGGGGGCATTTTTCGCAATTACGATTGTTGCTGCATTTGGACTGGCTTCGGGCGCAGGTGCGGCTCAGATTGCCCTCACGGCGATCGTGGCGTTGCTGGCGGCAATGGTGTTCAGCGGCGCGCTGAACTGGGGTATTGATCGCCTTATCTACCGCCGCTTACGGAGCGCGCCACGCCTGGCCCCGCTGATTGCAGCAATTGGTGTGAGCTTCATTCTCCAGGGCTTCGGCATTTACTGGAAGGGCTCGAACACGATCCTGCCCCCGGAGTTGATCCCAACAAGCGCGCGCTCCATCAACGTGCTCACCGATTGGCTGGGCATGGAAACGCGCATTCGCTTCCGCGCACTCGACCTCGCCGTTATTCTCATCACCATTCCCTTGCTGGCCGCGCTAACCTGGTTCGTTTACCGCACACGTACCGGCAAGGCCATGCGGGCCGTCGCCCAGGACCGCGGGGCTTCTGCGTTGATGGGCATCGATGTCAACCGCACCATTGCCATCGCCTTCCTGATCGGCGGGCTGCTGGCTGGCGCCGCGGGCTTCATCATCGTCTACTACACGAACAGCGCCCGCTTCCAGATGGGTTTCCGCTACGGGCTCTTCGCCTTCACGGCGGCGGTGCTTGGCGGGATTGGCAACTTCAATGGCGCCGTGCTCGGTGGACTGATCATCGGGATTGTCTGGCAGTTCAGCGATGGATTCCTCCAGCAGTATGTTCCCTGGTGGGGCGCACAGTGGACGCCTGCCATGATCTTCGGGGTCCTGGTGCTCGTGATGGTGTTCAAGCCATCCGGGCTGCTGGGTGAATCCGTGCCCGAGAAGGTGTAGGGACTTTCATGGCTACCCAGGTACGCACCGTCGGCGCCATGGCGCCGACAACCGAGAAATCCACGCGCTCCCCTCGTGATGTTGTGACATTTGTCATCATCCTCGCGTTTCTTGTGCTCTTCCCCTTCATCGATCAGGCGCTGGGCCTCCGCTTGCTGGGAGCCCTCCTTCCCATTGGCATCTACGCGCTACTGGCCATGGGTCTCAACATCGTGGTCGGGTACGCCGGTCTGCTGGACCTTGGCTACGCGGCGTTCTTTGCCATTGGCGCGTATACCATCGGCTTCCTGACATCGCCTGGATCGGTCTTTGTCCAGAATGGCTGGGTTCCGCCCATCCTGCAGAATTTCTGGCCTGCTCTGGTCCTGGCGTTCGTTATCTCAGCCATCTTTGGCGTGCTGTTAGGCGCGCCGACCTTGCGTCTGCGCGGTGACTACCTCGCCATCGTGACGCTCGGATTCGGTGAGATCGTCCCCAACTTCTTCCTGAACGCCACCCCACTCACGGGTGGTACGCGTGGCATGAACCCCATTGCCAAGCCGCCTACCATGGGGCCCATTTCGTTCGGCCAGACCGACCAGCGCAATTGGTACTGGTTGATCCTGGCGGTCGGTCTCTTTTCTGTTTTCCTGATTCTTCGCCTCTACGGTTCCCGGCTGGGCCGCTCCTGGCAGGCAATCCGCGAAGATGAACTGGCCGCCTCGGCCATGGGCATCAACCTCACGCGAACCAAGCTGTGGGCCTTTGCTCTGGGAGCATCGTTCTCGGGATTTGCCGGGTCGCTCTTTTCATCTGCCTTCCAGTACGTGCATCCCAGCCAGTTCGAGTTCACCCTCTCCATCATGATCCTTTCCGCAGTGATCCTGGGCGGAATCGGCAATGTCTACGGCGCGGTGATCGGCGCGGTCCTGATCGGCTCCTTTGACCGCATCCTGGCCGAGCGTCTTACCGGACCCGTCAATGCTCTTGGTGAGCAGATTGGGAATGACTTCCTGGCGAACCACAATGTCGGTGAAGATCGCTACCTGGTGTTCGGGCTGGCGCTGGTGCTCATGATGGTCCTGCGGCCGGGCGGGCTCTTCCCCAGCAAGCAACGCGCGGCGGAACTGCAGCCAGAAAGCGACGACATCTCGGTCCAGGAGCAGGAGGATCTGTACGACGTGCGCATGCACAGCGACCCGACTCCGGACGAGCAGGGAGGACAGGTACGGTGAGCGCCACTGCAGACATCCGCCCCGCAACTGGAGACGCCATCCTTGTCATTCGGGATCTCACCAAGCGTTTTGGCGGTCTCGTGGCCGTGGATGGCTTTGAGCTCAGCTTGCAACGAGGCGCCATCGCCAGCCTGATTGGACCAAACGGCGCAGGCAAGACCACCGTCTTCAACATGGTGGCTGGCATTTACCGGCCCACAGCCGGCGAAATCCGGTTCGAGAACGACGCCATCTTTTCCGATGGCGCCAGTGGTTCGCGCAAAGTCTGGCTCCGACCAGACCAGGTCACCTCGCGCGGTGTCGCCCGCACTTTCCAGAACATCCGTCTCTTCGCCAACATGTCGGCGCTGGATAACGTCCTGATCGGCATGCACACCCGCCTGCACTCCTCACCCCTCGGGGCGGTGTTGCGCCTCCCTTCGGTCAAGCGGGAGGAAGACGCGGCCCATCAGCGTGGGCGGGAACTGCTGGAGTATGTCGGGTTGCGGGGCCAGGGCCCGGTGACCGCCAAGAACCTCGCCTACGGTGATCAGCGCCGCCTGGAAATTGCCCGTGCCCTTGCCAGCGAGCCCAAGCTGCTCCTGCTGGACGAACCAACCGCTGGCATGAACCCCAACGAAACATCGCAGATGACGCGCTTTATCGACCGTCTGCGCAAGGACCTGGACGTCACCATCCTGCTCATCGAGCACGACATGAAGGTGGTGATGGGCATTTCTGACCAGGTGTCTGTGCTGGACCACGGGGTGAAAATTGCGGATGGCTCTCCGCGCGAGATCCAGCGCAACCCCAAGGTGATCGAGGCCTACCTCGGCACGGGCGCGAGTGAATCGATTGAGACGGCGATCGAAGCCGTGCAGTCCACCGATGGCGCTCATGTAGCGCCGCCCAGCCAGGGAGCACGGTAGACCTATGGCGATGCTGGAAGTCAACGACATCCACACGTTCTACGGCAATATCCAGGCGCTGAAGGGTGTTTCCCTGAATCTGGAGCAGGGAGAGATCGTCACGCTCATTGGTTCCAATGGCGCGGGCAAGACCACCACGTTGCACACCATCTCCGGGTTGATCCATCCCCGAACTGGCAACGTCACGCTTTCCGGACAGGTGATCAGCGACAAGCCGGCGCACAAGGTTGCAGGAATGGGGGTGGCGCACTCGCCGGAGGGGCGTCGCATCTTCAACCGCATGTCGGTGATGGAGAACCTGGAACTGGGAGCCTACGTCCACGGCAAGGCGGACCAGGCCGACCTCGAACGGGTCTTCACCCTCTTCCCCAGATTGGAAGAACGCAAGACTCAGATCGCGGGCACGATGTCCGGCGGCGAGCAGCAGATGCTGGCTATTGGCCGTGCCCTGATGGCCCGCCCCTCCGTGCTGCTGCTCGACGAGCCGTCGCTGGGCCTCGCCCCGATCCTGGTGGACACCATCTTCCAGATCATCGTGGACATTAATGCCCAGGGCATCCCGGTGCTCCTGGTGGAGCAGAACGCGCTGAAGGCGCTCGCCATCGCCCACCGCGGCTACGTCATCCAGACTGGCAAGATCGTGCTGGCCGGCACCGGGAGGGAACTGCTGGGGAACGATATGGTCCGCAAGGCGTACCTGGGCGAGGATTAGCGGCACACACTCGATCAGAAGAGGAGCCCGTCCTTCGCACATGCGTGAAGGACGGGCTTCGTGTTTCTGTATGAATTGCTGCGACGTGCGCTACGTGATCGAAGCCCAGTCCCGCGCATCCGCGAAGTGCCGCTAATGTTGGACGTTGGTGGTCGCGATCGGGACCTGTTCGAGCAAGTGTTGCTCCCCTATGGTTGCCGCATGTCCAGCGAGAATCATGTCCACATCCAGGCTATGCCGATCTGCAGTCGGTTTTCCGCTACGTCTTGCTTCCGCCCAGCAGTGTGCAGCACGTTGCAACACCTCAGACGACACCTCATTGAAGCCGAGCTTCTTGGGAAGCTGGTTTAGCCGGAGGAGTGCTCGCTGATTCCCGAGCCAGATGGGCTCCCGTCGAACCTCGTAGTCGACGATCCCGGGCACTCTCAGCCTGTGGCCGGCTTGCACCACGTCCGCAGCCCAGGCGGTGCACTCTCTCGCAGGTGATTCAGAAGATCGTGCATGTGCCAACAATCCAACAGGGCCAGAGTCCAGCAAGATTATCATCTATTCAGTGAGATACTTCTCGAACAGCTTCCTGCCAGAGCCCCGATCTTCGTCAATCGCCCGGGCAAATGCAAGAAATTCTGCCCAGTCGGCCTCCGGATCCTCTGAAGGCTTGTCCATGAACTGGCAAAGTAGGGCAACTGCCGCCTCAGGATCATAATCATTGCCCAGGTCTGCGAGTTGCTGCTTCGCACCTGGCTCAAGTTCAATCAGGATCGGAAACCTATCGTCAGATTCGTCTGTGTGCCGTTGAGGAATGCTCATGGATCAACTCCCGGGGGAGTTTGAGGACTCCAGTGATCGTAGCAGTGCGACACAGGCGCGCCCCATCCTGCTCACCGGTGCGGCTGGCCTTATCGGCACGCAGTTCCGGCTGGCCCACGGGCAGGACTATCGATTCCGCCTCGCAGACCTGGAGTCCAGCGCCATTACAGGCACGCCTGGTGAAGCACACGAGACGATCCGTCTCGATGTGGCGGACGCCGCCGCCTGCCACGCCGCCTGCGCGGGCATCGACATCGTCGTCCATCTCGCGGCCGATCCCCGGCCCGATGCACCGTGGGATTCACTGCTGCAGAACAACATCCAGGGCGTGGTCAACATCTGCGAGGCCGCCCTCGCCGCTGGCTGCCAGCGCGTGGTCTTTGCCAGCAGCGCGCATGCTATCGGCGCGTACCCGCCGGAACTGACCCTGGCGGATGATGCTCCACCCCGGCCTGGCAATCTCTACGGCGCCAGCAAGGTCTTTGGGGAGGGCGTCCTGTCGGCGTTTGCCACTCGTGGGCTCTCCGGCGTCGCCATTCGCATCGGTGCCTACGACGCCCCCTGGTACTACGAGGATACGGACGACAATGTTGCGGCGGCGTACGTCAGCCCGCGCGACCTGAACCAACTCCTGGTGCGGGCCATCGAGACACCCGGCATCACCTACGCCGTGGTTGCTGGCATCTCGAACAACCGGCAGCAGCGCTTCGACCTGCGCCACACCCGGGCATTGCTCGGCTACGACCCCAAGGACGATGGCTTTCGCGCACGAGAGGAGCACGCCGCTCGCACGGGCGAGGTCTGACGTGCCCTGCTCAACGGCTCAAGCCTGCGCGTCGTCGCACGGCACGTTCACGCCGACCATTGAAACCCCATTCAGCGCCGTCCGGGCGGAAATGAGCGAGGATCTTCAGGGAACCCATTGACACGCTCCGGAAAAGATGCGAAACGTGCTGTAGGATCCGAATTGCTTGTTATGAGGCAAGAGTGGGGGAAGACGCGCGATGCGCATTGCCACGTTCGGTGACGCACGAATTGGTGTCGTTGCCAGCGACGAGACGGTCGTCGATGCGACCGATCTCTTACAACAGTTCGAGCCGCTTGGCCCTGAAGATCTCCTCCCGGATTTGATAACCCATTTCAACGATCTCAAGGGAGACCTGGAGGCCAGGGTTGATGCCGGCGGCGGAATTCCGCTCGACCAGGCACAGCTCCATTCACCACTTACCCGGCCATCCAAGATCATCTGCCTGATGGGCAATTATCGAGAGGGGACGGATCGTCCCCTGCAAATCCTGGATCTGTTCTTCAAATCGCCGGAAAGGATCTCCGGGCCAGGCGACACCGTCGTTCTGCCCCCTCACCAGGCCAATATCTTTCACCATGAAGGCGAGATTGCGGTGGTCATCGGCCGGGAAGCGAAGGATCTGAGCGCGGCGGACGCCATGGATGCGGTCTTCGGGTACGTCGCGTACAACGATATCTCCGCCCGCGGCCTGGGGCGCTCCGGCATCAACAGCTTTCTTGGCAAATCATTCGATACGTTCGCCGTGTTCGGTCCGTGGATCGTTACGAAAGACGAGATCCCCGATCCACAGGCGTTGAGCATCACCGTGGACGTCAACGGCGAGCGGCGCCAGGACTATTCGACGACCGACATGGAGCGGCCAATACCCGAGTTGCTCACCTACATCTCGTCGGTGACCACGCTTCATCCCGGGGACGTGATCTGCTGTGGCACGAACCATCAGGGACTGGGCTCGGTGCAGGATGGCGACGAGGTCGTGACCTCGGTGTCGGGTATCGGATCGTTCAGCGTCTATGTCCAGGACGAGCATGAGCGGGCCTGGCAACGCGGGATCGACCGGGCAGCCGGCGAGCGCGTGAAAGCGGCGGCGCAACATCCAGTGGCGCAGGCGCACGTGAGTGGAGGATCCGCTTCATGAGGCTCGTACTGACACGTGACGATCGCATCGGCGTACTGCGCAACGGCGACATGGTCGATGTCTCTGAAGCTTTCGCGGACATCCGCTATCGCACGGCGGCTGACCGCATGCCCCGAATCATCGGTTCGTTTCAGGAGCGCCGGGCTCGGGTCGAAGACCTGGCGGCGCGCGGCGAGGCGGTGCCCCTCCCTGATCTGCAATCCCCGGTGCCGCGTCCACCCAAGCTGATTGCTGCGTATGGGAACTATCGTGAAGGAGGCGAACGCGAACGCCAGGTCCAGGACATGTTCCTGGAGAGCCCGGACTCGGTCATTGGTCCAAACGGGACGGTCATTCTCCCCAACCACCCTGCCACCATTTTTCATCACGAAGCCGAGCTTGCGCTGGTAGTCGGGCAAATGGCAAAGGATCTGCCGGCCGACGAACGAGCGCTGGAGGCGCTGATTGGATACACCTGCGCCATCGACGTGTCGGCGCGTGGGTTGGGGCGCATCGGGCCTAGTCGCATTGGCAAGTCATTTGATACGTTCACACCACTCGGCCCGGCGATCGTTACCGTCGACGAGGTTCCCGATCCGCAAAACGTACGTGTGACCATGACGGTGAACGGCGAACCGCGACAGGACTATTCGACGAGTGATATGGAGTACAGCGTCGTCGAGGTGCTGGCGTTCATCAGCTCCTACATGACGCTCGTTCCGGGCGACGTCATCATGTGCGGGACCAATCACCAGGGTCTCGGCGCGCTGCAGGACGGCGACCGTGCTGAGATGACGATCGATGGGATCGGCACTCTGGCGGTGTCCGTGCGTGACCCGCAGGGACGCGAGTGGCCGCGTGGAATCGACCAGGAAATGGCAGAGCAACAACGAGCGGTTGGTGCGTCGTAATTCCAACTCGCGACGCAACAGAGGTCAGGACCAGAGTGGGCTGACAGCCCACTGCGGCTCACCCCAGACCAGGTGATTTCGAAAGCTTTTCGTGTAGCGTCAGTGACTGAAAGGAGTGGTGTCAGGAGAATTTCCTGGTCTTCATGAGCGGCCGTGAACGTATGATAGGGCAGCCATCAGTCGTCAGTGATACCTGCAAAGGAGCAGACACATGAGCCAGCGTGGGCCACGGAATGAGCCAGGAACGACCCCGAACTCAGCGTTGCCTCTCGGGCGGCAAGTGAGCCGGCGAACCATTGTGCGCGCGGGGGCAGCCGGCGCGGCGGGATTCGCGGCGGCTGGGGCTTTGGCTCCAGTGAGCGCCGCGACGACGCGCGGCGACCTCCTGCGCGCGTCTGCGTCCTTGCACTTGCAGGAGTCCACTCCGGCGGCCGAAGGGATCTACGGTGGACGGCTGCGAGTAGCGACCACCGGCCAGCCGGCCACACTCGACGGTCACTTCGTGGCGCAGCGGACTATCGGTCTCATCGACTGGAACATGTTCGAGGCGCTGTTCACCTTCGACGCCGACTACAACACGGTCCCGATGCTCGCCGAGGGGATCGAGGTCAGCGACGATGGCTTGACGAACAAGATTACGTTGCGCCAGGGAGTGCCGTTCCACAATGGGGACGAGATGCGCGCCGCGGATGTGGTGGCCTCGTTTAATCGCTGGGCTCCGGTGGCCAGTCTCGGTCTCGCCATCTCGGCATTCCTCGACGAGATCGTCGAGGTCGATCCCTACACGGTGGAAATCAGGCTGACGGATCCGCTCGTCGCATTGCCAAGTCTGCTGGCCCGCCAGCAGTCAGGGCTCTCGATCCATCCGAAAGCGATCATGGAGGCCGCGGCGTCTCAACCGATGACCGGCGATCAGTACATCGGCACAGCGCCCTACAAGTTCGTCGAGTTCCAGCCAGATCGCTTCACCCTGCTCGACCGTTTCGACGACTACGTCGGGCTTGACAGCCCGGCGAGCGGGTACGCCGGTCGCAAGGCGGCCTATCTGGACGAGATTGAGTTCATCCCGGTGCCTGAAGAAGCCGCACGAGTCGCCGGTTTGCAGGCGGGTGAGTATCACTATCTCGAGGAGATCATCCCCGATCAGATCGCGGTGCTGCAAGACTCGCCCGGCGTCACCGTCGAAATCCTTCCGCCACGCAGTTACGGCATCATCATCATGAACACCGCTGGCGGGCTGTTCACCGAGCAGACGCTGCGCCAGGCCGTGCAGGCCGCGATCGGCGTGGAGGCGAGCGGTCAAGCGACGCACGGCGAGGGGTACTTCGAACCGGGTCCTGGCATCATGCTGCCACAGACGATCTGGGCCTCGGATGTATCCGCGGAACTCTATAACCAGAATAACCCCGAGAAGGCGGCTCAGCTCCTGCAAGAAGCCGGCTATGATGGCTCGCCAATCCGCCTCCTGTGCACCCAGGAGGATGCGGGTGACTACAACGCGGCCGTTGTGGCGCAGCAGCAGCTCGAACAGGCGGGGTTCACCGTCGAGTTGGAAGTGAGCGACGAGGCGACGCTCGAGGAGAACCTGGAAGACGACGAGCGCTGGGACATGACGACGAACGCGATCGTGTTCCGACCCGATCCGGTCCTGATCGACCGCTTTGTCAGCTGCAATGTGGATGGCAAGTGGTGTACCGAAGAGAAGGCCGCCGTGATCGAGCAACTGCAAACGGCGCCTGATTTCGAGACTCGTTACGCGGCGCTTGAGGAACTCCAGCGCCTCTTCTACGAACAGGCGCCACTGGTCAAGCTCGTCAACAACTATGGCGTCGCAGCGCTGTCATCGCAAGTGCAAGGTCTTCTTGGCCAAATGCACTTCGAGATCGAGCCCGAGTTCACAAACTGCTGGCTGGAAGAGGCGTAACGACCGTCCCGTACCCCTTTCCCTCTCAGCACTGAGAGGGAAAAGGGTACGTCGCGGGAAACGTGAACTGATCTCGCATCCCGCGGAGGCTGCGCGTGCTGGCATACATCATCCGTCGCTTACTGCTGCTCATTCCGGTGCTCCTGATCGTCGGCGTGATCGTTTTCACACTCATGCACCTCACGCCCGGTGATCCCGCTTCGGTCATGTTGGGGCGAGATGCGACGGAAGAGCAGAAGATCGCGCTAAGAGAGCGACTCGGTCTCAATGAGCCAGTCCCGGTCCAGTTCGTCAATTGGTTCTGGAGCGCGCTGCGGCTTGATTTCGGTGATTCGCTGTTTCTCGGTAAGCCGGTCATAGAGGCACTTCTCGAACGAGCGGAACCGACCGGTTTACTCGCCTTCTACTCAATGACGCTTGCCATCCTGATCGCAATTCCGGCCGGGGTCATTGCTGCGGTACGCGCCAATTCACCCCTCGATCGCCTGCTGATGATGGTGTCGATCAGTGGCGTGGCAATTCCCAGTTTCTTCTTCGGTATCCTGTTGATTCTCCTCTTCGCGGTCGTCCTCGGTTGGCTGCCGTCAGGCGGGTATGTCAACATCAGCGATGACCCGATCGAGCATGCCAGGTACATGGTCCTACCGACTTTGACCCTCGGCTTCTCCGCGGCCGGGCTGGTGGCCCGCCTGGTGCGATCCACGATGCTCGACGTGCTCAATGAAGACTACGTGCGGACGGCCTACTCCAAAGGGTTGGCGGAGAGGCGCGTGGTAATCGCCCATGCTTTCCGCAACGCGCTGATTCCCGTGCTCACGGTCATCGGCGCGACCTTCGCCGGCATGCTTGGCGGCGCGGTCGTGATCGAGAACGTCTTCAATATCCCGGGGCTGGGCCGGCTGCTGGTGCAAAGCGTGGTCCGCCGGGATATTCCGGTGGTGCAGGGAGCGGTGATGACGGTGGCCGCCATTGAAGTTCTCGTGATACTGGGGATCGATCTCTTGTACGTCTATATCGATCCGAGAATACGCTATGGCGCTGACTAAAGCCCTAGGGACCGCGACGAGCCATTCTTCGACAGCGAAACGCGGGCCATTGGGTCTATCGTCAATCACACCATCATCGAAATACTATTGGGTCCGCCTGTTGCTCCAGAATCCGGCCGTTGTTGCGAGCCTCTGTCTTCTGCTGCTCATTTCGCTCCTCGCCGTGCTGGCGCCGGTCATCACGCCGTTCGATCCAAACTTCGTCAATCCTGCCGATCGCCTCGAGCCCCCATCATCAACCTATTGGTTTGGCACCGATGATCTGGGCCGCGACGTGTTCAGCCGCGTTATCTATGGAGCGCGGGTCTCGCTGCTGGTCGGGGTTATCGTCATGGTGGGGGCGACCGTCCTCGGTTCGCTAATCGGCCTTGTTGCCGGATACTACCCGCGGCTCGACACGCTCTTCATGCGCGTCATGGACGGGCTAGAGGCGTTCCCCAGTATCCTTCTCGCTCTCGTCATCATGGCCACCCTTGGCCCGGCAACAGAGAACGTCATCATTGCCCTGTCGGTGGTCTACACGCCCAATATCGCGCGGCTGGTGCGCGGCACGACACTGATGAACCGGCAGCAGACGTATGTAGAGTCCGCGCGGGCTATCGGCATGCGCGACTTTCCCATCATGCGCCGGTACATTTTCGCCAACTCGCTGTCGCCGCTCATCGTGCAGGGCACATTCGTGGTCGCATTCGCGATCCTGTCCGAGGCATCGCTCTCATTCCTCGGCGCCGGAGTGCCTCCCCGGACTCCAACGTGGGGCAGCATCGTCAGCGCCGGCCAGCCGAGACTTCAGCAGGCATGGTGGATCTCGGTCTCCGCCGGGACCTTCCTCTTCGCCACGGTGCTCGCGACCAATCTCATCGGCGACGGCCTACGCGACGCACTTGACCCCCGATCGCGAAAGCGGTAGCTTCGATCGACCCATGACTTCCTAACGGTCTTTCTCGTCGTTCGCCGCGCGTGGGCTCTCCGGCATCGCCATCCGCATCGGCGCCTACGACGCTCCCTGGTACTACGAGGATACGGACCACAACGTCGCGGCGGCGTACGTCAGCCCGCGCGACATGAACCAGCTCCTGGTGCGGGCCATCGAGACACCCGGCATCACCTACGCCGTGGTTGCCGGCATCTCGAACAACCGGCAGCAGCGCTTCGACCTGCGCCACACCCGGGCATTGCTCGGCTACGCCCCACAGGACGATGGCTTTCGCGCACGAGAGGAGCACGCTCCTCGCACAGGCGAGGCCTGACGTGCTCCTCCCGACCGCTCAGGCTTGCGCGTCGTCCTCGCACGGCACGTTCACGTAGCCGCTCTTGAAGGGATGCACCTTGCCCTCGTCTGGCTCGAAGCGATGGCGCCAGATGCAGCCGTTGTCGATGCCAAGCAAGTGCAGTGAAACCGAGGTGACGTCTGAGGTGGTGCGCACCCGGTGGATGTCGGTCTCAGGCAACAACTCGTAGAAATCCCCCGGCACCAGCGCCCGGCTTTCCAGGATGGTCAGCGTGGCTTCGTCCTCGACCTCGCCATGGTCATGGCGCGCGAAGACATCCTCGTCCTGGGTGCCCCGGTACAGGCCAACCAGGCCCCAAGCGAGGTGGTCATGCACGGGTGTCTGCGCCCCGGGCGGCACCACCAGCGCGGAGAGCGCCAGGCCGCCATCCGTGGTGCGGTAGAGCAACCACGAGCCGATGCCACTGCCCATGCCGCCCTCCGGAGAGGACTCCTGGTACTGCTCCGGCAGCCAGGTCTTGTCCGCCAGCAACTCGGCAAAATGCGGGCGAATGGCCGCAATCACGGCCCGCGGCTCTTCGCCGCTCGCCTGGATCTCACGCACCGTCGTGATGAACGCGCGCAGGGTCGGGTTGTCAACAACATACTCGTCTTGCACGTCAACAGTTGCCGTCAAAATGATCCCCTTTCATGATCGACAACTCCAGTTTATCGTGGAGCAGCGTAACACCTCTGCGCCGCGGACGGTATCCTGAGACAACAAGACTCAACCGCACCTACCGTGAGGAAGACGAATGGCACAGATCCCGTCACTCTATGGCGTGCCCCACCTGAACCCGCCGTCCGTGGTCAAACGGGCCGGTTGGCAGGATAGCGAGGAACTCCGCGTCAACAACTGGCTCACCCAATGGAACGGTGACGAGCCATTGGATGCGGCCTTCATCGGTCTTCCCTACTCGGGCGCGTCCATCAATCCCTCGGCAGCGTACGGCGCTCCGGAAGCGTTGCGCCTTGCCTTCCGCTACAACACCACCTACTCCCCAGACTGGGACACCGATATCCGTGGCCTGCGCGCCCGCGACCTCGGTGATGTCAGCGGGCACCTGACAGACGTCGCGACTGCCCACGCCAAGATCGAGGCTGCCGTAAGTGCCGTCTGCGCCATCGAGCCGAAACCGGTGCCGATCATGATCGGTGGCGACCACTCCGTAACCGCGCCGGCCGTACGTGGGTTCTGCGCGGCCAACCCCGGCAAGAAGGTCGGCATCATCAACATCGATGCCCACCTTGACGTGCGCAACTTCGAGCATGGGCCACACAACGGCACGCCGTTGTGACCACAAGACGATCTATCTCCGGTGGACTTCTGACGAGCCGTCGAGCTTAGTCACACTCGCCGCCGACTGAGACCCTCAAAATATTCCGGTTGGAATGAAACTACCCCGGCTGATTGCCAGCCGGGGTTCGTCGCTTTGTAGCCCCCTCAGCGCAGTCCGTGTCCATAATCTGACACGTTCTTGTTGCGTGTCTCCGAACAATACCCACGTTCTTTCAACACTCACGCCCTTAGACTTCCTGATGATGAGGGGCGTGGTCCTAGTGTGCTCGCGCTTGCCCCTTAAAACACTACCGAACGCATTGGAGATATGGATGGGAGTCTTGCATGGAGAACCCTTGGCAATCGTTGCCAACTCAAGCACCGTATGTCTACGAAGCGGACCAACCCGCGATTGCCGCCTTCAACGCTAAGGTTGGGGAACACCACCGTATCCCAACAGATCTGCTGCCGGAACCCTTCCTCGGGAGCAAAGACGCGCCCATTGTGCTGTTGAGTCTCAACCCCGGTTTTCACGAACTGGACTACCTGACCTATCAAGATCCCTATGCGCTCGACGCGTGGAAGAAAAACGTCCGTCACGAGCCGCAGCCGTATCCCTTCTACCTCATTGACCCGCAACTCGCGCATGTCGCGGGGGCAAGCTGGTGGAGGAAGAAGCTGAAGGAGCCACTTCTGATTGCGGGACCGGAAGAGGTCGCCAACAAATTCTTTTGTGTGGAGTTCTTCCCATACCACTCTCGCAAGTTCAAATACATGGGCTCGCTGTTGGAATCTCAGCAGCACAGCTTCACCCTCGTCAATCAGGCAATGGATCGGAACGCGGTCATCATCCTGATGAGGAGCCAAAGGGAGTGGGAGTACGCGGTACCACGGCTTACGTCGTATCCCATGCTCTTCACGCTGCGCAACAAGCAAAATGCGGTCATAAGTCGCAACAACTGCGTAGAAGGCTTTCCGGTCATCGAAGCGATTCTGCGGAACAGAAGTCCCTACGATCAAGAGTTGGTAGTTTCACCAAACCAGCTAGGGGCGTGAGTCCCGAGAGAAACATGTGCCGCCACGCAGCATGCATTACCGAACAGGGGAGATTGCTCTATGCGTTGTCCTGAATGCTCCAAGACCGTCGCGTCAGCGCATAAGTTTTGCCCGAACTGCAGCTCTCCACAATTGTCAGTCAACGTTCGCGAGCCCTTGCCGGCGGGACTCCGCTTCCAGATTTTGAATCGTGATAACTACAGTTGTCGCTACTGCGGTCGATCTGCGCCTAACGTGGAGATACACGTTGATCATGTTGTGCCAGTAGTCGCTGGTGGCACCAATGAACCCGAGAATCTAGTAGCCGCGTGCGCCGACTGCAACTTGGGGAAGGGAACGCGAATCCCCGAAATAGCACAGGAACAAGCGGCGGAGCTCGTCGCCAATGAGTGGCATGCACAAGTAATAGCGCACATACACCAGAGGGCGAAGGCGAATGAAGAACATCATAATGATTGGATGGAAATGACTGAGACCTATTCTATCGAACAAAATAGAATCTATTCCGAGTTTATGTTGAGACTCAATTATGATGACATTGACAAGTTAAATAGATGGCACGAGCTTGAGGAACAGCGGGCTACTTGGAAGAACGAAGACAATGAACGTAAGGTCGCTTTTCATCATCAGAAGAAATGGGATGCGCTCGCAGAGCATCAACTGGCTGTTGTTGAGCAATTTTCCAAGCGTGCGTCGATCCAAAATGATCCCGACCTGTTAGCTCAAATTCGGGCAGAAGAGCTGGAAATCAGAAGTTGGAATGGCGATGTCGAAGCGACGCGCGAGAGTAACCAGCTCACGTATGGGAGTCAGGAAGAGGCGATACGCCAGTTGGGTGACTACTGCGACAGCCCCAACATGACGCCCATCTCATATCTACAAAATCAACAGAGCCCCCAAGAGCCTTCTCCCATGACAGACAAAGACGGTCTGAACGTTTGGTCTGACCTGGAGTCCGTATGGATGTCGGCTATTTCGGACGGTCACGACGCTTCTGCGAGTTCGATCAACAAGAACATTTTCGCTCCCCCATCAGGTCGCTTCGGGCTTCTGAAGAAATTGATGGGACGCTGACACATGCATATCAAAGTCCCCTGTCGACCGTTGCCATCGTCTGAAGTTTCCAACGCTTCCAGATTGCGCTCTTTCACTTCGTACGACAGGTTGCATCTCTAAACCTAAGCGAAGAACTTTGTTGTTTTTCTCGTCTTTCCCTAAATCGGATGGACCCTGGCTCATTAGCACCGTAGTTCGTCTCTTTGTGGAATCGAATCCGACGGTCTCGGCTTTGATTCCTCCGGCGTCTTCCTTGTGTCGTAACGATCTATCTCCAACGGACTCTGACGATATGACGAACTTCGCAGCCGACCAAAAACCCTAGAGAAAGTCCGGTTGCAACGAAACGTCCCGACAGAGATCTTTGGACTGTCGGGACGTTTCATTCCTGATACGATTGAATGAACAACTTCCTACGATTCGTGAGGCTAGGCATCGACACAGGAGTTAATCAATGAATCCAACGATGCGAGAACAGCTTGACGCAATGATGGATGGCTGGGCGCTCAATACTGGCACGGCAACGCACCCATCCGACCGTGAAAAGCTACGCAGTTTTTTCCTTCGGTGGTACTTGGATGGCGTGACGCTGTCCGTGGCGGATTGGGAAGCGTATCTATTGGAGCGGGGATGGGACCGGGAAAATATTCGGGAAGTGATCGAACTGCCGGAAGATGTGGCAAGCGTCGCGCAAAGCCTTGGTCGCTGAAATTGCTCGGCTATGCTCGTGCAGTAGACCCAAACAGGTATGACCGAACTCGAACGGATCGTTCTAACATCAGGACTTACCATCGTTGGCGGATTGATCGCTCTCGTCCTCGGTCAACTTGTATCGAAGTGGATTATCGAACCCCTGCACGAGTTCAGGATGTTAGTCGGTGAGATCGCATTCGCCATCGTCTACTACATAAACGCTACCGACGATCCGACCCTCGTGTCGGCTGCGACTTCCCAACAAGCGCGGGAGGCGTTTCGTAGTCTCGCGGGGCGGCTCCACCAGCGCATGCATGCAATTCCCTTTTATGAACTCTGGGCGTTTTTTCGGATGGTGCCTCCTCGGCAGGACGTAAACAAAGCCGCTTCGAACCTGATTGGATTCAGCAATAGTTTCGGTGCAAGACTCGAAGGCCGTCACGATCGAGCGACAGCTATTGCGAAAGAGCTTCGAATACACAGCTAGGAGTAGTGCAAGGCAGTAGAGCGGATGGAACTGGAACTAATCTCGGCTCTCGCCGCGATTGCCGCTGTCCTAGTATCCGTCTTCATTTTCTGGCAGTCGCGCCAGGAAGACCGACCACGGATCAGCGTCACGGCTTCAAATGGCTTCATCGCTTGGGGGCACGAACTTCATGGTCCGGTACTTTGGATCACGGCGGTTAACTCCGGAAATCGAGCCGTGGTTCTGAAGGATCCAGGTATTCGACTTCCCGGGTACGGCGATCCTTGGATTTCGCTTCTCTTGGCTGGCCGGTCCGATACGCAATTTCCCCACGAACTACGTCCCGGTCACAGTTGCAAGGCATGGATGGATTTCCACGATCTCGCTCGTATTCTGAAAGGCGAGGGGTACCAAGGCACGGTTTCCTTAGTCGGCTTCTATCCCGGCCAAATGGATGTCAAATATGAATCGATGCCTTTTCTCTTCGAAGTTGGCTAGTAGACCCGATCTCTAACAGCGGCGTAGAGCCTTCGAAAATACTAGCGGCATAAAAGTGAGCCCCGGTGCATACCGCGGCTCACTCCTGACGAATCGAATCCCTTACAGTCGCGGCTCGTCTGAACTCGCGTTTTTCTTACCGTGTCAATCTCGCGAATTCATGCGAGCAAGCTACTAACGATGGCATCCGATACCTTCAACCCGCAATCCACTCGCCATCCTGCTCGCGAACATACCTAAAACCGCCAGGCACCCGACGATGACGAAGAGATTAGATCTTGAACACCCCCTCCCTTGGACTGCTACTAATTAACTTGACACCTATCTAACCATATGTCAATTAGGATAAATTGCCCTACTTATTGTTATATGTGAGGTTTTGTTCTATTATATCACCACATCACGCTGTGTCGCCTGATGGACATCCGCATCACCAGACAAGGAGCCCCGCTGTGCGCCTCACCCTGGACCGACCACAGACACACCTTATTCGCCGCGCCTACGACCTCGAAGAGATCAGCCGACTCGGTCCTTACCACGTGCAAACGCTGAGAGGCATGATCCTGTCGGGGGAACTCAAAGCAACCAAGGTCGGGAAGCGCTGGATCGTCAACGCGGCGGAAGTGGCGCGGCTTCTTGGGGAGCCAGAGACGAGGATATAGCGAAGAGACAAGACGCATCCCCGGCTCAAGTTTGCTCAACACCGCCGGGGATGCTTCTACCAACGGAGTATTAGTATATGCCTGAGGATAAGGCTAATAAACCTCACGACATTCTGCAAGAAGCTCTAGAAGCCTACGATGCGGGGTTCAGCCTCCTGCCAATCAAAGAAGATGGAAGTAAAGAACCCGATGTTTCGGGATGGGCTTCCTCCACCAGAATGCGAATGTTGCGGGATCACGTTTCCGCGATGTACACCCGCGACAAGCGATCCGGGCTCGGCATCATCATGGGCATGGTCTACCGCCCTGGTTCTGATCATGAGCTTGCCCCAATCAAAGTCGAAGCTCTTGATTTCGATAATCGCGAAGTCTTCAACGCCTTCATTGCTCAAGCGGAACAAGACCCCGAGCTTTCCCCCATCGTGGAGCGGGTCCGCAACGGCTATGAAGACGACACACCGGGAGGTGGCGTCCGCTGGCTCTACAGATGTGCGGAGATTGAAGGAAACCAAAAGCTTGCCGTGCGTCCCGGTGAGCCGGACGAAAAAGGCAAGTCGAAGAACGAAACGCTCATCGAGACGCGCGGGATGGGTGGCTTTGCCATCTTCGCGCCGACCAATGGCAAGGTTCACCCGAGTAAGAAACCGTACGTGCGGCAACGTGGCGGATTCGACTCCGTCACCACGCTGACTCTGGAAGAACGAGTCTCACTGCTCGATCAGTGCCGAAGCTTCGATCAGCAACCGAACCGACAGCGGCGCGAACAGCGTGAGCGGTCAGAGCGTGGGCACAAAGCAAGCGGCAAACCAAGCGGATCGGGGAATGTCGCCCTCGCTTTCAACCAACATGCAGCGTGGGAGGATATCCTTGGCCCCCATGGGTACACGGTCGCCAAACGCGCCGGACGCGCGACGCATTGGAACCGCCCTGATGCTGAAAATCCTGGCAAGACAGACCTCACCACAAATCACGACGGCACCGATCGGGCTTTTTCCTTTAGTGCGTCTGTCCCACTTCCGACCGAGCAATACTTAAGCAAGTTCGCGGCCTTCACGCACCTGAACCACGGTGGCGATTTCTCGAAGGCGGCGAAAGAACTCGTAGGGCTCGGCTACGGCACGGCGAATACTCCGAACGAAAAAAAGTCAGCTCCACGAGACTTCCCCGTCTACACGGATGACGAAGTCGAAAATCTCCCGTCGCCAACCTATCTGGTCAAACCTTATCTCTTGAAATCGACCATCGCCACGTTGTACGGCATGAGTGAAGCCGGCAAGAGCCTATGGGCTCTTGCCCTGTGCCTCTGCATCGCTTTAGGCATCCCGTTCTATGGAGCCCCGGTCAGTCAAGGCGCTGTCCTCTACGCCGCCGCTGAAGGGACAGCGGGGATCAAGGGACGGCTGATTGCCTGGAAACGGCATTTCAAGCACGTCGGAAAGATCGGAGCACGGTTCCTGTTTCGCGAAGTCAACTTTCTGGACGAAAGCGACGTTGAAGGTTTCCTCAGCTTCCTTCGTACCCTGCCGGAGCCTCCCGTACTCCTGGTCATCGACACGCTGGCATGGGCAATGGTTGGCGGCAACGAAAACGATGCCAAAGACATCATGCAAGTCTTGGAAGGCGCTCGTCGGATTAGAGACGAGTTCGGCACGACCGTTCTCTTATTGCACCACACCGGCAAGACCGGGGAACTCGAGCGCGGGAGTTCCGCACTTCGCAACGGCTCCGATACGATGCTCAAGATGAGCCGTGACATGAAAAAAGGGAAGCTGATCAAGTTGGTTGTGGACAAGCAAAAAGACGGCGGCGAGAAGCCGGCACCGAATTACTTCACCATCAAGAGCATTGCCATCGGAGAGCTTCCGGATGCCGCTGCGGGAGATGACATGATCCTTGACGTGACGACCGCTCCAGTCCTGGTCGAAGCCGACCTGGCAAAGGCAAACGGGGAACCCGACAGTGACGAACAACCGCTCTGGACTGACCTCTTGACTGAATCGGAGCGTGTAGGCCTCGACGTGTTGAATCGGCTCAATGGCATTGACGGTCCGGTGAGCATGTCGATATGGCTGCAGACAGCGGCAGAGGATCCGAATGGGTTATCGCGGGCCACGGTGTATCGGATCCGGCTCGAGCTCATCGAGAAAGGGTTTATCACCCTCACGGATGGGCGCTACTCGATCACGGCGGCAGGTGTAGAAGCTTTAGAGACTACCCCGTTCTCTCGCAAGAAGAAGGATGCCAATGACGCAGGTTGATTGTTTTTGCAGGTATCACAGAGGTCTCAGAGACGTCTCATGAGACCACCGTGAGACGTCTCAAGGTCTCAGTCTCACTCCCTCCCTTTAGGGAGTGAGACGTCCTGAGACTGAGACTTGATCAATGAGAACTGCACGAAAAGGAGGAAGCTCAAAAAAAAGCCTGCTAATGGAGTCCCCGCTTACGGATATCGAGACCTAGGAGATACAAGCCATGAAACCTATGACGATCACCATTGAGCGTGTTGAGACTTTTACCCTTCACGATCCGGCGCTGCCTCACCCCCCCCACGGATGTCAGGCTCCCGGCAGAAGTGACGCGCGATGGAATCCAGATGCGTGTTTGGTGCCGCTACTGTGATCGCTTCCATCTTCACGGGTACAGCCGTGATGAACCGGTTGCCCATCGTGCCACGCACTGCCTGGCCGACGACAGCCCCTACCGGCGCTCTGGCTATACGCTCGTCGTGGTGCTGGAGGGGACGTTCACGCCGCCTCGGACGCAGCGCCGGAAGCCCTTCATTCTTTTTGGTGACACGGGCCCCTACGTTCACGGGTGGTTTGACGAACCCGGTGATCCGCGTAAGCAGCGCCGGAAGACACGTTGATGCCACTCGCCTACATCAAGCGGCTGCGAGCGCCATAAGAAACACAACTCAGCGGCGTTACGGCCAGGAACTCAAACACGTTCCGCATAACTTCATATCGCGCGGCTCGGAATATTCCACCGGTATTTCGGTCCTTGAATTCAATGGCAGTCAGAGCAAGTAGGAAGCAAGAGTGATGGACCCCATGCAGTGCCAGGGAATCAATAAGCAGGGCGAGGCGTGCCGAGCACGTCCGATCAAAGGCCGGCCCTACTGCTTGAAGCACGACCCTCTACTCGCGAACGAGCGCGCGGGATGGGAGCGGGCTGGTGGGAAGGCAAAGAGCAACGCGGCGCGAGCCGCCAAGCGGATGCCCGCTGACCTTCAGGACACGCTCAAGAGCCTCTACCGCACGCTTGCCGCGCTTGAAGCGGGGGAGATCGAGCCGGCAAGGGCATCGGCAATGGCGAGCGTCAGCCGCGCCATCGTTGCAGTCTTCGAGATGGGGGACGCCGAGCGGCGGATTACCGAGATCGAGGTGATGCTCCGTGAGCAAGCGTGAACTCGACAAACGGCTCGACAAGATCATGGGGCAGGCTCGGCTGAAGCAAGCCGGCGTGGTGCCGATCATTGATGTGACGAAGTGGCCCGAAGAAGACCGTTTCGCCTTTACCAGGGCATTGGACTGTCGTGATGGAGCATCCTACAACGCACTGATCGAAAAACACTTCGGCAGCCTGCCGGAGCGATTAAGCGATGAGATCGTGGCATTAGTTGTTGCCGAACAGGTACTTCGCGGCAACAACTGCTAACTTTTGCCCCGGCTGGTCCACTATGGGAATCACGAGCGCGACACGCCTAATGCACTTCCCCCAAATGTGCGCAGCCGGCTAGACCTGCCCCACCTTAATCTCCTTATAGGACGAAGACGTCATCGGTGAAGAGGGGCCCGAGCGCGGGCAGGACCACCATTCCGTCACCTAGCGATGGGGCTTCCAGAGACACAGCGAGCTTTAGTCCAGGGAGAACCAGACACGTTCGCCGTCAGAACTAGATCCATCTAGGACATAGAACAATGTTGAACCTAGCTCTTGTTGGTCGAGTTGGAAGCACAGGTTGCCTCGAATCGTCCCATCTGGAAATACCACGTCCATTTCATCAAGTTCGTCTGGCACCGCGCCGCAGAAAGTCTCCTCGTCTAAGCGGCCGTGGGCAACTTTGCTCGGTCCGAGTACGCCGAAGTGGAGCGCACCGAAGGCCATGCCTTCGGATTCGGTCCTATTCGAAAGTGAGACATCAAGCATGACAAACGAGAGGCCATCAAGAGGAGGGTCGTTGAACGGGTTTTCTTCGAGCAATTCGTCGTAGGAGGCGATACGTATTCCGCGAACGTCCACTTCCCAACCACCAACAACGACGCTATCCGCTAGCCGAACGGGCGACTCGCGAGTGCCGTAGGAGGGTCCCACAATATCCTCAGCATCCTCAGCGGGACGCGGGAGCTGCTGCAAGGTCCGGGGGTCGATATACTGCTCGGCAACCCAACCAGAAGAACCTGTGTCGACCACCATCACCGGAACGAACCACACGCGCGTGACGCCTAGCGTGTCAGCCGTGATCGTTTTTGAGTCGCCCTCTTCTGTCTCTGCGTCACCGGTGATGTAGATTGCGTCGCCCAATTGCAGCGTGTCGTTCCATTCCGCATCCCGTGCCGGGGCAGACCGAAGGGCAACGTTGGTGCCGCGCATCGTAGCTCCGGTGATCTCACTCTGAGCGAGACCGGTTAGCGGGACGAGTGATAGTGCCCCAAGTGCTATGAGTAATAGCGGATGCCGTTGTTTCACTGTTCACCTCCATTTACTGTATTCAAGAGCTTCCTTGTCTTACTGTCCTGAAAGAAACTTGCGTTGGTCTCTCCCAAAATTAGGAATGTCGGCGTCCGTCGGACCGAGGTAACCAGCCCCAAGTACGCTCACGCGCCGATGGAAAGCTCAACCCTCCAGCCGGCTTCCTCCAGTTCTTCATGACTGTAGAGTGGTCCGCCGCTACGCCGTGCGACCTGGAACTCATAGTAGTCCGACTTTGGTACCGAGATAGTCGCCGTGAACAGGCAGGCTATCTCAACCGTTGTTGGCGTTCGCGAGACCAGGGCCTCTTCCACGGGGGCGGACGCGATAATGTCACCCCTGTCGTTGAGAACGTGGACCGGCGCACCACCTCGCAAATCGCTGTAGCTCCCTGTGCCGGAACAGGGGGCTCCCCTCTCTGACGACGCGGAGAGGATGTTCCTGCGTTCCACCAGGAGCAGCTCAAGTGACGCTTCATGCATCGCCGAACCGGGATCCACATCCGATGAGGAACTAGTGGCCAGCCCGGGAGGGTGCGGTTGGAAGGCGACCAGCCCCACGACTACGACGAGGATTATCAGCACCAGGCCGATCACCGCAGAGAGGGCGGCCACGCTCTTGGACATCCAGAAACCCTTCTCAAAGATGACGCACCGAGACATTGAGCGACCTCGCACATGGCGCGCACAGGGACAGTGTGCGATCCGCACCGCCGCATCTTCGTGCCAGTCATCTGGTGGGTGTTACAAGATGGTGTCAACGGAGGATCGAAACCGCCGAACGTGAAGCGGCGCGGGGACAGGAACGTCAGCGGCGATCCGAGGGTTGCCTGCTCCATGATCGATGGAAACTCGGTACGTGGAATAAATTGACGTGGAGAGTGTTGATACGTTGACGTGTTGATCGAGGGGCTAAAGAAGCCTCTTTCTGGAACGTTAACTCACGCACGTTGTCTCGTCTGGTCAGGCAACCCAAATGCTCGCCGTTCCTCGACTTCCCGCACGGTTGCGTTCCAGAGATCGGACCCTTCCTTCGTCAGGGTTATCAGGGGCATTGTCTCGGAGCAGTCCAACTGTCGAGAAGAACGCTGTAAATGATCCGGAACTGCCACCCGACGCTCTCGAGTTCAGCGGGGGTTATTCTCTTCCGGACAATGCCTGGACTGAAACACAGATCGCAACTCCTTAACCGTCATCATCCGCCGCGGTCGATGAATCATCCGGTGACAGTTCGCACATAGGAGAGCTAGATCGGCAGCCCTTGTGATCTGATCAGGAGTCAACTGTGACACGGGAACGGTATGATGGCATTCAATGAAGCCATCACCGATCTCGCCATAGGAGTTCCGAAAGTCGAAGCCGCAGGCTTCACATTCGAGCCGTCCGAACTCCTTAAGTGCCCGAGCCTTTCGTTTCCTAACGAGTGCCGCGTTGCGTTCTCTAGACCGGTGCACGCGCAAGAGAATCTTTCCCTCAGCCGCTTCCTCTTCCCCCTCCTCAACTGCCATTTCTACGTCTGCTTGTGGATCATTCGCATTGCGTTTGATCGACAACGCGTGTTCGTGCAATCGCGCACGATCATGGGCAAAGTCAGTCCACGTCTCCCGATCTCGCTGACCGACAGCCGGAAACCCACCTTCCAGTTCCGGATCGATGGATCGGAAGTTTGCGAGTTTCATATAGACGCCATTGGGGTTCCGGAAGTTGTCATTGCGCTGCGCCCCACTAAAGATGGGGAGAGCGTTCAGCAACTCGCTGAGTTCAACGACGTCCGGGTGCGAACCGGACGGGGGGAGCTTTGGATGGTGCTTAAAATAGAGATCGAGAGCCAGAATCAGTTCGTCGCGTTCCCACGGTGGGTTCCGGGGCATTGAGTCTCTCCCAACGCGTTCATCCTAACCAAGACTGAACCGTAGTCCAAAGGGATCCGCATTGCTGATATAGACTTCGCGATCGCAACTACATCTTTCCCTGAACTGTTTGTTCGTCCAGGGTCAGGGACCAAAGTCGAAGCGCGTTAAAGACGACTGAACGCGGATGCGGCAATTTGCGCTTTGGTAAGAAGGGACTGATCACCTGGACCGTTCGGATTGGGCGATTGCTGGTATCACTATTTTGTCTGTGTTCGTGGGAGCGTTGATTCCGGTCATTACCGATGTGTTTCGGGGTCAGCTAGAGCGGAAGCAGCGGATTCGGGATCGGCGTCACGACTTTCAGCGCGAATCACTTATGGCATTGCAGGACACCCTCATTGACATGATCACCAGTGGAGGCGGCGTCATTGCCGAGCGTCAAGCGTCTGAACGTGAGACGGGTGAATGGCGAGTTGAAATCAGCGACACATGGCGGATCGACCTTCTACATGGGATCACTGGCACGAGGAAACAGTTTGTTAGAGTCAATGACCAGCAGACCCGTGACCTTGCTAACGAAACGCTCGATGCCGTGTTTCTCGCTGTCGTGAGTGCCAAGAGCCTTGAGGAAGCGGAAGTGGCTTGGGAGCAAGCGCTCGACGCGCACCTCAGGAGCAACGAGCGTATTGGTGAGCTCCTGCGAATGCTGTAGCGTGGCTTTTTCGTGGACTGTACGAGCCTCGTGACAGAATCACTCGGCAAACCAGTATCACGACATGGAGGGTGCGAGTTGGGATCGGGTGAGCAGAACAAGACTCCTTGTTTCAACCCTCTTCATTGCTGCTCATATTGGACTTCTTGGTCATTCGCAACGTTCACATAACCCTTCGCCCTAGTCCCCACCCCGGTGCCCATGACTCCGAATCCAAACGTTCTCTCGTGTGCTCCTAGTCGGTCCGCAAATTCCAGTCGATACGTTCCCCCGAAGTACGGGCCTTAGAGCGCCCGGCAATAGGCAATCGCCTTCGGCATGCCGTGGTGTAGGAGGAAGCCCAACGCGGCGGGGACTGGCCCCGTTTGCCTATCCACCTGTCGCCGGGCGACCGAGCGGTGCGCCCTATCGCCGGTCGCTCTTAGGAGCTGCAAGCGACAGACCTTACACTGGATCACCGTCCTGCAGAACGCTTCGCGTAATGCGAAACTTCTGTGAAGTTGAATAAAGTCGACTGTGGAAGAGGCAGGCTTACCATGGTCTGTGCGATTTGTGACGAACCAGAAGATTATAGGCTGATGAGGTGCGGTGTCTGCGGGAGGCCGTATCACGATCAGCTTTGCGGCAGCACACTGCCGTTCCACGAGGAGTTCATAAACGATTTTGATGTTGATGACTTAGTACGAGGCCAGTTTCCAAGTCGGACTTTGAATACTTCTACCGCAACATTGAATGTCTGCACTGTATGTAAGAGATCTCCCGATTGGAAAAGACGCATTCCATTTTCTGCTCAAGAATGGCGCACTGCACATGCAATGCATTGGGGAACTGACCAAGCTAAACGCAAGGAATTCAAACAGGCAGTGCAAGACAATCTGAAGCGCCAGTTGGAAGCCGAGAAGCGAACGCGTTTGCGGGAAGAGGCGAGCGCCCGAAAGCAAGCAGAGGATCAACTTCTAACGCAAAGATTTAGAGATGCAGCTGCAGCGGATCAACGAAAACGTCTTACCCTGGAGAAAGCATTTACTGCCGCGTTCTCCCGCTGCGAAGACGCTCGCTTAGCTTTGAATGACGCGCGGGAGTTCTTGGAAGAGCTGCTTGAAAAGCACATTGAACTCGAACGCGAGTTGATCGAAGTCAAGCTGGCGCATGACGAACACCTGGTCCGTTGGGTAGATCTTCGGTCGAGGCTCTCGCTAGCTACAGCCGGCGTTGATACTAATAGTGAGCAGCGTCGATTGCCGCTGGAGGACACCTTCCATGCTGTCAGCGAGATCGAGAAGCGCGGCTATGAACTGTATTTCCGCTGCCAATATTTGGCTGACCAGATTGACGTACTTCCAACCATAATTGCCGTTCTAGAAGTCGAAATCCGCCATCTTGAAGCAGAATTTGCAGTTGCAGATCAGAACATGAACAGCGCTCGCGCTGCGATGAAGACAGGGAACAAGGCTTAGAGCGCCCGGCAATAGGCAATCGCTCCTGGCGTGCCGTGGTGTCGTCGGAAGCCCGAAGTGACGGAGATTGGCCTCGATTGCCGATCCACTGGTCACCGGGAGACCGATCAGTGCGCCCTATCGCCGGTCGCTCTAAGCGGTGCCGCTCTATCATCCCAAGACTATGGACCCTCCCACTCCCGTCAGTTTCTGAAAGAGCGCCTGATTCCGGCGGTTATGCCGTAGAGCAACCAAGAGACCACGTTCCCTGGTGCGTCACAGGCAGCGCCGAGATGGGCTTCCCACGCCTCCCCGTATCCGCGCTGAGCCGCTCTATGACCACCCGCCCCCCAACGGTTTTTCCTGTATCCCAAGCCTGTGAGCCAGCTGCGATGCTCGTGCCGTCTGCATCTGTGATGGTTGCGCTCGAGGTGCAGGTTGTGCAGCCTTCGGCGGTTGTGGTTGAGGTGCTGGCTGCGAAGCTTGTGCTGGCTGTGCTCGAGGAGCTGGCTGTGAAGCGGATCGTGGCTGCAGGTTCAGCCCGGCTATGAGCAGTGACAGCTGCTCACGGGTTTGGGCGGCATAAGCATCTTCACGCTCCTTCTCGCGACGGCCTGCGACGCTGAGGAGGGCCAGCATGATTGAGAAAGGCACCGTTACCCATGTTGTGAAACTGGCAAAGTGAATGAGAAAGGGCGTTACAGCGCCCACTACGGCAGCAATGGAAAACGCGGCAACAGCAATAGGAGGGACGCCGTAGGCAAACGCCACGCCAATCAGCCACAGGAGGAGGCCTATTGCCGCTAACACAAGACCCCCGACTCCATAGTACAGATACTCGTCTGTCAGAAGCATCAGTCCACTGAATATTGAAATGGACGCAATGCCAAGAATCATGACGGCAATACGCATTACGCAAGACCTCCAAGTTGGGCGTAGGCGGTGAATGGTGACAGCGAAATGACTATTTGGTTCGTCCAGCTAACCGGTGCTGACGACGAGCTATGCAGACGGACGTGCTCAGACAGCAAGCGAGCTTGCACAGGACGCAATCAGGACCAGTATGTGGTCCCCCACGCTGCATCTTCGTGCCAGTCATCTGGTGAGTGCTACAGGACCATGCCAACTGAGGACCGAAACGGTTGAACGTGAAGCGACGCAGGTACCGGAACGTCACCTACGGTACTGACACGTTTCTGTAATCCCCACACCGGGAACCTCCACATACCTGTCACGGTACGCCTCTTAGACTGTGAGCAAAGCGGTACTAGTATGCCTGGAGGCAAGAGTCATGCGATTCGGTGAGGCTGTACGGTCAGGTTTCTCCCACTACGTGGATACAAGTGGCAGGGCTTCCCGATCTGCCTTCTGGTGGTGGCTGTTGTACGTCAGCGCACCCATCGCGATCTTCCCTCTAATCAGTCTGGCGTTAATGGGGGGTGTTGGCTATTGGACAAGGTTGGCAACGCTTTTCGCGGTGCTGTGGTTCCTGCTTCCGACTGCGACAGTCATGGTGCGTCGGCTGCACGACATGAATCGGTCCGGGCAGTGGCTCCTGATCGCGCTTGTGCCAGTACTTGGAGTGGTGGTGCTGCTCGTGCTGGCCTTGATGCCGGGAACTTCGGGCCCGAACCGCTACGGGGTGACGTCGGACGGTCCAGGGCAGATGTTGGTGTCAGATGCCATACCTTCCGGGGGACTCGTGGGCAAGCTTCGAGGGCTGGTCACGCCATGACACGGCTGTTGGTGAGAGGCCAACGGCGCGGGCAGGCCATGATCGAGTTTGTCCTTATTCTGCCGTTGATTCTCATCCTCATCGGCGGCAGCGTTGATTTCGGCATGTTCATGTTCCAGCGGGAGCAGGCAGCGAGCTGCGTACGCACCGTGGCGCGGAAGGCTGCTCTGCGAAAGTCAGACGCGATGACCGTGAGCGAGACGCCGCAGTGCCAGAAAGCATCTGACGAAGGTGGCTTTGACCTGGATCCACCAGGGTTTGATTATATGAACGCAGATGGCGGAGAAAATGTCACCGTCAAGGTCAATTATGCCTACGAGCCGTTCTTCCTCAGTCTGGATCTCCCGGGTTTGGATCCCATCGAATTCATGCAGGTCACTGCAGAGGTCACGATGCAGATGGAAGGGAAGAAGGCACCGTGATGACGCACCGATTCTCAAAATGGATCCCCGGTGCACTTCATCAGCCAATGAGGCCACAACGCGGACAGGCCATGATCATGATGGTGCTCATGATTCCCATGTTCGTTACGTTTTGCGGACTCGTCGTTGACGCCGGCCTGATCTATACGATGAAAGCACGCCTCCAGAACAGTGCGGATGCTGCCGCACTCGCGGGTGCACAGGGATTGCCATCGGAAGATAACGCCGAGTTCTTGGCGTGCGAAAACCTCAACGAAAACGCCATAACGGAGATGACCGGATCAGTGGATTGCGGTGAGTCAGAAGCCGACATCACCATAAACGGCAACACCATCACGGTAACCACACACCGCGAGGTGCCCACGCTCTTTGTCCATTTTCTTCGGGAGATCGTTACCGATGACAACAAGCAAGTCCCGGTGGAGGCGAGCGCTACGGTGAAGATCGGAACACCGAGGCAAGGGTGCGTCTTCCCCTTCTTCCTGCAACACTTGAACATTGACGATCTGTGGGAGCTTTCTGTCGTCGGGCCAGACGCAGCGATTGATGTCGGAGACGGAGAACGTGGAATTACCGAGGCAATGCAGGACTCTGGCGACTGCAGCGTAGCGGCGACAAGCAAACATGTCGATCTTATCGATCCAGAAGGCCCTATCACTCTTGAAGGCAATCAGGGAGCGGCATTCTTGAAAGGATGGACAGCGCGGTTCCTAGACAGTCCGGGGGGATATGAAAGCTGTCCTGGCTCCCTCCTCGCAAATTACCGCGTCGTGCTCCCATCAGGAGAGTATGGTTTGGATCCCTCATTGACACCCGACAACTGTCCTCGATTGATCCTCATGCCAATACTGCCGGAAAAGACTGACAAGACACCCTATAAGGGAACCGAAAAGAACGTGACTGTTGAGGGCTTCGGCGCCTTTTGGGTTGAAGATGTCTGTTGGACGAATGGTGGCTGTCCCGATCCACTAGGGGGGCCAGGTGAGGTCAAAAAGGGTGTTGCATGGGGATATTTCGTTCCCTACAACGTCCAGAGCGACACGTATACGGACTATAACGGTGGCGGCGCAACAGTCGTCGTGATGATCGACTAGTTGTCCTAAGAGTGGCTTCCCAAAACGAATCGAGTGCCTCGGTCAAGCATGCGACGTGCTCCACGTCCATACAACCGCCGCTCCTGACCCGCCGCCTTAACGCTAACGAGGCCCCGGTGGGCATATGTCCGTCACGGTGGCGGAACTGGCGTTGACCCGCACGCGGGGTTGATGATGACCGGGTAGCGGCTGTATTCAGCCGAAATTCGCGCTAAGGCCTCTTTTGCTTGGGTCATCGCTTTGTCGAATCGGACTTCGGAAGCGTTGCCTTTTCTGACGCGGTGGAAATAGATGTTTCCTGAATCGTTCACGAGGTAGGAAATAATGTGCAGCCCGGTGGCAGTCATTGCAGGAAATTGGGAAAGCAAGTAGTTCCGACCCCCCGGAATGAAATGCGCGTACTCATTGCGAACTCGATTCAAGTCCTGCATGCACCGGTCGTCGGTCTTTCGCTTTGGGTACACCTTGCTGCTCATACCCTGGTCCATGGGCCACTCTTGCCGCTTGATCCGTTTGTACAGATCGAGAAACTGAGCAAGTTTCGCGGGTTTCTTCGGGGGATTCCATAGCATGATGTTGTTGGCCGCTTCCGCCGCCACGTCATCTCCCGCCGCCTTTGCCTTCCAGAAATCCACTTCCGCCTTGCACTTCAGGGCTATGTCTTCATCGCGAAGTGCGCCCCAACTCTGTGAGCCATTCAAGGCCAGCACCATGAACCCCTGAACAGCGTTGTGCAACGCGATGATTGCCCATTTCCAGTGGTCAGGATCGGTCTCCACGTCTTCCAAAAAATCGGCCAATGCTTCCAGGGAACCGATGGCCTCATGCTCAGTGTCAGTGCTGATCCTTCCGCCATGGGCGGGTAACATCGATGCCATATCCGATCCCTCTGCGCGATGGCATACAAAAATGAGGGCCCCCCGCATTATCGAACCAGAGAACCGCGACGTTCTAGCCGGTCATACTTTTCAAGCTCACGCATCTAACAAATCTCATGTTTCTAAAGTATACTTGCCATTGAAAGGAGGCCACAGATGGCCGATCCGTCGAAGCTACTCCCGATAGGGGAAGCCGCGTTGCGCTTGGGCGTTCCCGTCTCTCGATTGAGATATTGGGCTGACCACGGGTACGTGCCGTCGATTCGGACGCCGACCAAGCGGCGGTACTTCACCGTGGAAGCGCTCGACGCACTTGCCATCGAGATGATGCCATCCCCGGCTCCACCTCAGGACGCCGATAACGACGATGATCAATGATTGACGAATCTTATATTCGCACCGATCCTGGCGAACTCATCCTCGACGCTCGATACGACGATCTCTTCATTGACGTGTATGCGTATGGCGAGATATGGGATTGGAAGAGCGTCCGAGCCCGCTACAGCCGTTGTCCGGAGTGTTTCCGATATTACCGGGCAATGCGATGGGAATCCACCATTCCAAGCTTCCCGCACTGTGTCTGCCCATGCGGAGAGCGTTTCACGCTCACGATGAACCGCGACCGAGAGGAACCACGATTATGACCGCACCCGCCCCCTTGAGAGCTGCCGCTTATATCCGCGTCTCAGACGACGCTCAGGATAAGGACGGCACGCCAGAAACCCAACGATTACGCATCGTCGAATATGCCAAGAATCGAAGCACCGAGCTAGAGCGGTCAATTGAAATCGTCCGCTGGTATCAGGACGTGTACACCGGGGGGGATAGTTACTACGATCCGAACCGGCGAGACTTTGAAGCGCTCAAACTCGCGATGCGTCGTGGAGATTTCGATCTCATCCTGGCCTACAAAGATGATCGCATCGCTCGCGGGACGGAGATCGTCTCGTTCTGCCAAGAGTGCCAGCACTTCGAGACGATGGTAGAAACGGCCCTTGATGGCCCACTAACTACCAACACAATGATTGAACGGCTGATCCTGTTCATGCGGGGCGGTGGCTCAGAAGAAGAACTAAAGAAAATTCGCTCGCGAGCATCTGATGGGATGGCAAAGCGAGCGCACCAACAGAAGCGCGTTCCCGGCTGCCGTCCACGGTATGGCTACATGTATGACGATGACCGCGCAAAGGCAAAGAACCGACTGGTTGCCGATCCCCATACAGCTCCCATCGTGGAACGCATTTTCCGCGAGTACGCGTCTGGCCGCTCCCTGCGAGCAATCGGTGTAGGGTTGCAAGCAGACGGTATTCCCACGCCGACGCTCTACGCCAATCGGAAAAATCCTTCCCTCATGTGGAGCTTCGGAACCATCCAAAACATCGTTCGCGATCCGATCTACCGGGGTGAAGCCGTCGCGCTCAAGCATCGGAATGAACACGGAAAAACCGACGGTAAGAATTGGACCCGTCCCAAGCTCCGGCCTGAACATGAGCGCGTCACACTTCCGGTGGGAACGGTGCCGGCGCTCGTTGAAGATGATGTGTTCGCTATCGCTCAAGAACGGCTCGCGGTCAACCGCGCACTGTCGGTCAGAAACAATCCGGACCCGGACGCGACGATCTTGCGATCAGGCCTCGCACTCTGTGACTACTGCGGGCATCCGCTTGTGACCCGTAATGCACCTCGAAATTCGTGCCGCGTCTATGAGTGCTCATCAAACACGCGGCGGCGTTACGGTTGCCCGCACTTCACCATCTCGGCACACATCCTCGACGACTTCGTGTGGAGCAAGCTCTCCGCCGCGCTACGCGATACGGAGACCATCCGCGACGAACTAGACCGGCAAATGGACGCGGACTTCGACATCGCGGGCAAGGATGATCTTGCCGCAATTGATCGCGAGCTAGGCGAGATTGATCGCCGGCTCAACGGGCTTGCTCGGGATGTGGCAAAGCTCGCCGGATCGGAGTACGCGACGGCGGCACTTCTGCGCGAAATGGAGATGCAGGACAAACACAGATCCACCATCGTTGCCAACCGTGCCGATATTGTTGCTCGCCAATCGCAACGGCTGGAAGATTGGGCGTCGTGGGAACGATGGGCGGACATGATGAGAGACGCCCAAGACGAGATCGACGGGTATGGTCCTGCTGAGCGGCGGGACGCGATGATTCGGTTTGGCGTACAGGCTCGTGTCCGTCGTGAGGGTGACGGCACGCGTATTGCTGTTACCGCGAAAATCGACCTTGACCACTTCGCGGTCCCATACCAGGCGCGACACCCGATCTACATTCAGCGGGTCACGCCGGAGACATACGTGAGCGAGCGGCAACCGAGCGAGATTGTGTATGATCCGAAAGCGGACCCGTTTGCCGCAAACGAACGCGATGTTCAGTTGACAACGGCACGCCGTTCCGCGCCATCCTGACCGGCGATCTCCCGATTGCCCCGGAAAACCTTGTGGAGTTGGGCATCCACGGCTTCATGAACTCCGCAGCGTACGTGCAGTGGTTACGCAAGCAGGGCGCTACCATTATCAGCGGACGCGAGGTCGCCTGGCGCGGCATGGAAGCCTGCATCGCCGAGGCACTGCGCATCGCCAGCAAGGGCACGGACCTCATCTACCTGAGCGTCGATATCGACTGCCTGGCCTACCCATGGGCCATCGGCACGGCGGCAACCTCGCCTGAGGGCCTCAGCGCCTGGGAGTTGCTGGAAGCGGTCTACGCCTGTGGCCTCGACTCCCGCGTTGCAGCCATGGACCTCGTGGAGATTGACCCCAGCCGCGACGTCAAGGACCTCACCGGCCGCACCGGCGCCAGCATCGTGCTCACCTTCATGGCTGGGCTGTACCGCCGGCTCTACGGCAACCGGGGCTACGTGTAGAGACCTCAGGAAGGCACGATCTCCTGTGGCGATCTGCCGGACTTGCGAGACTTGCCGCCAGCTGAGATCCCGAGTATTGCGATGGGGGAAAAGGAGGAGGGCCGTCACGGATTTTCGTGCCGGCCCTCGTTTGTTGTCGCTTTCCTGTGACACTGCCTCGTTCAAACCACACGGTTTCGCAATAGTCGCGACCTAAACTAAGTGACTAGACATTTAGTATCTTTCGGCCACGGAAAGTGAATCCCCATGGGTTCCTACGCTCGGTATGCACTTGGAACTCCAAGAATAAGCGTGCAGTCGTCGCCATCCGGTAACCTCGTCGTCCAGAAAGCTCTACTGATCGCGCTTTCGCTCGTCTTTTTTTCGGGGAGTGCGATCCCCTTGTTCACCCCGAACGATGCCGCCGCCCAGGATCAGCGTCCTAACTGCTCCAATTTCATTGACCGGGACGACTCCCAGGTCGTCGTCAAGGCCGACCCCTCCGACCCATTCGGCCTGGACGAGTCCGGCCAAGGCGACAGCACGACGTGTCAACAACCTGCTAGTGACTTCGGCACCGAGTTGCCCCTTGTTGACTGCAACGATCTCCGCGACTTCCCTGACATTGCGACTACGCTCTATGACCATTCCCTTTCCAAGTACGACAGTGATAGATACAACCTTGCATCTTGCACCGGGGATGGAATGGTTGGGGATGTCGCCGTTGAACAGTTGGCAGTACCCGGTGAGCCTGTTGAGCCTACCGGAGCGCCAGTCGCCTCGCAGCCGTCGTCAGTCCATCCCTATGTCACATATGTGCTCGCCGGGGGCGTTCCGATAGGCGTGAATGCCTTCGGTATTGTCGTCCAGCGGCAGACTGCCACCGACGGCAATGACCAGAGCGTGGCCGCACAAGCAGCCGACGGCCAGGATCGCCGGCAGGACCATCACAAGAAGAACCACAAGAACGGCAAGGCCAAAGGCCAAAGGCCAAACGAACAAGCCGAAACACTGAGAAGTAGGCGTGGCGAGGCCGCAGTGGGCCAGTTCCTTCAAAGTGTTCATGAACGGAATTGAACATGCGCGGCGGAGGCAGCCGCTTCCTCGTATCAAACACGCCAAACCAGGGGGAAACACGACGCAGGTGTGGGACGAGAGAGCGACCGCTCTCCATGAAGACGTCACCTCGAATGCCGAAACGTTGAGTATGTCCGTGAAATGGCAGCTTGCGCTCAAACGCCTGGAGGAGACGGTGAACGGGGTTGGTTGACTTGGCGTGAGTTAACGACGCCGGGCCTCTAATTGACACGCGTTTGTAACGCAGTGCCTGTCACACTTCATTTTACTGCTCGGCCACGCCACCACAACGATACGAGATATGGAGGAGCTCGTGGTGATTGCTCCCGAGCGGTCCCACGGCGATCACGGCACGTCCTCTCTCCACGGTCTTACGAGGTACTGGGCTCTCAGCCGGATGGTCGCTCATTGCTCGGAGGAATAATTGGCATGGTGGATACGGTAGTCAGCGAGACGATGGTCCCTCTCGGCGCAATAAATCAGCCTGTCGAGAGGGTTCGAGGCAGTCGAAGGCACGGGGTGGGTCAGGCGCTGTCGCTCTGGCCTCGATCGATCTGGCTCCTGGTTGCGGTCGGGCTCTTGCTGACAGTCTGGTACCTCTTCACGTCTCGGCAAGATTTCGTCCACCTCGTCGTTGCCGATCTGTCCTTCCTCGTCACCTCCGGCCTTGCCGCTGCCGTGTGTCTCCGGATGGGAACACGAGCAAGGAGCCTCACCCGTACCTGGTTGTACCTTGGCCTCGGCAGCCTCGCCTGGTTTCTCGGCCAATGCGTCTGGACGTTTTACGATCTTGTGCTCGGCGCGAGCCCCCCGTACCCGTCGCTGGCCGATGTCGGCTATCTGATGCTCTATCCGCTCTTCGCAATGGGGCTCATTGTCCAGATTCGCGCCAATTCGTCTGGTACGCCACAGCTGGAGGTTGTGCTCGACAGCCTGATCGTCGCCACCGCAGGTGGGGCGCTCACCTACAAGTTCCTGGTCGCTCCGCTCTTCGAGGGCGGCGTCCTCCCCTTGCCGGTCATCGTCACGGCCCTCGCCTGGATCGTCGGCACGTTCGTACTCATGTTTCTCACGTTCCTCGCCTTCGCCTGGAGCACGGAAAGCGGACATCGGCGAGCGCTGACTGCGCTGCTCATCGGCACGGGCGCATTCTCCGTGTCCAACGTGGTGTATGGGCACCTCTCCCTTATAGGTGGGTATTTCCCCGGCCACCGCATCGACCTGGGGTGGCACCTCGGCTTCCTCCTCATCGCCGCCGCCGCCATCCTTGCCGCAAAACCCGAGTTCGCTGCGGGACGGCCAGCGGCAGGAGACGATCACGACCCGACCGTGATCGTGCGCACGGTGATCACCATCGGCAGCGTGCTGACGGGTACATGGCTTGCCGCCTATTTCGCCTTGCAGGACGGTCCGGATCCTGTCGTCGCTGCCGGCGTCGCCTTGATCGGCCTGTTGATGGCCGTGCGACTCGGGTCCTCGGTGGCCCTTTCTAGGCAGTTAGGCGAGCGCACCCGGGAACGGGATGCCCTGGAACGGGAGGCGGCAGTAGCCATGGCAACAGAAGCGGCGTTATCTCACCGTGCAGATGAGCTGGCGCGCTCCAACGCCGAGCTTGAGCAATTTGCCTACGTTGCCTCCCACGATCTGCAGGAACCACTGCGCATGGTGAGCAGTTACACCCAACTGCTGGCCAAACGCTATCGCGGTCGACTTGACGACGATGCCGACGAGTTCATTGGGTACGCCGTAGACGGCGTCACCCGGATGCAGCAGCTCATCAACGACCTGCTGACCTACTCGCGAGCTGGTCGCCAGGACCAGCAGATGGTACCCGTCGCAGCGGGGGACGTCCTGAGGTCTGCCCTGGCCAATCTCAGCATCGCGCTTGAGGAGAGCGATGCGACGGTGACCCAGGATGCGCTGCCAACGGTCAACGCTGAGCCGTCACAACTGGCATTGGTATTCCAGAACTTGATCGCGAACGCCATCAAGTTCCGTGGGGAAAAGGCCCCGGTCATCCACATAGGTGTCGAGCGGCAGGCCGCCTCCTGGCACTTTTGCGTGCGCGACAACGGCATTGGAATGGATTCCCAGTATGCCGAACGGGTCTTCATTCTCTTCCAGCGGCTGCATACCCGTGCCGACTACCAGGGCACGGGGATCGGGCTCGCCGTCTGCAAGAAGATCATCGAGCGCCATAGTGGGCGAATCTGGGTAGAGTCCGAGCCCGGCCATGGGGCAACATTTCACTTCACACTTCCAGCGAAAGAGGAGAGGCGATGATGACGTACGGGAGTCAGCGCGAGGCGGTTGAGATTCTCCTGGTTGAGGACAACCCTGGAGATGTGCGGCTGACACAGGAGGTGCTCAAAGAGGGCAAACTCCTTACGAATCTGACCGTCGCCAGGGATGGGGTCGAGGCGATGGCCATATTGCGACGCGAACAGCCGCACGCCACTGCAGCCCGGCCCGATCTGATCCTGCTCGATCTCAACTTGCCACGCAAGGACGGGCGCGAGGTGCTGGCCGAGATCCGCGCGGACGACAAACTGCGGCGCATCCCGGTTGTCGTCCTGACGACCTCCGCTGCGGAGCGGGATGTCCTGCAGGCCTATGATCTGCACGCGAACTGCTATGTCACGAAACCAGTGGACCTGGATCAGTTCGTTGGCATTGTCCAGCAAATTGAGGATTTCTGGTTGACCATCGTCCGGCTGCCGCCCAAATGAGTGCCTGGGGTGTCGGATGAAGATTCTGCTGGTCGAGGATAACCCGGGTGATGCCCGTCTTGTGCAACTGGCCTTCTCGGAGGTTCCGGCGTGGGCTATTGCCCTGACGCACGTCGATCGCGTGGCCGAAGCTGAGGAGCGTCTTGCTATCGAGTGCTTCGACGCCATCCTCCTTGACCTGTCCCTGCCGGACAGTCACGGTCTGGCCACCGTGGAGCGTATCAGAACCGCTGCTCCCGAAGCCCCCATTGTGGTGCTGACAGGGTTTGCTGACGATGCTGTTGCGTTACAAGCTCTTCATGTCGGTGCTCAAGACTACCTACCAAAAGGGACTGACGGTTCCACATTGATGCGGGCTCTGCGATACGCGATTGAGCGCTTCGGTGCCGAGAGGGCATCTCAGCTAGCGGAACAGCGGTATCGGGATCTCTTTGACGATGCACCCGCCATGTATGTCATTACCCGGCATGACGCAATTGGTCCCGTTGTGACCGACTGCAACGAGTTGTTTCTTCACACCTTGGGCTACACGCGCGACGAGGTCATCAACACACCACTTGCGACCTTCTACGAGCAAGAGTCGCGGATTCACCTGAACACGATGACTGATCTCCCATTCTTGTCGGATCAAGATGACGGCGGACATGAACGGCGACTCCTTGCCCGGGACGGGCGCGAGATTGATACCGCGTTGCGGATGCGGCCGTCATACGGGGCGGACGGTGCAATTTCGGGAGTACATGCGACGTTCTCTGACATCACGGCCTTGAAACAGACCGAAGCAGCGCTGCGGCACGCCAAACTGGTTGCTGATGAAGCCACGGCGAATGCTGAGACGGCCTACCTGCGCGTGAGTGAATTGCACGCGGAACTCGATGCTGAATTCCGGCGAACTGCCGAGATTCAGGCGCAATTGTTGCCTCACGCTGCGCCAGACCTGCCCGGCTACGAGTTCGCCGGGGTCTGTCTCCCTGCGCGCCAGGTCGGAGGCGACTTTTTCGACTGGCTGGCCGGCAATGACGCCATCCGCATCTCGCTCGGTGATGTCATGGGCAAGGGTATGCCAGCCTCATTGCTGACCGCAACGGTGCGCGCAGCATTGCGGGTGGTGGCGCATTTACCCGTGTCGGCCGCGGTGGAGGCGGTCAACGTGGCACTCTCGCCGGACCTGCTGCGGTCCGATAGCTTCGTGACGCTCTTTCACGCGGCGCTTGAGCCAGAAAGCGGGCAACTGACGTACGTCGATGCCGGGCATGGGATGGCCTTCATCCAGCGGCGAAATGGGGAGGTTGAACCGTTACGCATGCACAACTTGCCCCTTGGGGTGCTGCCGGATGCCACCTATCCGTCAGGGACGACGACGTTGGAGCCAGGAGACACCCTGGTCATCAACAGCGACGGATTGCCCGATGCGCGACCAGAGCTGCGGTTGGATGCGGAGGGGGTGGCGGGACAGATTGGGGAGTTGCCGGATGCTGAGGCCAAGCTGGAGAAGCTGGTAAGCCTGGTCTCCGACATCCAGACCCGGCCTGACGATCTCACGCTGGTTCTGCTGCATCGTCGCGAAGACAAGGACGTGCAGATAGCAACCATCGCGTCTTCGCGGACGCCAGTGGTTGACCCGGGCGGGGACGCCCACCGCACTCAGAGGGAGCCATTCTATGCCTAATGACCTCAGTATCGTCTTCAATCCCCAGGCTAATGGAGTTGCCGTTGTGCGCTTCACCGGCCGCCTCGATTTTACTTCTGTCACGGGAGCTCGCGATCAGTTCGCCAGCGCCATCGCAGACGGCCATCCCAAACTCATCGTCGATTTGGGAGATGTAGGCTTCGTCGATAGCGCCGGGCTCGGCTCCCTCATCGGAGGTATGCGCGCCGCTCGCCAGGCCGGCGGCGATCTGCGTATTGCCAACCCGAGCGAGCAGTCCAGGATGCTGCTCTCCCTGACCTCACTTGATCAGGTCCTGAGGATCCACTCCAACATTGAGGAGGCGGTCAGTGGATTCTCCTGAGGAGGACGTCCTCCACCGGGTACTCGATCTGCGGGTGCCGGCCACTGTCGATGGGATGGATGTCGTCCACACGGCGCTGGCCGACTGCTGGTTGTCGCTTGCGGACGTACGCCCCCTGGAGCAGCGCTGGTGCAACGAGTTCTCCCTGGCCGTAGCCGAAGTGGCCGCCAATATCATCCAGCATGCCCATGCGCCCTTCCCTCCGCTGGTGGACTTCACGCTGCTCCTGGCACACGCCCCCGATCACCTGATGGCGCGCTTCGTCGATGTCGGCATCGTGGCCACCCCGCCGGACTCCCCCGTGATGCCCTCAGTGGCTGTCTCCTATGACGAACTGGGTGAGCGGGGCCGGGGGTTAGCACTTGTCCAGTTGACCGCTGATCGCTTCCACTATCAGCGGACCGCAAGCGGGGAAAATGTCTGGGTAATTGCGAAACAATTCCCAGGGTGAGGGCTACGGGGCCGCTGAGGGTCGCCTGCTCGCGAAGACTGAAGTGAACGAGCGTGCGATCATCGGGCCATTGCTCTCCTTCTATGGCCGGGTTCTACCGCCGGCTCTACGGCAACAGCAGCTACACGTAGCAACACTTGGCAGGCACGATGAGCAATACACATGATCTGACCGGGAAAGTGGTGGTCATCACCGGAGGTGGGAGCGGTGTCGGACGCGCCACGGCGCTGGCGCTCGTCCATGCGGGAGCGATCCCTGTGCTCCTGGGTCGCTCGGTCCAGCCCCTGTCCGAAGCGCTGGACCTCATCAGTGAGGCCGGGGGGACCGGACTGGCTATTCCGGCCGACGTGGCAAACGAGGAGGCGGTAACGAGCGCCTTTGCCAAAGCCGCTGAGGAACTTGGTGGGATAGACGCAGTCATTCTCGCCGCCGGGATCGGCCGGTTCGGCAACGTTTCCGGCTACGCGAAGGAAGACTGGGACGCCACCCTCGGAACGAATCTGACCGGCCCGTTCCTCTGCGCCAGGGCCGCGATTCCATACCTGCAAGCGCGGGGCGGCGGGAACATCATCGCCATCTCCTCCGGCGCCGGCAAACAGGGCTACCCCGGCCTCGCGGCCTACAGCGCGTCCAAGTTCGGCCTCATGGGATTCATGCAGGGACTGGCGGGAGAGGTCAGTCCGGACAATATCAAGGTCAGCACCATCGTGCCCGGCTCCATCATGACGCCCTTTGGCGACCGCCCGGTCGCGGAGAAGCGCGCTGCCGCCGCCAATGACTCCGGCAAGAAATACCTGGAGCCGGAGGATCTGGCCGAGGCCGTGCTTTACCTGCTGCGCCAACCGACCCGCGCCTGGACCCAGGAACTGAACCTCTGGCCCTTCTGAGACAGCGCCTGACTACCTCGTGAAACCGCCACAGCGACGTGAAGCCCCTCTCCCGCGCACCGGGAGAGGGGTTGGGGTGAGGGCCGCTCGCCTACTCCTCCCGCGCGGCCCAGCTCCGATCCTGCACCACGGGCAGTTGCAGGGCGCGCTCACGGTCCAGGTCCAGATTGCCGATGTGGAGCGAAATCGGCGCCTGCACCCACTTGTAGATGGAGCCGAGAAAGAGCCGGGTGAATTTCTCGACCCAGGCCCGGATCTGCTCCTGCGGGTATTGCGGGAACATCTCCGCGAGCACCAGTTCCACGTCCTGCGGCAGCAGTTTCTCGGCGCCAAAGAGATGGAAGCAGGCATCCAGCACCGGGAAGGGCATCAGTTCGTCCTCACCTTGCTGAGCCGGGGCCAATTCCGGCCCGGCCGGGCTCGCCAGCACCTGCCGAATCCCCTCGTAGCCCGTCTGTTCCAGCAGGTAGTCCAGCAGCGCCATCACCACCGTCTTCGGCACGTTGGCCAGCACGCCGAGCGCACCCTCCAGGTCCCCGCCGACCGTGGTGTAGCCGACCGCCTTCTCGCTCATGTTGCCCGTTTGCAGGAAGAGCCCACCCGAGGAGTTGGACCAGTTCCACATGCGCTGGCCACGAATGCGCGCCTGGATGTTCTGCTTGGTGAGCTCCGTCACCTGTTCGCCCGGAGCCAGCATCGATTCGACCGCTGCCAGTTCCCGCTCGTAGGCCTCATTGATCGGCACGACTTCCAGAGGGATGCCAAGCTCCTGGGCAATTGTTGCCGCCGCCGATCTGGTTTCATTGGAGGAGTAGCGGGACGGCATCGTGAAGGCGAACAGGACCTCACCCGGATTCTCGGGGTTGATGCGGCTGGCGTAGCGGTGCGCGATAAGCAGCGTCAGCAGCGAATCGCGGCCACCAGACAGCGCCACCCCGATCTTCTTGAAGACCTTGTTCTTCTCGTAGTAGTCACCGACCCCGAGTGTCAGCGCCTCCAGGATGTCCTCGAAGAACAGCTCGCGCTGGGAGGGGCGTGGCGTGGGATCGGGCAGGAAGAAGGAGCCGTTGCCTGGCACGGCGTAGCGCAACTGGGCCCGCGCATGCTCGGAGCTGAACACGTGATCTTCAACCACCACCAGGGCGGTCGGCGTGTGATCCGCCAGGTACTCCTCGGCATCAAGACGCCAGGTCGTGTTCTCGGCGCGCAGGCGGGAAGTACGATCCAGGTCCACCGTCACCGCGGCGAACCCGGCCCGCCAGCGCGGAGCCTCCAGCACCCACTTCCCGTTCTGGTTCACATACCCGCCGCCGTCAAAGATCAGGCCATCGTTCGAGCCCAGCAGGTTGGCGTACGCCAGGCAGGTCTGGTAGTCCGCGGAGCGGGTGGCGATCAGTTCACGCCGCGTCTGCACGACGCCGAGGCGAAACGGCGAGGCGGACAGGTTGCAGACCAGTTCAGCCCCGGAGTAGCTGTGCTGGCGGATGGGGCCTTCCGGGCTCCACAGGTCCTCGCAGACCTCGGGCGCGATCACCCCGAAATCGAATTCGATGATGACGTCCCCAAAGGGAACACCATGGACGGTGGAAGTCGATTCGGGGACGCCCCGCGAGAGCGTGCGCCCTTCATAAAAGATGTTGTAGGTCGGCAGCTTCTGCTTGGGGTTGATGGACACGATCTGGCCCCCGGCCAGCGTCGCCGCGCAGTTGTAGCGCAACCCGTCGTGCAGCACGGAGACGCCGACGAGAAGGACCATGTCCAGTTTCGCGGTGGCCGCGGCGATCCGCTCCAACTGGGTCCACTGCCGGTCCACAAACCCCTGCCACTGGATCAGGTCTTCCACCGGGTAGCCCCCAATGGCCTGTTCCGGGAAGAGCGCGACGGTAACGTTGTCCGCGGCCATGTCCCCTGCCATGGCGATGACCCTGTCCGCGTTGGCGCGGAACGCGCCAACCGTGGTGTTGATGCTGCCAAGTCCTATGCGCACGAGCCGCATGCAGAGGTTCCTTCTGTCGTGTACTTGTCGCCCTACCAGTGCGTTCCGCACCGGAGATGTCTGACCCCATAGTGTAGGTGACGGGCTGGGGAAGACTGGCTATCAGCGCGTCCCAACTGACGAGATCGGAAAGGAAGATTGTGGTATCCTCCCTTTCCGGAACACATCCGGAGGTAGAGCGTGTCCAACGGTCAAACTCCGGAACAGCAAGACCTACGAGTCATCGGCGTCGCGACAGGGCTCGGATGCTCAATTGTCGTGGCGCTCATTCTGTGCATTGGCGGCGGCGTGGTGCTGGACCGCCAGTTCGGGACATCCCCCATCCTCACCCTGCTGGGTGTGGCTTTGGGACTGGCAGCCGCCGGCTACCAGCTCTGGGAGCTGGCCAAGGTCGGCAATTCGAAGGCGCAGGCGGGGCCGCTGACACGGCAGATTTCCCGCTTGCCTATGGCACGCGCGTCACGGCCAACCGCTGGCCAGCAGACGCCCGTTGCACGAGAGCACGAGGAGTAGCGCCCAGGGATGGAGATCCATATCTCGATCGCCGCGGAAACCCTCTTCATGGTGGGTCCTGTCCCGGTAACGAACTCGATGCTCACCATGTTCATCGTCATGGGCATCCTGCTCATTGGCGGCGCGGCCATTGGCCGCAACGCCAAGCTGGTGCCTGGCCGTTGGCAGGGTATATTCGAGGCAACCGCCGCCTTTATCCTGGAATTGGTGGAAAGCACGGGTGGCAAGTCCTTCGGCCGCCGCGTTTTCCCTCTGATTGGCGCCATCTTCTGTTTCATTGCCATCGCCAACTACTCCGGCGTGCTGCCGGGCGTGGGCACGATCGGGGTGTATCACGATGCGCCTGCCGGGCATGGTGAGGAAGAGGATCATTCCGTGCCAGCCGGCGAAGAGGCCGAATCACACGAAGAAGCGTTCCTGGACAGCGTGGTCGCCTCGGCGTCCGCTGCTCCCATGGAAAGCACCGCTGCTCAGGGTGCGGAACCGAACGCCACCGAGAGTGGCAAGGTGCTGGTGCCGATCTTCCGCGCTCCTAACGCCGATCTCAACATGACGCTGGCCCTGGCGCTGGTGACCTTTACCACCATCCAGGTCTATGGCATTCGCGCGCATGGCGTTGGTGGCCGCATCAAGCACATGGCGGACCCGCCGTTCCTCTTCCCGATTGAACTTGTCTCCGAGTTCGGGCGCATCATTTCGCTCTCGGCTCGTCTCTTCGGTAACGTGTTCGCCGGCGAAGTCCTGCTGGGTGTCATGTACGCCCTGGCCAACGCCGTGAAGATCGCCATCATCCCGCTGTTCGTGCCGGTGATCTTCATCTTCCTTGAACTCCTCTTCGGCACCATCCAGGCGCTGGTGTTCGCCCTGCTCACGGCCATCTACGTCACCATGGCGGGTGGCGAAAGTGGGCACCATGGCGACGAGGCGCACGGTCATGACGAAGCGGAGGACCAGCACGGCGCACACCCAGTGGCTGCGCCAGCTTCAGCCGCCGCGGGCGACTGATTTCTCGAGTCTCCACACTGCGTCATAGCCATGACGCCGGACGGAACAGTGACGCGACCGGGCGGTCCGGGAGCGATGAGAACGGGCGGAAACCTATCAGGTCCGCCAGGGGAGGAAACAGGACGATGGAAGAAGGTGCGGCAAAGGCGATCGGTGCGGCGCTGGCAATTGGACTCGGGGGTCTGGGCCCAGGGCTCGGCATCGGCTTCATCGGCCGCAGCGCCATGGAGGCCATCGGCCGCAATCCCGAGGCTGCGGGTGAAATCCGCACAGTCATGATTCTCGCCGCCGCCCTGGCGGAAGCGATCGCCATTTACGCGTTCGTTATCGCGATCATCATCGCGTTCGTCGTCTAGTCAGAGGCCCCGGGGCTGCCGGGCGCGGGTGAACCAGGGCAACTCGCGCCTGGCAAACCATCGCCCGGTGGCCCCGAATCTTCTCCCGGGGAGCGACTCGCATGGGCGCACTTGGTATCAACCTTTGGGGATTGATCGTCCAGATCATCGCCTTTATCGCCTTCGTCTTCCTCTTCTGGAAGTACGCCCTCGGCCCGATCACCAACATGCTCGACGAGCGCAGCAGGCGCATCTCCGACAGCATGGCGGCGGCAGACCGCATGCGCCAGGAAATGGCGGCAACGACTGCCCGCAATGAGGAAATCCTGGCCGAGTCGAGGCAACAGGCGCAGCAGATCATCACGCAGGCCCGCGAGGTGGGAGACGCCACCGTGGCCCGCGCCCAGAAGGAAGCGGCTGACCAGGCCGATGCCTACCTGGCGCGCGCGCAGGCCACCCTGCGGCAGGAGACCGAACAGGCTCGCCTGCAGTTGCGGCAGGAACTGGCGGACCTGGCTGTCATGGCAGCCGGCCGCATTGTGAGGAAGGAACTCGATCCCGCCGCGCAAACTACCCTTATTGAGGAAGCGTTGAGCGAGGCGAGTGGGCCCGCCAGAGGGCGCGGCTAATACAGGCGAATAGCCGAAAGAAGAGGAATATCGTTGGCTAGCAGTGCGGCAAATCGATACGCTCAGGCACTTTTCAGTCTTGGTAAGGAACGTGGCACCCTGGATGTGTGGCAGAACGACCTGACCGAACTCGCCACGCTCACGGGTGACACCCGTGTCTCATCCTATCTCAGCAACCCCAGCATCACCGCAGACACCAAGTTGGCCACCCTGGAGGCATCGTTGCCCTCCACCGTGCAGCCCGAACTGCGCAACCTGGCCAAGTTGCTCGTTGTGCGCGACCGCACGAACCTGATTCCGCAGATCCGTGAGATCTTCGAGGATCAGGTTCGCGCCGAGCGTGGCATCACCGTGGCCCAGGTGACCACGGCGGAGCCGCTGACGCCCGACGAAGAGGCGCTCGTTCGCGAGAAGCTGGCGTCCATGACCGGCAATACCATCGAAATCACCTCGACCATTGACCCCGACATCATTGGCGGGATTGTGGTGCGCATTGGAGACCAGGTGATTGACGGCAGTGTCCGCAATAAACTGGAGCGGATGCGCACCCGGCTGGTCAGTGGCCGCTAGGCGGTCACTGATGCACTACAGAGTATCCCCTCACCCGTATAAGAGGAGCACACCATGGCGGTAAAGCCCACAGAAATCAGCGACATTATTCGCTCGCAGATCGCCGGCTTTGATGACACCACGTCGCTGACCAACGTGGGTACGGTCGTCAGCATCGGCGACGGCATCGCCAACGTCTACGGCCTCAGCGACGTGATGGCCTCGGAGTTGGTCGAGTTCCCCCGCACAAACACGACTGGCCTGGCCTTCAACCTGGGCGAAGACTCCGTTGGTGTCCTTGTCCTGGGCGATTACAAGGCGATTGAAGAGGGCGACGAGGTGCGCGGCACCGGCCAGGTCGCCTCGGTCCCGGTGGGAGATGCCCTCATCGGCCGTGTGGTGAACGCACTCGGTGAGCCGATCGACGGCAAGGGCCCAATTGCGACGAACAAGCGCCGCGAGATCGAGATCATCGCCCCGGGCGTGATCCAGCGCGCGGACGTGGACCAGCCCCTGCAGACCGGTCTCAAGGCTATCGACGCCATGATCCCGATCGGGCGCGGCCAGCGCGAGTTGATTATTGGTGACCGCCAGACCGGGAAGACCGCCGTGGCGATGGACACCATCATCAACCAGCGCGATTCCGATGTCATCCCCATTTACGTGGCCATCGGCCAGAAGCAGGCCCAGGTCGCGCAGGCCGTGCGTATCCTGGAGCAGCAGGGCGTGATGGAGAAGTCCATCGTTGTCGTCGCCTCGGCGGCGGACCCGGCCACGCTGCAATACCTGGCGCCCTTCGCCGGGACAGCCATGGGCGAAGAGTTCATGCACAGTGGGCGCCATGCGCTCATCATTTACGATGACCTTTCCAAGCACGCGCAGGCGTACCGCGAAGTCTCCCTGCTCACCCGCCGCCCGCCGGGCCGCGAGGCGTACCCGGGCGACGTCTTCTACCTCCACTCTCGCCTGCTGGAGCGCTCCGCGCGCCTCAGCGATGCACTGGGTGGCGGCACGCTGACATCCCTGCCGATCATCGAGACGCAGGCTGGTGACGTGTCGGCGTATATCCCGACGAACGTGATTTCCATCACGGACGGACAGATCTACCTGGACCCGGAACTTTTCTACGCCGGTATTCGCCCGGCCATCAACGTCGGTATCTCCGTCTCCCGCGTCGGTGGCGCGGCGCAGATCAAGGGTATGCGCCAGGTAGCTGGCCGCCTGCGCCTTGACCTCGCCCAGTACCGCTCGCTGGCGGCCTTCGCACAGTTCGGCACCGCCGACCTGGACCCGGCCACGCGCAAGCAGATCGAGACCGGCGCGCGCATGACCGAAATCCTGAAGCAGGGCCAGTACCAGCCGCTGCCGGTACAGGAGCAGATTGCGGACCTGTGGATGGCGGGGAACGGCTTCCTGGACAACGTGCCGGTTGCCGAGGTGCGCGAGTTCGAGGTGGCCTACCTGGATTACCTGCGCACGGCGAACAACGATCTGCTTGACCGAATCGCCCAGGAGAAGCAGTTGACCGACGCCATCACGGAAGAGCTTCGCACGGCCACTGAAGCGTTCAAGGCGGGCTCCAGGTGGGCAACCACCGGCGTACGCAGCGCCGCCTAAGGGCTGAGGAGCAACGCCCGTGGCTAACTCACGAGAAATTCAGCGCCGCATCCGCAGCGTCGGCAACATGTCCCAGATCACCCGGGCCATGGAAATGGTGTCTGCGGTCAAGATGCGGCGCGCCCAGCAGCGGGTAACTGCCAGCCGCCCCTACAGCGAGCAGTTGCGCCAGATCATGGGTGACCTGGCTTCGCTGCAGCCGGATCCGGAGCAACTTGCCCGGTTTCCGCTGTTGCAGCGGCGCCCCGTCCAGAACGTGATGATGATCGTGGTGGCGCCAGACCGTGGTCTCACCGGCGCCTTGAACTCGAATATCCTGCGCCGTGCTACCCGCTTCGTGCTGGAAGAGGCGAACGCGCCGGTACGCATCATTACCATCGGCAAGAAATCGCGCGACTACTTCGTGAAGACGAAGCAAAACGTCGTCGCTGAGTACCTCAACCTGGGTGACGCTGTCACGCTTGATGTGGTGCGAGGAATTGCCGATATTGCCATCGACGAGTTCGTGAACGGGAACGTGGACGCTGTCTACGTAGTGTATTCCCGCTATGTGAACACCCTGACGCAGCGGCCGGAAGTAGTGCAGATCCTTCCCGTGGAAGAGCCTGCCACACACGATGGCTACGTCGATTACATCTTTGAGCCGAGCCCGGAGGAAGTTCTCAGCCAGCTTCTCCCACGCTACATCGAGGTGCTGCTGTACCAGGCGATCCTCGAAGGCCTGGCCTCGGAGCACTCGGCGCGCATGGTTTCCATGCGCAGCGCGTCGGACAATGCCAAGGAGATCGTGAACGAGTTGACGCTCTCCCGGAACAAGGCACGCCAGGCGCAGATTACCCAGGAAGTCTCCGAAATCGCCGCCGGCGCCAACGCGATGGCCGGCTAATCAGGCGGGAGTGATATGAGTACGGTAACAGAGCCAACGGCCGCCACGAACGGCCACGTCCGGCAAGCCGGCGAAATTCTGCAGATCACAGGCCCGGTGGTGGACGTGCAGTTCTCACCGGACATGCTGCCAGAGATCTACAACGCGCTACAGGTGACCAAGGAAGACGGGACAATCCTGACCCTGGAAACCCAGTCCCACCTCGGCAACGACGCGGTGCGCGCGGTGGCCATGAGTTCCACCGACGGCCTGCGCCGTGGCGCCAAGGTGACGGACATTGGCTCAGCGATCACGGTGCCGGTGGGCCCGGAGACGCTGGGCCGCATCCTCAACGTGGTCGGCGAGCCGATCGACGAGGCGGGTCCGGTGTTGGCCAAGACCCACTACCAGATTCACCGATCCGCCCCGCGCTTCGAGGATCAGGCCTCCTCAGTTGAGGTCTTCGAGACCGGCATCAAGGTCATCGACCTCATCGCCCCCTTCACCAAGGGTGGCAAGACCGGCGTCTTCGGCGGCGCTGGCGTCGGCAAGACGGTCATCATCACCGAGCTCATCCGCAACATCGCGGCGGAGCACGGTGGTTACTCCGTGTTCGCCGGCGTGGGTGAGCGCACCCGTGAGGGCACTGCCCTCTGGGGCGAAATGCAGGCCTCCGGCGTGGCCGACAAGACTGTGCTCGTCTTCGGACAAATGAACGAGCCGCCAGGAGCACGCCTGCGCGTGGGCCTGACCGCGCTGACGCTGGCTGAGTACTTCCGCGATGAGGGACGCGACGTCCTCGTCTTCGTGGACAACGTCTTCCGCTTCGTTCAGGCAGGCTCCGAAGTCTCGGCGCTTCTCGGCCGTATGCCGAGCGCCGTGGGCTACCAGCCGACGCTGGCGACGGAGATGGGGGCCCTCCAGGAGCGCATCACCTCCACCAAGACCGGCTCCATCACCTCCGTGCAGGCCGTCTACGTGCCCGCCGACGACTACACGGACCCGGCTCCGGCCACGACCTTCGCGCACCTGGACGCCACCATCGCCCTGGAGCGCTCCATCGCGGCCCGCGCCATCTTCCCGGCAGTGGATCCGCTGGGCTCCACCTCCCGCATCCTCGACCCGCTGATTGTTGGCGATGAGCACTACCGCGTAGCTCGCGAGGTGCAGCAGGTGCTGCAGCGCTACCGTGGTCTGCAGGACATCATCGCCATCCTCGGCGTGGAAGAACTGAGCGACGAGGACAAGTTGATCGTGTCTCGTGCCCGCAAGCTGGAACTCTTTATGTCCCAGCCATTCTTCACGGCCGAAACGTTCACCGGTATCCCCGGCCAGTACGTTTCGATGCAGGACACGGTGCGCTCGTTCGACGAGATTGTCAGGGGCAATGTGGATGATCTGCCGGAGCAGGCCTTCTACATGGTCGGTGACATCGATAGCGCCCGGGCCAAGGCGGCCGGCATGTCCTCGCAGGCGGCCTAAACAGAGGCCAGGGAGAGACGGGGCACCATGGCTGGGAAACTACGCATCGAGATTGTGACCGGGGAGCGCCTCGTCCTGACGGATGAAGACGTGGACATGGTGTCCGTGCCTGGTGCGGCGGGCCAACTTGGTATCCTGCCGGAGCACGCCCCGCTGGTCACGCTCCTTTCCCAGGGAGAGTTGCGCATCAAGAAGGGCAACAGCGAGCAGTCCATCCTCGTCTTCGGCGGCTTTATGGAAGTCGCGGATAACAAGGTCCTGGTGCTGGCGGATACCGCTGAGCGCCTGGAGGAACTGGATCTGGCCCAGGCCGAGGATGCACGTAAGCGCGCCGAAGCCTCCATTGCCAGCCGCACTGGCACAATGGATTTGGCCGAGGCTCAGGCTTCGCTCCGCCAGGCCAACCTGCGTCTGCGGGTAGGCCAGCGCCGGGGTGGCCGCGGTGGACCTCGGGGCGGCGACATTCCCAGCTGATCAATTTGCCTTGCAAGTGCACGACCGCCCTGGCTCACGCCGGGGCGGTTTTGCATTTCTGGTGACTTCAGCAGAGAATCCATCGGCAGGGCTGCTTGACGGATCATCCACCCTCCCTTGTCATCCTGAGCCCGCAGGCGAAGGATCTCGTTCTCCTTTCCGCTTCCCGCTTTGGGCGAACGCAGAGCACGAGATCCTTCGCAAGCTCAGGATGACACCCCAAGGTGGGGACAATCTCAGAACAGCCGCTCACGCTGATAGAACTTGGGAGCCCTCATGACCGATTCACGAACCCAGGAAGACCTCGCCTACCTCTCCGCCACGGAGCAACTGGCGCTCTTTCGCAGTCGGGAACTCTCTCCGGTTGACGTGCTGCAAGTCCAGATCGCTCGCGCTGACGCACTCTCTGGCTCTGTCAATTCCCTGACCTGGCGCTTCACCGAACGCGCCCTGGAGGAAGCGAAGGCCGCTGAAGCTCGCTACCTCGGCAAGGGGGACGCACCGCGCGCGCTGGAAGGGCTCACGCTCGCCATCAAGGAAGAGATGCCGGTCAAGGGCCAGCCTGTCACCAGCGCCTCTCGCGTCTACAAAGACGTCATCGCTGAAGACACCGCACCTCTCGCGGAACGCGCCATGGCCGCCGGCGCCATCGTCCACGCGCGGACCACGCAGCCAGAGTTTGCGTGCACCGGCTTCACGCAGTCGGACATGTTTGGTATTACTCGCAACCCCTGGAACCTCAACTTTGACGTTGGTGGCAGCTCCGGCGGCGCAGGCGCCAGTCTCGCGGCCGGACTGACCACGCTCGCTGGCGGCTCCGATATTGGCGGCTCCATCCGCATCCCCGCCTCCTGCAACGGCGTGGTCGGCTACAAGCCACCCTACGGCCGCGTGCCCCAGCAGCCGCCCTTCAACCTGGATCACTATTGCCACGAAGGTCCCATGACGCGCACCATTGCCGACTGCGCGCTCTTCGAGAACATCATCAGCGGTCCCTCCCCCATCGACATCGCCTCGCTGCGTGATCGGGTTGAACTCCCCCTCGATCCACAGGGCGTTGCGGGCTTGCGCATCGCCGTCTCCGTGGACCTCGGGAGCTGGGACGTGGAGGAGGACGTCAAGCGCAACACCCTGCGCGCGGCAGAGGCGCTCCGGACTGCCGGTGCAACGGTCGATGAGGTCGATTTCTCGCTGGACAACCAGGAGATTTTCGATGTCGCGCACGCCCACTACGCCAACATCTTTGGCCCCAGCGTGGCCTCACTCCTGGCTGAGCACCGTGATGAACTGACCTCGTACGCCATCGCGTTCGCTGAAAACCAGGCCCTCTCACGCGATATCAGTTTCCTGGAGGGATTGGCCCGTGAAGGCGCGATCACAGGCGCGCTTGGGAACCTGCTGGAGGAGTACGACGCGCTGATCTGCCCTACGCTCGCCATCCCGGCGCTCCCGGCGGACACGCCCTGGACGATCACATTGTCAAACGGCACGGTCGCCTCGCCCATGCAGCACCTGATGACCATGCCCTTCAACATTGCGAGCCGCTGCCCGGTCCTGAACGTCCCCTCAGGCTTCGCGGAGAACGGCGTCCCCACCGGCCTGCAGATCGTTGCCCGCACCTTCGACGACCTCACCGCCTTCCGCCTTGGCGCTGCCCTGGAACGCGCTGACCTCTGGAACTACACCACCACACGGCCGCAGTTGGCCGTGTAGCGCGAGGCTTCACCCCAAGCCCCTCTCCCTATGCAAAGACTCAGGGAGAGGGGCCTTGTTCTGGGGTGAACGTAGGTGTACCAAGTGCGCCAACGCTCGCGGGTGGGGCGGCCTGTCCACGTTGTATGTGCTACAGGTGCGGGCGGCAAGATGCCGCTGACGGGATGAAGGCGTCAGCGTTCTTCACCCATCCTCCGGTATCGTCCTGAGCGCAGCCAAAGGACCGCTTTCCCCAACCACCAAGGCACGAGGTGTCATTCACCCTCCAGTGTCATCCTGAGCGAAGTCGAAGGGTCCTGTTCCCAACCAGCACGGTCCGATGTCACCCCCAACCACAGGTGTCATCTCGAGCGCAGTCGAGAGATCTCGGCCTGCCCTACTGCCGAGCATCGATGCTGCACCTGATGGACCAGGACACTCGCACGCTCGCGGCCGGGGAACGAGATCCTTCGCTTGCGGGCTCAGGATGACACCTGAAGGGGATGATGCATCGAGCCTTGGCGGCTGGCGATGCCGAGATCTCTCGACTGCGCTCAAGATGACACTGGCGGTAGCCGGTACAGCGGGGAACAGGCTGCCCACGAGGCACGGAAGCCGAACCTGCTCCCCAACGTCTCAACCCTCCAACCCCTTCTCTGCTCGGGGTATGCTGGAATCTTAAGGAACCGTGCCCAGCCAGGCTGGGTAGGAGCAGCGCGCCAGGAGGCAGAGGTTGGCCACAACAGTCGAGATGCCACGAAGTACAGTCCAACCGGAAGGAACCACTGGCGTCCGAGTTCTCCGCATCCAGGGTGGCAAGCCGCTCCACGGGACCGTGAAGATCAGCGGGGCCAAGAACGCGGCACTGCCCGCGCTGGCCGCCACGCTGCTCACCAGTGAAGAGTGCACCCTCCACAACGTGCCAGACCTGGCCGATATAGAAACCATGCTCGCCCTACTCCGCAGCCTCGGCGCGGAAACCGAGCGAGACCGCAAGCGCAAGCTCGTCCGCGTGCGGGCCGCCAACATCACCAGCACCGCTGCGCCCGCCGAGCTTGTCGGAAAGATGCGCGCCTCCTTCCTGGTCGCCGGCCCGTTGTTGGCCCGCTATGGGGAGATGTCTGCCTCCACGCCCGGTGGCTGCCAGCTTGGCGCGCGCCCGGTCGATGTCGATGTGCGCGGCTTTCGCCAGATGGGTGCGCAGATGAGCTTTCCGGAGGGCGGACAGTTCGTCGCCGGGCAGACCACGGGCCTGCGTGGCGCGTCCATCTACATGGACTACCCCAGCCACACCGGTACCGAGAACCTGCTCATGGCCGCCAGCCTGGCTGCCGGGCGGACCACCATCGTCCACGCCGCCTGCGAGCCGGAAATCGTCTTCCTGGGCAACATGCTGATCCGCATGGGCGCGCGCATCAAGGGCCTCGGCACCCCGACGATCACCGTTGACGGCGTTGATCGGCTGCACGGTGTCTCGGAGCACATCCTCCCGGACCGCCTGGAGGCCGGCACCTACGCCATTGGCGCGCTCGCCACCGGCGGCGAAGTGACGCTGGAGGACGTCGATGCCAGCGCCATGCTGCCCCTCACCGCCAAGTTACGGGAGGCTGGCGCTCGCATCTGGCTCGATGGCAATGACATGCTCATCCGCCCCGGTAACCGCCTGGAGGCCGTGGAAATTCAGACGCTCCCCTACCCTGGCTTCCCAACCGATCTGCAGGCCGCCTTTGCGGTCCTGATGACCCAGGCCACCGGCGTCTCGCGTATCCACGAGCGCGTCTTTGAAGACCGACTGCGCTACACCGATCAACTGCGGGCGATGGGCGCGCAGATCGCGGTTCCACGCTTCCTGGGCACCGACGCCAATGGCGCAGGCGTGCCTGGCACCATCCACTATGGCACCCGCGCCGAAATCACCGGCCCGTCACCCCTCCAGGGCGCTGCTGTGCGCTGCCTCGATATCCGGGCGGGTGCAGGCGTCGTCCTTGCTGGTCTGGTGGCCAATGGAGAGACCGTCGTCTCCGCGTTGCAGCACCTTGACCGTGGCTACGAGGGCTTCGTCGAGAAATTGCAAACCCTGCAGGCAGACGTTACCGAGTCCGTAGCCACCCCGGCGGAGATCGCCGTCACCGTATGACCGACGTTGCCATTGATCGTGCGGTGATCGACGAGATTGCCGGCAGCGAGTTGACGCGCAAGGAAGCGCGCGATCTGGCGGTGATCGCTTCGCGGCTGGACAAGCGCCCACGCCCGACACGCGACCCACGCGTGCAGCGGGCACGCCTGCACGAGATGATCCGCGCGCTCGGCTGCGTGCAACTCGATACCATCAGCGTCATCTCGCGCTCGCACGAGACGGTGCTCTGGAGCCGCCTCGGACAATACGATCCCCGCGTGCTGAACGCGCTCTATGCTGATGGCGGCGCGCTTACCGAGTACTGGGCGCACGCGGCGGCCATCATCCCCATCGAAACCTTCCCCTACTACCGTGGCGGCATGACGGAGTACTGCGAGAAGTACGAGGCGGAAGGCAGTTGGGCGGCCAGGAACCAGGACCTGATGGATGCCGTTCGCCAGCGCTTCCTGGATGAAGGTGAACTCGCTTCGCGTCACTTCGATCGTCAAGATGACCGCCGCCCGGACGCCTGGGAGTGGTACGGCGGCAAGCCTGCCCGGCAAGCGCTGCAGCACCTCTGGTCACGCGGGGATCTGATGATCGCGCGGCGGGAGAGTGGCTTCCAGCGTGTCTACGATCTCACCGAGCGCCTCATCCCGGAGCCACACTTCTCCTACCACCCAACGCAGGAGGAGCGCGCCCGCTTCTTCACGCTCTCGGCCCTGCGGGCCCTGGGCGTGACCAACCCGGCCTGGGCGGCAGACTATTTCCGCACCTGGGCGCGCCCGCACATCCGGCCGGGCGACATCCAGAAAGAACTGCAACGCCTTGCCAGCGAAGGGCTCGCTCTTCCGATCTCCGTGCCCGGTGTCCGCGGACCACTCTGGATGGACGCTGCTCTCGGGTCGCGCCTGCTCGACCTGCGCGAGGGACGTGGCAAGCCCACCCTCACCACTCTGCTCTCACCCTTCGACAACCTGATCTGGAACCGGTCGCGGGATGAGCAACTCTTCGACATCGACCTGCGCATCGAGTTCTACACCCCGGCCCCGAAGCGCATCTACGGTTACTATTCGCTGCCGATCCTGCACAAGGGCGACATCGTCGGACGCCTCGATGCCGTGGTTGATCGCCGCGCTCACCTGCTAACCGTGCGCAACGTTCACCTCGAAGCGCGCACTCGCCCCAGCGCAACCCTGGCTTCTGCTATTGCCGGTGCGCTATGGGACCTGGCGGCCTTCCTCCAGGCGGAGGAAGTGCTGGTGCTGGCCAGTGATCCGCCGGCGTTTGCGGAACTGTTGAGCAGCGCGCTGTTGCGCTAACACGCCGTGTAAACGTCGTGCCGGATTCGATGCGTGTCGAGGGACTGTGTCCAGGGCTGTGCCTGAGGAAGCTGAACTTTCCTCGCCACCCTGGAGAGCACCAAGTCGGCACGCCGCTTGACGAGAGCCTGGCTATGCTGTGAACCCGTGGCCGCGGTTCACTGGTCTGAGGCCGAAACCGCCTGGTCCTCCCGGAACCGCGCCACCCACTCGTCGGTGCGGTCATCCGCCAGGCGTACCGTCCGGGGATCGGGCAGGTGCAGGGGCGGGTGCGCTATCCCCATCCAGTCCAGGATCTCCGCCGTCGCCTCGCTATAGCGTGGCGCGTATTCCTCGTACACCACGCGATACGGCGAGAGACCTGCTTCGGTCAGCCACTCCGCGATTGCGGCGTCCTCATCCTCCGCCTGCTTCAGCAGGGCGGCAATCCCGGCGTACTCGAAGGCCAGTTCACCGGGCTGCAGCGGCTCATCACCCAGGCGCCAGGCACGCCCCAGTTTCGGTTCCTCCGCGCCGCGGTCCTGTCCCCAGACCCCGGTCTGGCGCGCCTTGAACCAGGAGATCGCCTGCCGCAGCTTGTCGTCTCTCGTCGCCCACAGGATATGCAGATCGGGGAAGAGACGCCGCAGCAGTTCCCCGCGCGAGAGGGCAGCAAGCTCAGGCTCCTGCCGGGCCACCTGCTCCAGGTGCAGCAGTTGGCCGTAGAGCAGCTTGGCGCCGAACACGCCGTTACTGGACGACCGCCGCGTCTGTAACTGCGCCACGTAGGCGGCCAGTCCTGGCGTGTTCCAGCGCTCCATCCAGTGCGCCATCTTGTGCCCAAAGAACTCACGCGGCTCGCCCGCTACCCCGCTGGCCTGTAGCCCTTGCCCTAACAGCGTGCTGCCCGAGCGTGGCGTTGCGATCACCAGGTAGCTTTTCGTCATCCCCAAGCCCGCTCCAGCGCCTTGCTTCGTCTCCCCTCTCCCGCGCACCGGGAGAGGGGTTGGGGGTGAGGGCAATTCAGCGTGCCTCAACCCACTCCCTCCATACCTCCCCTCCCTGCCCGGGAGGTGGGGGTGAGGCTCTCGCCATTATCCGGGAAAGAAGAACGTGCGCAGCGTGATCAGCAGCAACGCCCCGATGAGCAACGGCCAATAGGCGAGCACCGGGAGCAAGTCTCCCCGGTATCCCAGCCCGGGAATGCGCCACCCCTTCACGGCCGCTACCCCATCCAGCACCACCAGTACGACGAAGATGTCGAGCATGAGCGGCACCCATTCCAGGTAGATCAGGCCCTGTGATTGAGACGCATCGCGGATGGAGTTGTGGTCTAGGATGACCGCGAAGAGGAGCGCCCCCACGGCCACAATGAGATCGAAGACCGTGATGCCTAGTGGCCTCGCTGCCGTAGCCTCGTGCGCCATCAGCAGGAGCAGCAGGAAGAGCAGGATCGCGATCGCGACCTCCAGCACGCCGTGCTCCAGCATGGGGCCCAGCGGATCGCGCGCCACCATCAGGTTGAAATAGAGTTCCGGATCCGGAGCTTCGCTGAAGCCATCGGCGAGCCCGAAATTGACGTTGTAATCGAGCAAGCCGTAGCTGAAGTAGGACCGCACCGCGTCCCACCCGCCGAAGACGAACTCCGTATCCAGTCCCGGCAACGTCTCCGGTCGCAGATCACGGTAAGCGGCGAAGTCTGGCGTCAGCATCACCGAGTACGCCACTTCGGGATGCCAGAGACGCAGCCAGATATCCTGCTCGTCGAAGGGATACTGGCGGTAGTCGAAATTCTGGCGGAACTGCCCGCTGAAGTACCAGCCGATCTCCTGCACTCCGTCCCGCGTGATGTTCCACGCCTCGGTTGGGTTGTACGCGTCTTCAAGTTGCTCGGGCAGGGCAATGCCCCGACGCAGGTTTGTCGGTACGTCCGGGCCGTACTTCTGCCAGACAAAGCCGGACATCTCGACATCGCTGGCGGAGTGGAACTCAAACGACTGCAGGAAGACGCCGGTAGGGATCAGGTAGTCATACTGGGCGAACGATGCCTCGTGCGTGGCGATGTACGCATCCAGGTCGGTCTGAGAGGTGAGGGGTTCTCCATGCGTGGCGGCGTAGCGATGGGACGTGACAATGATGCCCCAGGAGACGAAAAGCGCCGCCAGAAATGCCAGCGACCATATGATAGAGACCTTCTGCCGGCCATCTGGATTCCGCGGGCCTGGCCGCGCCCACGCGAACGACGCCGCCAAAACGGTCCCCAGGATAGCGAGCATCAGGGAGACGAGATCGCTCCCGCCCTCCGCCAGCCGCAGCCCATCCCAAATCCGGACGCGCTGCACGGCAAGATAGAGCGAGGCCAGCAGGCACACGCCAGCCAGCACCCAAGCGATACGGTGCGCAGCGGCCAACCAGCGTGGAGATGTGTCAGTGGGCATGGGGGTCAGTGACGGCCGATCCGTTCCACCAGTGTCGTCCCGGTCGGCGCCTGGCCCGTCGCGGCCGCCTTCTTGTCAAGCCGCGCGAACCCCTCCTGTGCAAACCGGATCCCCATCCAGCGCAGGGGTTCCGGCTCCCAGAGCGGTGAGCGATGATTAACGGTCGGGAGCTGCGTGATCTCAGTTGATTCGCCCCGGATGAGATCGGTGAGGATGCGGCCAAACAGATTGGTGGTCGCGACTCCCTGGCCGGTGTAGCCCCCGGCGCGGGCAATCCCGGTGCGTGGATCGAAGCTGGTGGTCGGCATCCAGTCGCGCGGCATACCCAGTGGCCCACCCCAGGCGTGGGTGAAGCGCACATGCCGCAAGGGCGGGAACCAGGCACGGGCCAGGTCTCGCAGCATCTCGTGCGTCGGCTCATGGCGATCCAGCTCATCCGAGATGAGCGAGTTCTTGCGGTAGGGAGCGCCCCGGCCTCCGAACATGACCCGGCCATCCGCGGTGCGGTTCAGGTAATCCACCGACATACGGGAGCTGGAAACCAACTCGCGGTTGCGCCAGCCGATCTGGTCCCAATCGCTTTCAGTGAGGGGCTCCGTCAGCACGATCAGGGAGTACATCGGCACCAGCGTGCGCTCTAGTTTCGGCAACTGCTGGCTGTAGGCCTCCCCCGCCAGCACCACCGTCTTTGCGCGCACATCGCCGTACGGGGTGATCAGGCGGGGCTTCGCGCCGCCCTCGAAATCGGTGACCGGCGTTTGCTCGTAGATCGTGGCGCCGTCCGCCTCGATCACCCGCGCCAGGCCGCGCGCCAGCCGGGCCGGGTGAATGCTGGCTGCGGTCGGGTTGAAAAGCCCGGCCACCACGTCCGTCACGCGCACCATGTCGGCCGTCTGCTGTGCATCGAGCAACTGGTAGTGATCGCCCAAGCCAAGCGCCTGCGCTGCCTGGTATCCGCCCTCAATGCTGGGACGCTCATGCTCGCCGCGCGCCAGGCGGAGCGAACCGCCCTCTTGCCACTGCGCGTCGATGCCTTCGCTACGCACCACGCGGTCGATTTCGTGGTAGGTGTCGTACATGGCGCGGGACACCGCGCGGGCGGTCTCAACGCCGTAGCGCTCAGCGAGCAGGGTCCCGCTGACCGGAAAGCCAGGATAACACCAGCCGCCGTTGCGCCCCGATGCTCCAAACCCGGCGATCTCGCGCTCAACCACCGCAACGCGCAGAGAAGGATCGCGCTGAAGCAGGTAGTACGCCGTCCACAAGCCGGTGTACCCGGCGCCCATGATGGCAACATCAACATCGACCGAGCCATCCAGCCGGGGCCTGGGCGTCAGGTCATCGCCGCAACTCTCCAGCCAGTAGGAGTACGTGGCGTAGTCCGCCGCTGTCTTGTTCCTGCTGTCCATCCCTGTCCTGCTTTGCATACCGGTGCACGTGCTGCTTGATGTCGGGATGGTATCACCGGGAAGAACTCACTCATGCTTGACTTGGCAGGCAACGTCCTTTAAAGGGACCAGTCCGTTGAAAAAGAAGCGGGCACGGTCGAGTCCGCATTCCAGGCCGGGGCGTCTCGGTGGTCACGTGTGGTCACGACGCCAGCGTCGGCCGGAATGGGCGCGCTAGGAGGAGGGAGCCGGCGGCTCCACCTGGGAACGGACGACAGCCCCAGCCCCATCGACTCAACAGAGGCCTGAGGTTTTGACCGGCCGCGATCAGGAGTACCTCGGCGTTGACCTTTTCCAGCCCCGCAAGCGGAAACGGCGCAACCCATGCCAGTCCTTAGCCTCAGCGAAGAGTGGTTCCACCCATACGCGGCGCTTCCGCATGGCTCTGGCGAACGGACGCGTCGTGTGGGTATCCACACACCCGATCCAAGGTGTCGGCAGCATCCCCTGCAGCTTCTCCTACCATCTCTACTGCTTCCAGCTGAACTGAGGAGGAGTGAGGAGCTGACCGGGAGCCAGGCCATGGCCGCTGCAGGCCTTGACATGAGCCCCAGCGGGTGTACTGTGCAAAGATCTGGCACTCCATCGCCGTTTCATCGCTGCCCGAAGGAGCCGCTTCATGGCCGACGCACCGGTTCCAAGCGTGCACTACCGCTCGATCGTTGCCGACAGCCGCCGTTGGGACGGGTTCGCGCTCCGACCAGGCGACATCGTCATCAGCACCCCGTCGAAGTGCGGCACCACCTGGACGCAGATGCTGTGCGCGCTGTTGATCTTCGACGGACCCGACTTTCCGGCACCACTCGAACAGATGTCGCCCTGGCTCGACATGTGCAACCGTCCACTCCTTGAGGTGACGACGGATCTTGCCGCCCAGACGCATCGCCGGTTCATCAAGACGCACACGCCCCTCGACGGTATTCCGCTGCACCCCGACGTCACGTATCTGGTGGTCGGCCGCGATCCACGCGACGTCGCCATCTCGTTCGAGCATCACGTCGCCAACATGGACTGGGAGCACTTCCTGGAGCTCCGCGCCGCGGCCGTCGGCAACGACGACCTCGCCGAGCTGCCGGCGGGTTCCATCCGGTCCGCAGACCCGGTCGAGCGGTTCTGGACCTTCGTCACCGATGAGACGCACGGCGGGGGCGGCCCGCCGACACTCGCGGCGATGCTGCAGCACCTCGACACAGCTTGGCAGCGGCGGGATGAGCCGAACGTCTTCCTCTTCCACTACGCCGACCTGACGGCCGACTTGGCGGGTGAGGTGCTTCGCCTGGCACACGTCCTTGGGATCCCCTGCTCACCCGAACGTGCGCGTGAGCTCGCGGCGGAGGCGAGCCTGGCGCGGATGCGCGAGCGTGCTGCCGATGTCGCGCCAAGCGGGTCGCTGGGGATCTGGAAGGACCCGCGCGCCTTCTTCCGCAACGGTGGTTCCGGTGAGTGGCGCGAGCGCGTCTCCGCGGCCGATCTCGCCGCGTACGAGGCGCGGGTGGCGACGCTCGTCTCCCCGGATCTCGCCGCCTGGACGCATGACGGCCGACTCGCCTCAGGCATCGATCCCAAACACTGACCGGATATCCCTCCGCGGATATTGCGTGGCGTGCAATGCGGGACGCGTCATCACCCCGAATCTCGTGCGTAACAGGTGTATGTGGTCTCACAGCACCACCGCAATCGACGTTGGGACTTTGCGCCGTTCTGGCGCCTGGCCTCCACCACGGCTCTCATGCGACCATGGTGGAGCACCACGCTGATTGAGATCAGCGGCTGCTCCATCCGCCACGATCGCCCTTTAAGACGCGCAAGCCTGGGCAAAGCTGGGGCCCGCTCGTGGCCCACCCAACTGTCCTGAAAAGGCCCGAGCCTGTTGAAAAACTCCCCGGTTGCCGCTCTGACGACCATTCGAGACCCACGTGCTTGCGGAATCAGGACACCATCCTACTCGCATCTGGGCGCACAGATCGGTGATGCTCCCTTGGTTGATCGTGCCTTGGCTTTTTTCAAGAGGCTGGGACGTTCTTGTGTAGGCTATCCCGTCGCCCGGACGCAGATCGGGCTGGGCTGGCAAGCTAGCCCAGCCCGATGACTGCTGCAGGCCCTGACCGCTGAACGGTCAATGGCACGATACGCCCAGGCGCTAGAGGGCGCCTCCAAAGAGTTGGACGGTGATCGTTTCTGGGTCGGTGGGGTACCCCCGCTCCGCCAGGAGCTGCCCCACCTGCTGCCGCAGCCCGGCGGCGATCTGTGCGTTGACCTCGTCCGCGCGGCCGAACGCCACCGGCCCGACGACAAGCACCACCCCCGTGGCATCCAGGGCCGGGTGCTGGATTGCCGCCCGTACCCCGATGGCCAGGCCCCCTTCTGTGCTCGGCGCGTGCTCCGCCCGCACGATCACGCCGGCCACCGCGACATCGCCAGGGCCCGACGGCACGACGTCTTGCCCAGTCGCGCCAACGGCGGGGGCAAGCGTGGCGGCCGCCCCACCCACAGTGATGGCTCCGGCCGAAACTGCAGCCTTGCGAACCAGTTTGCGCCGCGACACGCGGCGGTTCTCTTCAACAGACATGACGTTCTCCACGTGTGATCGCAACCGAGCGCCTTCCCCGGGGCCGTCCTAGCTTGCCGGGGTGGCTGGCACTTCGCCCGCGCCCTCCATCTGCTGTGTCTCGGGGAAGGTTTCGGGGGCAGGTGGCGCCAACTGCGGAACGCTGCCCTGTGGCTCGGCGGCGGCCAGGCTGAACTCACCGCGCTGGTCGAGCGACTCGCCACTTGACCAACGGCCCTCGGGAGCAGAGAGGCCTCCGAGCAGGGTATTGATGAACACGTAACTGAACTCCTGGTTCTCCTGCTCCTGCGGGAAGGAGTTCGGGATTGGCAGCGCGCCAGGATAACCACCCAGTTCCTCGACCACCGCGAGCCACTGCTGCTGGTGCATCGTGTCGCGCGCAATCAGGAAGGCAAGCATATCCTTCATGCCCGGGTCGTCGGTGAGATTGTGCAGTCGGGTGGCGAGCACCCGTCCGGTCGCTTCGGCCGCTACGTTGGAGTACATGTCCGCCGCGATGTTCCCGCTGGCATAGACGTGCGAGCAGTCGAAAGGCACGCCCTCGCTATTGATAGGCAATGCGGCGAGCCCCGCTGAGAGGTATTGCCGCGGGCTCATGCCACCGAGCACAGCCGCGACCGCCGGGTCCTGCCGTGCTGCCGCAATCTGCAGGTCCGGAGTGGCACCTTCGAGGTTGAGAGCGATAGCCGTGGCAAGGATCTCGATGTGGGCGAGTTCTTCGGTAGCAGTGGACAGGAGCAGGTCGCGATATTTCTGCGGACCTCGCGCACCAAATGCCTGGAACATGTACTGTAGCGCGACCCGGATCTCGCCCTCAACACCCCCCAGCGCCTGCTGCAGCATCCTGGCGAACATCGGGCTGGGATTCTCGACACGCACTTCATACTGAAGCTTGCCATCGGCATAAAACATCGCGACACCTTTCGTTGTGAATGAGAATGACGTTCTCGCGCCATAACGGCAGGCGGAGAAGGAAAACAGAACAGCACACATAAAGTGCGATGCGATTCAGGAAACAGCACGCACTATGCCACTCGCCCAATGCGCTTTGCTGCTGTGACTACGGAACAGGTGGGATAGTGTTGCTCTGGTCACCAGGCTGGCACGGCCAGCCAGAACCCTTCTGGACAGCGGTGTTGACAATCAGGCCTGGAGCGTTCGCCTGCTGGTCCATGGCGCCATGGCGCACCGGCAAGTACGTGGAGGGTGGACTACCAGAGCACGAACCCCATCTGTTCTGGCAGCAGGTTGCGGCAAATCCTTTCAGGGCCTCGCCTGATGGCGACATCAGGAACCAGAACGCGAGTCGACTCGCACGCCCACTCGCGTCGGGTATGCCCTTCCGGGACCGGGAGCACCTTGGTTTCACGTACTCAGATCAGTGTCCCTGGAGCCCACGGGCAACATTTGCGGCATCGATGGCCACTCAGGATCTCATTGGCCTCGCGGGGGCACGCCGGCTGCACTGGAAACAGCAAGCCGGTTGGAAAGACACGAGTGAGAGGAGGGGTATCGATTCAGGTTCGATGCATTTCTGCAACGCCACAAACCGCGAGCTCCGTTAGGTCACCAGATACGCAGTTGGAGGCCAGCGGCAGCGATATCGCCTCGCAAGCGCAGGAGCGCAAGATCCTTTTGCTTCGCCTCCAGCATCACGTCGAAACGTGTGTCTCCCATCCCGGTCATGAACGTGATGAAGTCATCACCGTCGATCCAGTCATCATGTTGTCCAGGGCGGCCAGACCGCTTCGCGCGAGCTTCTCCATCAGCCATCTGCTCAACCGGGGGCTGGGCAACGCGCTCTGAAGAGTAATGGATCTTGGGGACCTGCCCCGCGGGCCAGGTGGCCAGGCAGCGTCGGCATACCTCAACGTCCGGCAGGCCTGCTGGATTGTTGATGCGGTGGTGCAGGATATCCCAGACGAGGGAAACGCCCGTCCGCTCATGAATAGCCAACGTGTCCACCACGCTGTACGAGATCTCATCGTTCTCGACGACCAGGCGCTCCTGCGCGTGCTCCGGAAGAGCCGCGTACCGTTCGACAAAGCGATCAATGGCGGCGGCGCGATCCCCGTACACTCCACCGACGTGGATCACGATGCGGGCCTCGGGTCCGCATCCCAGGGCATCCAGGAGGTCAGCCTGATAGACGACATCCCGGGCGGCTGCCTCGGCTACGTCAACGCGCGGCGAGTTCAGCACCGTGTACTGGCCGGGGTGGAACGAGAGGCGAATATCGAGGTCCCGTGCCTTGGCGCCCACACGGGCGAGCTCCTCGCGGCACTCGTCAATCTGGCCGTGGAACTGGGGGAGATCCGGGTGCGTCGCGTAGGGCGCAAGGTTCGAGGAGATGCGGTACATGCGGATACCGGTCTCGCCCAGGTAGTCGAAGATCGCGTCGAGATAGCCCAGGCTGACGCTCAGGTGCGGCCCACTCTGCCAGCGACGGGCATCATCGCTCTTGAGATTGGGCCGGCCGAGCACCTTCACCGCAAAGCCGAGGCGATTTGGCCCGAGCGAGCGGTCACTGGTGGGCTCGCTCGTCATCCGCGGGATGCGCTAAGTGGCTCGATCTGCCGTCCCAGATCAGTAGGGTTGAAGTAGGCCCAGAAGCGGGAGATCTGCCCGTCCGTAAACTCCAGGATGCTCACTCCGGCATAGGTGATCGGATCGCCCTGCACGCTCGTCCCGGTCGTCGTCCACTCCAGCGCCGCGCGGCCATCGCTCTCGATGATGTTGCGGAACTCGGACTCCATGTCGCCAAAGGTGGCTCGATAGGCCTGCCAGAAGTCGCGCGCTCCCTCCGCACCGGAGAATTGCCTGGGAGCCACGATGTTGCCAACCTCGCTGTCGGCGCCGAACAGCAACACGATTGGCTCCAGGTCGCGGTCGCGTTCCAGCGTGTGCAAGGCATCGATGAACTCCTGCGTACGGGTCGCGTCACTCATCGTTGGTGTCACTCCTTGAAACTTGTGTCCGGGCTCGAGTCCCGGGGTAGTGTTGCCCCCGTTCCTGAATGAACGCACGGGCCATGCCGTAAACCACAAGAGGCGAGCCGCAAAAGGTGTCATGCCAGCGCACGGCGTCCTGAGCTACGCGGCGCGCTGTAGCCCATGATGCCGCCAGGTATCAACCTGCCTGTCGTCCTCGAACAGGACAAACTGGCATATCTCCTGCACCTTCATCGAAACGTAATCGTGTGTTGCATTGCAGAGGAGGACAATCGATGGCAACGAAAGACCGGGGTACCGGGCAGGCTCACGAGATCAAGGCAACGAACCTGACCGACGAGGAGCGGCGCTTTCTCCAGGAGCACGCAGACGAACTCTCCGATTCAACTATGCGCGCCAGGTGGATTCATTCTCTGGACGAACATGCCGAACGGCCTGGGCAGACCCTCGCAACCCAGAGTCACGAGGTGATCCAGAGCTGGGCCGAGGAGCGCGGCGGCCGACCAGCGACGGTCCCTGAAACCGAGCATGACGGCCGGCCTGGTGTCCTGCGCATGGTCTTCACACAAGAAGGGAGTGACCGGCTCCAGGAGATTGAGTGGGAGGAGTGGTTCCGCCCCTTCGATGAACGGCAACTGGTCTTCGTCTACCAGGAAGTAAAGAAGGACGGCAGCCAGAGCAACTTCTTCCGCCTCGATAGCCCCGAACGCGAAGACGGCTAAGGCCAGCCGCGCCTCCTTGAGGCTGACTCCATCGCTCCATACGGGCGCCGGTCCACTGATAGCGGACCGGCACCGTACCGCGTCACGTTCGTAAGCGTTGTCCACCCGCTCCAGACTGCGGACCACAAACTGGACTACCGGGACGAGCGTTGATGATGTCCACCAAACCAGCCCCAGCGGCGGAAGATAAAGAGCGCGCCGCCAGTGGCCAGCACGATAAGCACCAGCATGGCCACAAACCCGGTGCCCGTTGTCAGCCGGGGTTCGTCGAACTCGGTGCCAAAGAAGCCGAGGATGACAGTAGTCGGCAGCAGGATGACCGAGACGATGGTGAGAACCTTCATGACGCCATTCGTCTGGTGCGCCACGCGTGAGACATAGAGGTCAAAGGTTCCGTTGACGCCATCGCGGGCTGCGTCCAGGGCATCCAGCACCCGGTCAAGCCGCACCTCCAGGTCACGCAGGTAGGGCTCAATCGCCTCTCCACCCACAAGGGGGAAATCAGGCCGCAAGAAGGCCTCAAGCAGCGGGCGATGTTGCGCGGCCAGGCGGTGCATGGCGAAGACATAGCGTTTGAGCTGGAGCAGGTCCTCGAGAAACTCATCGGAGGCATCTGTCAAGGCACGCTCCTCGAAGGCCTCGATGTCATCTTCCAGTCCCTCAGTGAGCTGCTCATAGTGGGCAAGCAATTCATCAATGAGAATGGAAAGCAGAAAGGCGGAGTCCAGCGCCAACAAGGACGGGTTCTGCGCCGCGCGCGTACGGGCGCGACTGGCAAAGGGCAATGGCTGCTTGTGGGCGCTGACCAGGTAGTTGCGTCCGACAAACAGGTCCAGCTCACTGGCCAGCACACGCCGCGCCCCCTCTTGTTCATGGGGCACGGTGACCGTCGCAACGTAGCGGTCGCCGAAGACGCTAAGGCGGGGGCGCTCCCAACCAGAGAGCGCCATGCGCACACCGGCCTCTGGCAGACCGAGTTGCTGCGCCACCGCTTCGAGGTCGCCCGGCTGGTACGCATCGAGATCGAGCCAGACAAACAGGGCATCATCGGCGGCGTGCTCTGCTGCCTCGCCGGGATCAACCTGAATCGGGTCCATGCCCTCGCGAAAGAGCCAGGCCGTGACACTTGCAGCCCGCGAACCAGGGCCATCTCCTGCTGGTCCTTCGGTGTCGAGCGCATCGGTGACCGTGTCAGGCATCGGGGTCACCCGGCCCGCGATGTGACTGCGATCGAAGTCGTCGCCCGCCGGATCAGCCTTGACGGCCTCCCATTCATCAACCTCGTTCTCAATGAGTCGTGAGTCCAGGGAATCCTCCAAACACGAGTGGTCACCGGGAACGCAGGCACGCAATCCCGGCGTTATCAACCCTCGTCGCTAGGCGATATCCGGCGACGAGGGTTCTCAGCACTGGCCTGTCCCACCAGTGCCAACAGCGCCAAGGCAGGTGTGGCAAGCGCCATGCCACAGGATCAAGCGGCTTCAGCGCAACTCGCCAATGACGACCACTCCCAACGGTTTCCAACGACTAACCCGCGCTCGGACGTGGGTCACTTCACACGTCGGTCAAGACACGATGGATGCCGTTAGGCTGGCAACCAACAGCCAATAATGCATTTCCTGCATCATTTCGTTCCAGGGATGTCCCGGCGAACGGAAGGCGTGAACTGGTATGGGCCTTGCACTCCACAAGGCCGTGGACAGCATCACGTGCCAGGCGGCCGACTCCGGATGGGATTAACTGTGGGCCAAGGCCCGCGGAAACCTGGTTCCCCGTTGCCGCCCCACGCTGCTGCGCACACGGAATTCAGCACTCAAAGACATGATGATGGTGAACCATGGCGCTCATAGACGTGCTCATCCCGACGTGCGGGAGAAAAACCGGGCTTGCGGTGGTCCTGACAAGCCTCTTCAACCAGACGCATACCGACTTCGATATCATCATTTCCGATCAGACGGAAGAGTCCCAGGTCTATCTCGAAAGCGAGGAGATCGGCACGCTCATCGGCGCACTGCGTTGGCGCGGACACCAGGTGACGACCCATCGTCATCTGCCACGCCGGGGCCTGGCCGAGCAGCGGCATTTCCTGCTCTCGCAGTCTCAGGCGCGCTATGTCCATTTCCTTGATGACGATGTGCTGCTGGAAGCGGACACCCTGGAGCGCATGCTCTCGGTCATTGAGCGGGAGCAATGTGGGTTCGTCGGCTGCCCCGCCACCGGAGTCGAATACCTGGGCGACTGGCGCCCGCACGAGCAGGACATCGAACTCTGGGAGGGGCCGGTCCAACCCGAGCCGTTTGACGGCCAATCCATCCCGTGGGAGCGGCATCGCGTCAACAACGCCGCGAACCCGCTCCATCTGGAACAGCGTCTCGTCCACGATGGGAACACCGTCCGCTACAAGGTGGCCTGGGTTGGCGGGGCCAATGTCCTCTTCGACCGGGAGAAGCTCCTGCAGGTCGGCGGGTTCAGTTGGTGGGATCAACTCCCTCCGGAGCATGCCGGCGAGGAAGTCGTGGTCCAGTTCCTCCTCCTGAATCGCTTTGGCGGCTGCGGCATCCTCCCCGCCTCCACTTATCACCTTGGCCTGCCGACGAACGTCCCGGACCGCCGCCGCAACGCCACGGAACTCTTCGACACCCTGCTTGCGCACGTCGCGAGCTAGGGACGGGGGGCCTCGTGGATCTGCTCGGCATGCTTTCTGCTCCACTCACCGTGTTCCCTGCGCGGTCGCCTTTGCGTTGGGGCCAGTCGCGCCTCGCCAGAGGCATGTGAAAGGAAGTCTGTATGTTCCGATCATCGCGTCGCTCAGTCGTGCTCCTCGTCATGCTGCTGACACTGCTCACCAGCCTCGGCCCCGCTGCCGCACAGGACGCCACTACTCCGTCTACGCCGGCAAGCGGTACGCCAGAAGCCACTACGTTCCGGGCGTTGGCGGCAGGCTCGATCGAAGTGCTTGCCCCCAGTACAGCCAACGTTGCGCTGGGGCGGATCATCCTCGCCCCGGACGCAAGCGTCCCCTTTGACCCCGCCGATCCCTCGGCACTCCTGGTCTACGTGACGAACGGAGAGCTGACCTTCCGCGTCGAGGTGCCGATGACGGTGGCACGAGGCACACAGCCCGGCACGCCGGTCCCGGCGGGGCCGGAGGAAATCGCGGCCGGGACCGAGTTCACGATGCGCGATGGTGACTCGGCCATCTTCCCGGGAGCCGTGGCAGGCGAGGTCCGCAACGACGGCGCGGACGAGGCCGCGGCCCTGGCGGTCGCTATCGTCCACGTCACCGAGGCGGCCGGCACGCCCACTCCGTAGACCAGCCGCACGGTCGAAGGGCTGGATGACTTCCAACTCCTTGACACGATGCATCAGCAGGAACACGGGCAGTTACTCACGACCGGGATGACGTGGATTTCTTCCAACTGCTCGCGCGCCACTCGTGAATAACTGAGTACCTGTGAAGGGGGGTGCCAAATTCGGTATCCCCCTTCTGTCCCGGTGAAAGCGGGGAACACCCCGCAGATGGGGACAAGCCGGTTGGAAGGTGATTGTACGGTGCCCCTGACGGTTACGGGTCAGGCTCTAGTGGTTACGTTCAAGGCGCCTCCAATGGACCACGGATGCGTCGGGTTACGGCTCTCGGTCGCGCATCGCCTGGGCAAAGGTAGTTCTACCACCCAGCGCCAGTTGCCGTGTTTGCACACCGTCAGGTTGACGACCTCGAGTCAGTACGCGGCGCCATCGCTGCCGGCGTGCCGGTATCACCCTGGTCCCATAGGGCCACCTCCGCAAGCTGGCTAAATGCCCGCTGTATGGCGTCCGCCAACGTGGCCTTGCGCGTTGATCGGGATGGCGTGCTGCTCCAACTCGTCCCGCGAACGCAACTGCACCGCTGCAATCATGCCTGGCGGTCCGTGGCTAAGATGTAACCCTTCTGGCTTTGGCCAATGACACGAAGGGGAGACAAACATGGGCGTCACGGGGATCGGCGGATTCTTCTTTCGCGCGCAGGACCCTGGGGTATTGAGCGCATGGTATGCCGAGCATCTCGGCATCGGGACGAACCCGCACGGCATGTGGGAGACGCAGGCCGGGCCAAGCGTCTTCGCGCCGTTTCAGGCCGACACGGACTATTTCTCGCCAGATCGCCAATGGATGCTCAACCTGCGCGTGGACGATCTCGATGGCCTGCTCGCTACGCTGCGCGCGTCAGGAATCGACATCATCACGAACCCCGAATGGGACATGCCCGGCGTCGGGCGCTTCGCGCGAATCCACGATCCAGAGGGCAATCCCATCGAACTCTGGCAGCCCGATCAGCCCGCGTGACGTCTGACGCCGAGGTTGCGTATCAGGGAGTTCGTGATCCTTCGATGTGGCGCTGGCGGTTGCGTAGCATCAGTGCCAGTGACGCCACTTTCTGTCATGGTTCATAGGTAGAATGGCTACCATCGCCGAATCAGAGAAGCGCCGATCCTTGATCGGCGCATTGCAGGAACGAAGAGGGCTCGGTGCTCATGCGAGTTGCTGACGTCTCGACCATCAAACTCCGCTACACGGTCCCAGTCCCCATGGCCGATGCCATCCACTACATGCCAGAGCGCAACGTCCTGCTGGTCCGTATCGAAACGGACACGGGTCTGGTCGGGACCGGAGAGTCCGCAGCGTACGGCGGGTCGCTCGACAGCATGGAGCGCGTCATCCTCGACGATCTGCGCCCCTCTCTCCTTGGCGAAGATCCGTTCGACGTGCAGCGCTTATGGCAACGCATGGCCTATCGCAGTCATCAGCGCGGTCCGAACGGCATGCTGATGCAGGCGATCAGCGGGGTGGATATCGCCCTCTGGGATCTCATTGGCCAAGCGACGCAAACTCCGCTCTACCGGCTCTTTGGCGCCTACCGCGATGAACTGGAGGCGTATGCCTCGGCAGGGTTCTACGCCGGCAACAAGAGCTGCCATGACCTGGCCGAAGAGGTGGGGGGCTATGCCGAACGCGGCTTTCGCGGTGTCAAGATCAAGGTGGGCCGTAACCCCGAAGTGATGCTCAACCCGCTGCCCGACGCGTGGGCTCCTGAGTACGCGACCGTGTCCCTGGAAGAGGATATCGAACGTGTCCGGGTGGCCCGCGCAGCCCTTGGCCCCTCCGTGCGCCTGGCCGTTGACGCGAACAATGCCTGGACGCCCTCGACAGCTATCCAGTTCATGCACGCGGTCACGGAACAGCAGATCGCGTGGTTGGAAGAACCGGTCTGGACGGAGGATCTGGCTGGCTCCGCCCATGTGGCGCAGGTCCTTGATGTGCCCGTCTCCGGCTATGAAACGACGACCGGACTGGCGGGATTTCGTGACCTGATTGCCCAGTGTGCCGTCGATATCGTTCAGCCCGATGTCATCTGGACCGGCGGCTTTACGGTCTGTCGCAAGGTCGCCGCGCTGGCCGAGGCGTATCGCCTGCCGGTGGTGCCGCACGTGTTTTCGTCCGCGGTGGCGCTGGTAGCCAATATGCACCTGATCGCGTCACTGCCGAACGCTGGCCTGGTGGAGTTTGACCAGAACCCCAATCCCCTACGCTCGGAGTTGCTGGAAACGCCAATTGATATCCAGCCGGATGGCACTGTGCGGCTGCCAGACCGCCCGGGTCTCGGTATCACGTTGAATCCCGAGACGATCGAGCGGTACCGCGTGTCATAAACCAGGCTGCCCGGATACGCGTGATCGACAACAGTTAAGGAGTGATGCGGTGAAACTGGACGGAAAAGTCGCCATTGTGACTGGTGCGGGATCAGGCATGGGGCGAGCGATCGCGCAGGGGTACGCGCGCGAAGGCGCAAAGGTTGTTATCTCTGACGTCAACATCGCGGCGGCCCAGACCGTCGTGGACGAGATTACCGGGCAAGGCGGGACGGCCAGCGCATCCCAGACCGATGTGCGAGATCAGGCGCAGGTCCAGGCCATGGTCGACCTGGCGGTCGCGCAGTATGGCGGGCTGGACATCCTGGTGAACAACGCCGGAGTCGGCAAAATCATCCCCTTCCTCGAAACCACGAACGAGGATTGGGACCTCATGTTCGATGTGAACTGCAAGGGACTGCTCTGGTGCTCGCAGGCTGCCGCACACCAGATGATCGCGCAGGGACGGGGTGGGAAGATCGTCAATCTCGCCTCGCAGGCGGGCCGCCGCGGTGAGGCCCTGGTCCTGGCCTATTGCGCAAGCAAAGCCTGTGTGATCAACATGACGCAGTCGATAGCACTCGCCCTCGCGCCCCACAAGATCAACGTCAATGGCATCGCCCCGGGCATCGTCGATACGCCCTTCTGGGTCGAGGTTGACAAGCAGTTTGCCCATCTCCTGGGGTGGGAGGTCGGCGAGCCAAAACGCCGCTTTGTCGAACAGATTCCCCTGGGCCGCATCGAGCAGCCGGAGGACATCGTGGGCACCGCGATCTTCCTGGCCTCGTCCGATTCCGACTACATGACGCAGCAGACGTTGAACGTAGACGGCGGCAACTGGCCCGGGTAGTCCAGGACCAGCGAGTTGTGAATTTGCTCAGGGTGTGACTTCTCTGAAGGCGGGTGACCTGATCCAGACGGAATCTGACGCGCAAACGGCCCGGCCACGAATGGCCGGGCCGTTTGCCTGCGTTCGCGCTACGCGATACGCTCGCTAAGTCCCGGCGTAGGCGTGGGAAGCCACCACTCCTCACCGCGCTCGGTCTGGATGTACTCCGGCCAGCGCAGGTCGATTGGTGGCGTGAAGTCACGCCCCAGCAGCGGGGCCACCCACTTTTCGCCGCCTACGCCGCCACCGGTGCGCTCGTTGAACTCCTGCGTCGCCTTCTCCAGTTCGCCCTCCACCGTCAGCAGGTCGAGGATGGTGCCAGCAATCGTCTTCGAAGCCATGAACATCCCGGGGTCGATGATGGCGGGCACGCCGCTCATCGCGTTGTAGGCCCAGTTCGGGTACTCGTACCCGTGGTACGGCGTGCGTAGGACTGGCCGCCCGGTGTACACGCGGACCGTCGGCGCATGCCATGTGTAGTCCGTGTAGTCATCCGAGGTGAAGTTCTTCTGCCACTCCGGCAGCAGCTTGCGCGTATCCGCCTCGTACTCCTTCGGATCGGTCAGTGAAGTGAAGACATCCGGGAACGGATTCTCCATCGGTTCCAGACCAAGGTTGCGCTGAAGCTCACGCCCGAATGCCTTCGCCTCCTCGCTGTACTCAGGCGCGCCGGCGAGTTCCATGTTGCGGAAGGTCAGATCGGCCATGGCGTTGTTGGAGAGGCCCGGCCGCGTCTTGGTCACCCACTGCACGTGCGCCTGGCAGCCCGTCGCGCCCGCCGCCTGCTTCGCGTTGTTCGCCAGCACGCGGTAGATCTGCTCCTGGATCTCCAGGGTTGGCGCACGCCAGGAATACTGGATCTGGCTCCAGCGCGGCGGCAGGTTGTCCGACGTGGCGTCACCCGCGGCCAGGATGAACTCATTGAGCGTCCACGTCCCCGTGTGCGGGAACATGGCCTCCTTGGTGTACTTGGTCAGGGTGTACATCAGGCAGAGCGCGTCGATGGCGCCGGGGGTGCGAATAACGCTGTGCGGATTCGCTGCAGAGGGATCTGCTTGCGCCGTGGGGGAGATGCCCTTCACCTCCCAGGCCTCAGGATCGGCGCACTCGAACGTGAAGACTGCGCTCCAGTAGGAGCCGCAGTGCGTTTCCCACACCGTCGTGTTGGCGTTCAGCGGGTGGTAGGAAATGAACGCGTCCGCATCATCGAAGTAACCCTTGGCCGCGTGCACCGGCTTGGAGCCGCACACCTTCTCTGCCGGCTCACCAAAGAACTTGAGCGTGCCGGGGATGTCGTACTTCTCCATCGCTTCCTTGGCCGCCAGGATGCCGCCCAGCGCGCCCACGCCCAGCATGGAGTGTGGGTCGGTGTGGCCCGCCGCGTACGGGTGCAGCCCCTCCCGTGGCGCCCGGTATGGCACCGCTTGCTGGGAGTTGCCCGGCACCGCGTCGTATTCGGCGTACGAGCCGATCACCGGCCCGCCCGCGCCTGAGGTCCACGTCGCCAGGAAGGCGGTCGGCATCTCGCCGCTGCCCACCTCGACCTCGAAGCCCTCATCGCGCAGCAGATCGACATACGCCTTCGCGGAGCGGTACTCACGCCACGCGGGCTCGGCGTACCGCCAGATCTCCAGATCGAAGTCAGACAGGCGCTGCTCGTTCTCTTTGACCCAGTCGAACGCAAACTGCTTCGCCTCGTAGAGGCTGGACATTGCCGCTCCTTCCATCAATCTCATCTGGCCGCTGACGTCCCGCGATTCTACCGAAACGCCGCGCCATGCACATAACGGTGCGTCCGCGCTCGTACACACACCAGTACTGCAGATTTGGTCATGCAGGATATCGACACTACGTCGCCGGGGACATACACTGCACAGGAACTCCCGGAATGTTGTTGCCCTGGATGCCGCTGTCGCATGGCTGGCTGCGTCACTGGTGCAAGCATCTGTTAGCCGGGAGCAGATTACGGCCCACCGCCGCCGGAATCATGGGCCCATGACGGTCTGGAGGTCTCCGTGCGTAAACCCTGGGATCCAATCAGTGATATGCAGGCCGCTAACCGCGCTCTGAAGCGCGAGATGATGCGGGACCTGGAGGACATGAGTCGCCGCGAGCTCATGAAGCGCGGCATCAAGCTTGCCGCTGGCGCATCCGCCGCCAGCCTGCTCTTCCAGGCGGGGATTCCGCTGCACACGTATGCGCAGACTCCCACGGCCGAGATTCCGCCGCTGCCGGAGTACAACGAGATTCCAGAGAACCTGAAGGGGAGCGGCGAGGTCCGCGTCCAGTCCTGGGGCGGCGCCTTCCAGGACGCCCAGCGCGAGGCGTACTTCATCCCCTTCCAGGAACTCACCGGCATCACGGTTATCGAGTCTGAAGGCCCGGACCCGTCCAAGGTCAAGGCCATGGTCGATACCGGCAATGTCGAGCAGGATGTCGTCCAGCAGGACCGCTCAGACATCATCCTGCTTGAGAAGCAGGGCGACTACTGGGAGGAGATCGACTACTCCCTGTTCGATGTCGACAACATCGACGAGGGTCGCCGCTACAAGTACTCGGTGGATATGCTGCCGTATGCCACAGTGATTGGCTACCGCAACGATGTCTTCGCCGAAGGCCCCACCGGCCAGGCTGGCTTCTGGGATGTGGAGGCATTCCCTGGGCCTCGCTCCACCCTCGCCGGCACAGGTGGCGTGACGCCGTTCCTGGAGGCTGGCTTCATCGCCAACGGCACCCCGCTGGACGCCATCTACCCGATGGACATCGAGCAGGCCTTCGAGTACTTCAACGTCATCAAGCCGAGTGTTGTGAAGTTCTGGGAAGCGGGCGCGCAGCCAGCCCAGATGCTGACCGACCAGGAAGCCGTCATGGTTCACTCCTGGAATGGCCGTATGCATGCCATTCAGCAGGAGGGGGCGCCAGTCACCGTGGTCTGGAATGAGGCCCAACTGGCCACCGACGTGTGGGCGATTCCGAAAGGCGCGGCCAACGCTGAGAACGCCCAGAAGTTCGCTGCGTTCATCACGCTGCCAACCTCGCAGGCCCGTCTCAGCTACCTCATCCCGTACGGCTCGGTCAACAACGCCTCGGCCGCGCTGATGACGCCGGAGCAGTTGGAAAACCTACCCACGTCGCCGGCCTATCTGGACAACATGACGATCCGGGACATCGCCTGGTGGGTGGAAAACCGCGATGCGGTGACCTCCCGCTGGAACGAGTGGATTCTCGAGTAAAAACCCTCGCCCCAACCCCTCTCCCGGTGCGCCGGAGAGGGCCTTCCTGCGCCGGACGTTCGCGCCAGGAGCGGTGTGGTGCGACCATGTTCCGTCCACAGGCGCTCCCTCGTCTCCCCTCTCCCGATGCGCGGGAGAGGGGCCGGGGGTGAGAGCCGTGTGGCGTGAGCAATCAAACGGCCATCACAACGACTCTCTAGCCGCCCCCGCCGCGCACCAACCCTCTCCGAGCCAGGCGGCTCTGGAAGATCACCACCACCAGCAGGAACGCGCCGCGGATGAGGTTCTCCCAGAACGAGTTCAACTGGAAGGTGCCCTGCCCGCGCTCGAAGTTGAGGATCACGAAGATCAGGCCCAGCAGCAGGACCCCGATAAGCGTGCTGCCGACCGAGCCAACGCCGCCGGTAAGCAGCGTGCCGCCCACCACCACCGCCGCGATGGCCGAGAGCTCCCAGCCAATCGCCCCGGTCGGTGAGCCGGAAAAGGAGAGCGCGGCCAGGAAGACCCCGGCCAGCCCGGCCAGAGCGCCGCTCATGGCGTAGACGAGCACGAGCGTGCGCCCAACAGGAATCCCGGCCAGGCGAGCCGCTTCCTCATTGCCCCCAATAGCCAGCACATGCCGGCCAAAGCGGGTGCGGTTCAGCAGGAGTGCGCAGATCGCGTAGAGCACGGCGGTGATGATGACCGAGATGGGGACAGGTCCCAGGTGCACGCTGCCCAGTTGCGTAAATCCTCCAGCGAAATCCACCATCACCGGCGCATTGTCGGACAGCGTCAGCGCAGCGCCCCGCGCGAAGAGGAGCATGGCCAGCGTTACCACAAAGGGTTGCAGGGCGAAACGGGCAATGAGGCCGCCGTTGATCAGCCCTATCACCAGCCCGATCAGCACCGCGCCCCCCAGCGCCGGCACGAGACCGTAGCCGCTGAGGCGCGCAGCGGTCACGGCGGCCAGCACCGCGACGGACCCCACCGAGAGATCGATGCCACCGGTGATGATGACGAACGTCATGCCGAGCGCGATCAGCGCGTAGTAGGTGTTGTTGCTCAGGAAGGCGTCGAAAATGTTGTAAGGGCTGTAGAACTTCGAGCCATAACGAATCACCCCGAAGACTGCCAACAGAATCAGCGCGATCAGTGCGCCCTGTCGCTGAATCGCGCTGATCGCGCGCTCTCGGGTCCGGTTGCGCGGCGTGGTCGCGTTCGCGGTGAGGACGCTGGCCACCGGTATCTCCTTACCCTTCAGGATGCGCGCTGGCGCTGAGCCAGTACCGCGATAACGATGGCCACGGCAATCGCCATCCGCGTGATGCCATCGGGGACGTTGTGCGCGATCAAGGTGAAGCGCAGCAACTGGATGATCAACGCGCCGATCAACGTGCCCAGGATGGTCGCCCGCCCGCCAGAGAGGGGCGTGCCGCCCACGGCGACAGCGGCGATGGCATCCAGTTCCATATACTCGCCGACGCGGTGAGGATCGGAGGATCGGTTGATCGCCACCACGATCAGCCCGGCCAGGCCCGCCACCAGGCCACTGATGCAGTAGACCGCCAGCATCACACGCCGCACCGGCACCCCGGCCAGCCGCGCCGCAGAGGGGTTACCACCAGTCGCCAGCACGTAGCGGCCAAAGGTGGTGGCGCGGAGGACCCACGCGGCCAGGATCACGACCGCGGCCATGATGATGATCTGGAACCGCACGCCCGCAATCTGCCCGAGCGCGATGAACTCGAAGCTGGGCACCAGCGGCGAGCCAAGATTGCGGAACTCCCGCAACTCGCCGTTGACCAGCAACTGGGCAATGCCGCGCCCCCCCAGGAAGAGCACGAGCGTGGCAATGATCGGCTGCAGGCCAAACGCCGTGATCAGCGTGCCGTTGAACAACCCACAGAGGGTGGTCACCAGCAGCGGCACGATGATCGCCAGCGCCAGCCCCACCCACGGCGAGCCAAACTGGTTGGCATCCAGCAGGAAGAGCGGCGCGACCGTACCGGCAATCGCCATCAACGACCCCACCGAGAGATCGATGCCGCCGGTGGCGATGACGAACGTCATGCCCACCCCGACGATGATGATGGTGGCCGCTTGCGTCATGTTGGCGTTGAACGTGTTCAGGGTCAGGAAGTTCGCGGTGAAGAAGACGTTGTAGAGCACGATGATCGCGAGCGCGATCAGGGCGCTGAAGGTACGCAGGCGGTCAGGCAAGGCGAAAGCGCTACGGAGACCAGGCGCGGCGCCCGATGCAGCAGGCGGAGCAGTCGCCACCGCTCAGGCGCCCGTCACGGTAACTGCCACCGGTGCGACCGCCGCCGGAGCTTGGGCCATGGCGTGCACCAGCGCATCCTGGCTGGCCTGCTCGTGGCTGAACTCGGCGACCGTGTGTCCCTCGCGCAATACCACCACCCGGTCCGCGCCCTCGCTGATCTCTTCCAGTTCGGAGGAAATCAGCAGCACGCCCAGCCCGTCCGCCGAAAGCTCATCGATCAGGCGCTGGATCTCCGCCTTCGCCCCGACATCGATGCCGCGCGTCGGCTCATCCAGCAGCAGCAGGTCGGGATTCAGGCAGAGCCAGCGGGCCAACAGCACCTTCTGCTGGTTGCCGCCGGAGAGTTCGCGAATCGGCTGCTCCGGGCCCGAGGTCTTGATCCCCAGCCGCTCGATAAACCGATCAACGATTGCGCGCTGTTCGGACGTATCTACTACCCCTGCCCGCGAGAGCACCGGCAACGCCGCCAGCGTCAGGTTCTCCCGCACCGACATGTAGGGGATGATGCCGTCGGCCTTGCGGTCTTCCGCCAGGAACCCTATCCCGGCCCGGATGGCATCCTGTGGGGAGTTCCAGTGAACGGTCTGGCCCTTGACCTGCACTGTGCCATCGACCGCGTCAGCACCGAAGATGGCGCGGGCCACTTCGCTGCGGCCAGAGCCAAGCAGCCCGGCCAGCCCCACGATCTCCCCAGCGCGAACTGTAACATCGGCCCCGTGCAGGTCGTCATTCGTGAGATCGCGGGCGTCAAGCAACGTCGCTCCCGTTACCGGCTGCGCCCGCTCCCCGAAGCCTGTTGCGCCGCTGCGGCGCACCTCTCCGATCTCCTTGCCCAACATGCGCGCCACCAGCTCCACGCGGGTCGCGCCAGCCATGGGGCGCGTCTCGATGGTGCGACCATCCCGCATGACGGTGACGGTGTCGCAGATCTCGAACAACTCATCCAGGCGGTGGCTGATATAGATGACGGCGATGCCGTCGCGCTTCAGGCCACGAATGACATCGAAGAGGACGGCGACCTCCTGCTCATCGAGCGATGACGTTGGTTCGTCCATGATCACGATGCGCGCGTTGGTGGAGATGGCGCGGGCAATGGCCACCATCTGCTGCAGCGCGAGGTTGAGGGTGCTCAGCGGCTGGCGTACATCCACCTGCACCCCCAGGCGCACCAGGATCTCGCTCGCCTCGCGGTTCATACGCGCCGCGTCAAGCAGACGCCAGCGTGTCGGCTCCCGCCCCATGAACACGTTTTCCGCCACGCTGCGGTAGGGAACGAGGTTGATTTCCTGGTAGATCGTGCTCACACCGGCGTTCTGGGCTTCCTGCGGACCATGGAAATCGACCGGCGTCCCCTGCAAAAGGATCGATCCCGCATCACGGCGATAGACGCCGTTGAGGATCTTCATCAGGGTGCTCTTGCCCGCCCCGTTCTGCCCGATGACAGCGTGCACTTCGCCAGGCATTACCTGTAACGAGGCGCCATCAAGCGCCACGACGCCCAGGAACGCCTTGGAAATCCCCTCCATGACCAGCATCGGAGCAGATTCAGTCAACCGGAAAACTCCCGAGATGTGTTGCGCCGGGACGAGAATCCACCCGTCCCGGCGCAAGCGCCCGTTTCGCTAGAACTGCGTGCCCTGGAACTCGGCCGCGTTGCTTTCGTCGAAGAAGCGGTCCTCGACCTTCACCCAGTCGGGGAGATCCTCGCCGTCGATGTACTGCTGCATCGTCTCGAAGGCAATAGGTCCAAAGAACGGACTCGATTCCACCGACGCGCCGAGGGTGCCATCGGCAATGGCATCCAGGGCCGCGTTCGAGCCGTCAATGGAGACGACGATGACATCCTCGCCCGGCGTACGGCCGGCTTCCTGCAACGCGGCAATGGCCCCAATGGCCATCTCGTCGTTGTGCGCGTAGACCGCCGTCACGTCCGGGTGAGCGGCAAGCAGGGTCTGCATCACCTCACGGCCCGGGTCACGCTGGAAATCCGCCGTCTGCGAGGCAATGATCTCCATGCCCGGGAACGCGCCGTTCGGCGTCGGCGTCCCTCGGAAGCTGCCCGCCAGGTAGTCCTCGAACCCCGTCTGGCGGTCAATCGCCGGGTCAGAACCGGTGGTGCCTTCCAGCTGGATGATCTTCGCTTCGCCGCCGGTGGCCTCGGCCAACCACTCCGCCGCTCGCCGGCCCTGATCAACGAAGTCCGACCCGATGAAGGTCACGTAATCCTCGCCCGGCCTGGCGATGCTGTGGTCCACGTCACGGTCGATGAGGATGACCGGGATACCAGCCGCCTTGGCCTTCATCACGCTCGGCGCCAACGCCTGCGATTCACGCGGCGGGAAGATCAGGATATCGACCCCCTGCGCAATCAGCGAATCCAGGTCGGCAATCTGCTTGGCCGTGTCCTCGTTGGCATTTGTCTCGATCAGCGTGTACCCGAGGCGCGCAGCCTCGTCCTGCATGCTCTTCGATTCACCCAGCCGCCAGGGGTTGTTGCTGCCCACCTGCGCGAAGCCGACCGTGTAGGTGTCCTTCTGCTCCAGTGGCGGCGGCGCTGCGGCAACCGTCCGGTAACGGCTGGCAACCACCAGGCCGGCGGTAGCCGCGGAGAGCTTGAACGTGGAGCGGCGGGACAAGCGATAGTGAAGCACGATGCTCTTCCTCCTCGAACAGCGTGCGGGCCAGTTCTGGCTCCGCGGGACAAAAGCCGCTGCACCACGGCTGCGAGCACCTCCGGGCAGAGTTGGTGCGGTGACACATCGCTGAACCGAGGAAACATCCATTCTGGAACAGAGTGTCGACCCGCTTCTCTCACCTCCGGGGTATGCGCCGCAAATACTACCGAGATCGTCGCTGCCGTCAAGCAACTCCACTACGTGCAGTAGCATGACCCGGCATCATTAGCACCGCGAACATGTCAGGCACAGAACATGCAGCGTTCTCGCCAATGGGGTTGATGCAGCGAACGGCTACCGACGCGCCCGCTACGCAGGAACATTCCACTCCTGACGAGAACGCTTCCCCGGAGGCTCCGGCCGGGGCGTCGCGTCTCCCGCATGGACTGCGTTCGCTTGGCCACCGCGACTACCGCATCTTCTTCATCTCACAACTCTTCTCGCTCACCGGAACCTGGATGCAGACGCTGGCCCAGAGTTGGTTGGTGCTCTCGCTCACCAATTCGCCCGCGGCGCTTGGACTCGTCGGCGTCTTCCAGTTTGGGCCCACGCTGTTGCTGGGCCTGCCAGCCGGCGTCTTCATCGATCGCGTTCCCAAGCGCTACCTGCTGATCTGCACCCAGATCTGCTTCGCGGTCATCACCGCCCTGCTCGCCATCCAGCTCGGGCGGCGCGAACTCCAGCTCTGGCAGATCTACGCGGCGGCACTCGGCCTCGGCATCTTCGCTGCCTTCGACATGCCTGCCCGCCAGGCGTTTGTGGTCGATCTCGTTGGCCGTGATGACCTCATGAATGGTATTGCGCTCAACTCGGCCCTCTTCAACACCAGCCGCATCGTTGGGCCCGCGTTAGCAGGGCTGCTCCTCAGCAATTACGGGCCGGGTATCTGCTTCGTCCTGAACTCCCTCTCCTATATCCCGGTCATCATCGGCCTGCTCCTCATGCACGCCAAGGGCCTGCCTGGCAATGTCAGTGTGGGGTCTCCAGTCGAGCGCTTGCGCGAGGGCCTGGCCTACGCCCTGCAGACCCGCGCGGTGTTGCTCCCCATCGTCCTGGCCGGGCTCATGGCGCTCTTCGGCATGAACTTCAATGTCTGGGCGCCGCTACTCGCCAAGGATGCCTTCAATATCGGCGCTGGCGGCTTCGGTTTGCTGATGTCGTCGCTCGGCGTTGGTTCGCTCACCGGCGCGCTGCTCCTGGCGTTTACCGGCCGCCGGCCGTCACCGCGCATGCTGGTCACCACCGCCCTGGCCTTCGGCTTGCTGGAGATCGCGCTGGCGGTCGCCGCGCGAGCCGGCGCGCCGCCCCTCCTTGCCATGGCCCTCATGGTCGGCATCGGCTTCACCATGACCTCGACCATGACCCAGGCCAACACCACCGTCCAGACGAACACGCCAGATCCCATGCGTGGCCGCGTGATGAGCATCTACCTGACCGTGTTTGCCGGTGGCACACCCATTGGTGACGCGCTCGCGGGCGCCTTCAGCGAGCACTGGGGGGTGGCCGTTGCCATCGCCATCGGCGGCGCGGTCGTCGCCTCCGTGGCCATCCTGATCGCGCGCCAACTGGCCCGCACCAAGAGATCACTGCCTGATCCGGCGACCACCTGAGCCCACCCGGCGGGACCGTCTGAGATTGCCGAGGGACCTCATCCGCCAGCCAACGCAGTACAAGATGACACCCACCCGCGCGTGTCGTCCTGAGCGGAGTCAAAGGACCTCCTTCTCGACCTTCCAGATTCAAGGTGCCATCCAACCTCCTGTGTCATCCTGAGGAACGAAGGATCTCGTTCCTGACGTCGAACGCTGCCTGGCAATCACCCCTTGTGTCATCTCTCAACCTCGTTCGAGATCGCATCCAATGGGCAGCAGCAGCGCGGGACCAGGTTGGACTCTGGACGAAGAAGCAGAGCGAGTTCTCTCGTTCCTCCAGATGACAGCGGAAGGTGAGCACGACCTCGAAGTTTGATGGCTGGGAAGCAAGGTTCTTCGACACCCATCAGGACGACACGCGAGAGGGCGTGCGGACCGGCAGCAGGTTAAGTGCGGGGCCAGGAACGAGATCCTTCGTTCCTCAGGATGACAGAATAATGCGGACACCTCCTCAAGCGGATGCGCCCCCGGAGACACAATGGGATACTCCGATGCCTTCTTGAGCTCCTCCCGTCGCCGGTCGGCTGACCCCGCACACGAACCATCCCGCCCCTCACCCCTCTCGCAACACCAGGCACCTTCCCTGCGCCACGCTCCTCCCAGCGGGAACTCTGCCGCTGGCTGTGCCAGACTTCTCTTCCTAGGCGATGATCTCACCGGAGCCACTGCATGCCGCTCGGTCCGTTTGCACTCATCAGCATCTTCTATCTCATTGTCGGCGCGCGCGTCGTCTACCAGTTGATCCGCAACTTCCGCGCAACGTTTGACCGAAACTTCACCCCAGAGGATCGGCATCTTGTCGATCAGTCCGCCTTCTTTGTCCTGATCCCCATATCGGTCGCGTTGCATGAACTGGGGCACGCCGTCGCCATCTGGCTCTTCGGCGGCCACGTACTTGGCTGGGGGTTCTTCGGCTTCGCGGGCTATGTTGAGTTCAATCCTAGCGAGTTCACGAACGCTCAGCAGGTCATCATCGCGTCGGCTGGCACCCTGGTGAACATCGTGCTGGCAGCGATTGCCGTCGGGCTGGTGTTCCTCAGGAAGCCCCCCATGCGCGCGGCCGTCAACGAGTTGCTCATTCAGTTCACCTGGATCTCGCTGCTCAACGCGCTGATCCTCTACCCCCTCCTGGACTTCGCCAGCGGCATCAACGGCGACTGGATGCAGATGTACGACTTCAGCGTGCCCATGCTGAGCGGCCTCATCCTGATTGTGCATGTCGCCGTCCTGGGCCTGCTCGCCTATGCCTGGCGCAGTCCCACCATGCGCGCGCGCATTGCGAAACTCACGGGCGAATCCTCTCCGGCACGGCGTGTTGGCGGCGGGCGATCGAAGCCGCTCAGCGACGCAACGGTCACCGAACGCGCCCTGCACGAAGCCGCCTCGCGGGTGTCTAGCGGCTGGCCCTCGCCGGTCGAGGCTGCCATCCAGCGCGGGCAATCTGGCTCCGCGCTCATCCTGACCTGGGGCGATCCGAACTTTCGCCGCTCGGTCATTGCCTCCGCGCCTGAATCGGGTGGAGTCGACCTCTCAGGCGTGCTGCGCGTCGCCGCCAGCCCGCCCGAGCAGCGGCAGCTTGGCCGTGATCCCGCCCCGCTGGATGCTGAGCGGCTCACGCTCATGCTGCGCCTGGCCATGGAGACGGTCAATGGCTGGACCCCACGCATCAACGGCGCCGGCGCCCCGCTGGCCAATGCCCCACAGCGACAGGTGGAGTAATGGACAGGATTGACGAGAGCCCGGAGTGGTCTTCCGAAGGCCTGGGCATTGCCATCCGTATGCAGCACGGGGATTTCGGCCGGGAGCCACGCACGCCGTTCTATCTGCGCCTGGCCGCGGTGCTGTTCAGCGTCACCATTCTGGGGATCCTGTTAGGCGTAGCTGGCTGGTATGCCTGGCACTCGCTCGCTCGTCGGGCAGAAGAGGAAGAGTCTGCTGGGCACGCCCCCGCGCGTGGCTGATGCTGCGGCCATCCCCTCCTATCGCCTGAGTGATGCCGTCGCGAAACGCGGCCTGCTGGTATTGCTCATCTCCACCTTCTTCGCCTGGGGTGGGTTCTTCCTGATCATTCCCATGATCTCGGTGCACTACGTGGACCAGCTCGGCTGGTCCGCGGCGTCGATCGGCCTGGTCCTGGCAGCCCGGCAATTTCTCCAGCAGGGCTTGACACCCTTCAGTGGCGCGCTGGCGGACCGCTTCGGGGCCAAGCCCCTGATCGTGCTGGGCATGGCCGTGCGCGCTGTTGGTTTCGCCGGAATGGCCTTCGCGGCTACCTACCCCATCCTGATGACCACTGCGGTCGTCTCGGCCATCGGCGGGGCACTCTTCGAATCGCCGCGATCCGCGGCCATTGCCGCGCTCACCAGGGAAGACGAGCGGGCTGCGTACTACGCCAAGACCGGAGTCATGGGCGGCCTGGGGATCACGTTCGGCACCCAGGTCGGCGCGCTCCTGCTCGGGTTCGATTTCCGCTACGTGGCGCTGGCGGCGGCCAGTTCATACATCATCCTGCTCATCCTCATCCAGGTCGGGCTGCCCGCCGTGAAGGTGGCTGAGGAAGGTGGTCCCTTCCGGGGACTGAACCTGGCCTTCCGTGATCGCTACTTCCTGAGCTACCTGAGCTTCTCCAGCGGGCAACAGTTCATGGCCGCGCAGTTCTCCATTACGTTGCCCCTGGTGGCCGTGGCCGTGGCCGGGAATGCGAGCGCGGTGGCCTGGGTCTATGCGGTGAACTCCATCGTGGCCGTCGTCCTCGGCTATCCCATACCCCGCCTGGCCGAGCGCCTGCTGGGAGCCCGTTTGTCGCTGGTGGTAGGTGTGCTGATCACGGCCATCGGCCTGATCATGATTGGGCTTTCGCGTGAGACGATCGGCCTGCTGGTGGCGGTCTTCATCTACTCCGTGGGTGTCGTGCTCGTGCGTCCCATCGAGCAAACCGTGATCGCGAGCCTGGCGAACCCGGTCGCGCTCGGCTCCTACTTCGGGGTGGCCTCCCTGGCGGTGGCCTTCGGCGGTGGCCTGGGCAACTTTGCCGGTGGCGCACTCTACGACGTTGGCGTCCGCCTGCACCAGCCGGCGCTCCCCTGGCTCATTTTCGGAGCGGTCGGCCTGGTTGCCGCCGCTGGCATCTGGTGGTTCCTGGTCGGCCCAGCCAGGGAAGCGCCCCGCCGGCAAATAGGCTGAGCACTTCTTGTGCTGAGGGCCTGGTCATCCCGGAGGTTCAGGCCTCTGCCGCTGGGCCGTGACAAAGATCGCCTCGCTGGCGATGCGGATCACGTCTCCTGCCCGGTGGGCCTCCAGCGCGGCCAGCACCTGCTCGCGCAGGGTGTCCCGCTCGTGCGCGGGCAGTTCCAGCACCCGCGCGGCCATGGGATTGCTGAGATCGCCCGTCCAGCGCTCCCACTCCGATTCCGCGCTGGGGATATCGAACGCCAGCGTGAACGGCTGTGCGGTGACATGGCGGAAGCCCGCCTCCGTCACCAGCCGCTCAATCAAGCCCGGCTCGCCCAGGCTCAACGGCGAGGCTGGCTGCGGGCCTGGCGGGGGTGGCAGTGCCGCGCCAATGATGCCAGCCACCGTGAACAGGCCAACCCGCTCCGCCACGCTCCAGACGGTGAGTCCCAGCGTGCCGCCCGGCTTCAGCACACGGCGCATCTCGCGAAGCGCCTGCAGCTTGTCCGGCACGAACATCAGCCCAAACTGGCAGAGCACCACATCGAACGCCGCATCGGGCAGCGCCAGCGCCTCGGCGGACATGACCTCGAACGTCACGTTCGCCACACCCGCCTCTGCCGCAGTTTCCGCCACGTACGGCGCCCACTCGGCCACAAAATCCGTGGCGATCACCCTACCCGTGGGGCCAACACGCTCGGCAGCCTTGATCGCCACCACACCCGTGCCAGTCGCAATGTCCAGGACCTGCGCCCCCTTGCCCGGCGCGACGAGGTCGACCAGGAGCGCCGCATAGTGCTGGGTCTTCGGAGCGCCATCCCGCGCATAACCGGCTGCACGGGACGCCCACATCTCCTGGGAAGGATCCAGATCGTCATCAGGGCGGTTCGGAAACGTGTTCATGGCGTCCTCATTCGCTACGTCGCCCGAAATGTCGCGGTATGACTGGCGTTCTGTAACACAGACCCTACCCGGAAGTCCCGGAAACGGGTAGAATTGCCAGTTGTCGCCGCCCTGCATTCCGCCTGTTCGCGGGTTCTCCGGCGCGGCATATCGCCCTCGTTGCATGGCCTGAGAAACCCTCCCCAACTGGCGCGGCTCCACCGTGCCAGGCTGGACACTGGAAAGACTGTTACATGTCATCTCGTACATCTGATGCATCTGCCCCGGAAGTGGAAGCTACCCCGGAGCAGGCCGTACCGGTCAAGCCGCGTACGTCACGCTCACGCAGCAGAAAGACCGTGCGCAAGCCACCGCAGGTGATGCTGCCGGTGCTGGTGGTTGCAGAGACGATTCTGCTGCCCCACATGTCCATCCCCTTCCCCATTGAAGATGAAGAAGCGGCGCGCGTGGTTGAGCGCGCCACACGCGGCGAGAGCCGCCACGTCCTCGTGCTGACCGAGCGCCCGATTCCGCCGGAAATCGGCGGGATGGATGAGGATGGCGAACTGCGCGCCCTGCTGGCGGACGCCATCATCGAGGCAGCTGCCCACTCCAACCTGGACGATGAGCCACAGTGGATCCCGGATCCTGAGCCGGCGCCACAGGAGTACGAGCTGTGTGGTGTCGGCGTCATTGCCGAGATTGCCCAGTTCCGCCCCAGCGGGAGCCGTCATGTCGTGCTGCAGGGCGTTGCCCGTGGCATCGTGACGGAGCTCGTGCAGCAAGAGCCCTACCTCGTGGCGCGGGTCACCCGCCACGATGATCCTGTCGATTCCACCACGACCGCTGAAGCGGCCATGACCGCTGTCATGGAGCAGGTCGAGAGCTACATCAGCATGCTTCCCAACGTGCCGGAAGAAGTGCTGACGATGGTGCGCGGCGTAGAGGAACCCGGCTGGTTGGCTGACCTCATCGCCTTCTCTCCGGAGTTCACCTCCGAGCAGCGGCAGGAGCTGCTGGAAATCCTGGACCCGACCGAGCGCCTGCACCGCCTCAGCATCCTGATCCAGAAGCGGCTCGATGTCATGAACCTGCGCCAGCAGATCCAGACCGAGGCGCAGGCCGGCATGGACAAGCAGCAGCGCGAGTACTACCTGCGCGAGCAGCTACGCGCCATCCAGAAAGAACTCGGTGAAGCCGGCACCGAAGCGGCTGTCGCGAACGAGCTGCGCGAGAAGATCGACGCCGCCGGCATGCCGGACGAGGTGCGCCAGAAGGCACTGGTGCAGGTGGAGCGACTGGAGCAGCAGCATCCCTTCTCGCCGGAGATCGGCGTCATCCGCGGCTACCTGGACTGGCTGATCGACCTGCCCTGGTCAACCGAGACGGAGGACCGGCTCGACCTGGCTGAGGCCGCGCGCATCCTCGGTGAGGATCACTACGGCCTGGAGAAGGTCAAGGAGCGCGTCCTCGAGTTCATCGCCGTTCGCAAGCTGGCGGGTGACCGCCTGCGCGCCCCAATCCTCTGTTTCGTTGGCCCTCCGGGCGTCGGCAAGACGAGCCTCGGCCGCTCCATCGCTCGCGCGATGGGCCGCAACTACGTGCGCATGTCCCTCGGTGGCGTACGTGACGAGGCCGAGATCCGCGGTCACCGCCGCACCTATGTCGGGGCCATGCCAGGCCGCGTCATCAAGGCCCTCAAGGACGCCAAGAGCCGCAACCCGGTCCTGGTGCTGGACGAAATCGACAAGGTCGGCTCGGACACGTTCCGTGGCGATCCCTCGTCAGCCCTGCTGGAGGTCCTGGACCCGGAGCAGAACACCACCTTCTCCGACCACTACCTGGAGGTGCCGTTCGATCTCTCCAAGGTGATCTTCATCACCACCGCCAACATGCTGGATCCGATTCCTGCAGCCCTGCGTGACCGCATGGAGATCATCGAGGTTACCGGATACACCGAGATCGAGAAGATGGCGATCGCACGGCAGTTCCTGCTGCCTAAGACGCTCGATAACCACGGTCTGGAAGAGGACCAGCTGACGGTCACCGACGAGGGGCTCCGCAAGCTGATCCGCGAGTACACCGAAGAATCAGGGGTCCGCAACCTGGAGCGCGAGATCGGCTCCCTCTGCCGCAAGGTAGCCAAGATCCTGGCGGGCGAGAACCCACCGGAATCGCTCACCGTTGATGCGGACGACGTGGCCACGTACCTCGGCGTGCCGAAGTACGACTACGGGTTGGCCGAAGAGCAGGACGAAGTCGGCGTGGCGACCGGCGCGGCCGTCACCAGCGTCGGCGGCGACCTGCTCGGTATCGAGGTGCTGATCATGCCTGGCAAGGGCGATCTCATCCTCACCGGGCAACTGGGCGACGTCATGCAGGAGTCTGCCCGCGCGGCGCTCTCCTACGCCCGCGCCCGCACGGCGGACTACGGCCTGGCGGCGGACTTCTTCGACCGCAACAACATCCACGTCCACGTCCCGGCTGGAGCCATCCCCAAGGACGGCCCCTCCGCCGGCATAACCATGGCGACCGCCCTCATCTCCGCCCTCACCGGGCGGCAGGTGCGCAAGGACGTGGCCATGACCGGGGAGATCACCCTGCGCGGCAAGGTGCTCCCTATCGGCGGCCTGCGCGAGAAGACGGTCGCTGCCCATCGTGGCGGCATCAAGACCTTCATCCTGCCGCGCCGCAACGCCAAGGACCTCGCCGAACTTCCCGCCGTCGTCCGTGACGGCATGGAGCTGATCCAGGTGGACTCCCTGGACCAGGTGCTCTCCGCAGCCCTCCTGCCGCCTGCGGCAGCCGTAGCGCCAATACTTCCCACTACCGGAGTTGTGGCGCCGCTGCACGGATAATCACGGAGATCTCCTGGAACTAGCCCCGCTTCCTGTGCGCAGGAAGCGGGGTTCTTCATATCCAGCGGGCCATGCGCGGGACAGCGTGATAATTCCCGGTGTCGTCCTGAGTAGAGCGTCTTGGGGAAGGTGTCACCCACGTTGTGGTGGTTCCGAGCCGAGATCCTTCGCCTGCGGGCTCAGGATGACATGGTGGGGGAGCCGCACCCATCTGACAATTGCGCCAAGACGCTCTACTGAGCGCAGTCGAAGGATCTCCTTCCCCAAACACCCATCGGGCGCCTTGGTACTTGACGAGCAGATTGGCGGCTCCGGCATCCGCGGCTTCATCGCCCGACTGGGCTGAGCCTGGGCGCTGACCTCGACGCGGCCGAACAGTCGAGGAGTGAACTGAGCCGGGGGCACGTCCTGATCCTGGTGGCCGTGCACGATGATGCGGAGCGGGTTCGCGTGCACGACATCCTGCGTGAGCATGGCGGCCACTCCATGCGCTACTTCGGTCACTGGACCATTACCACCCTCGATGGAGGCACCCACTAGCCTCCCGCTGGCGGTCATGACGCAAGAGCCTGAGCCGGTGATAACACCGGCTCAGGCCCTTGCGTCCAGGTGACAAGGTTTCGTTGACGGGGCTGCCGGTGCATGGACACGGATGCTCCATCCAGCCCTCCTGCCAGCACGCTCACCTTACGCCCAGCACCTCCCGCAGGCGTGCCGCGAACGCATCCGGCTGGAGCGCCATACCGATGTGGTCGCCAGGAAACACCACCGGCTCGATCCCCAGACCCCGGGCCAGGGCGATGGACGTATCCCAAGTTTCCTGGCCTTCGGAGTCCGCGCCAACGCCAACCATCACCTGCGTAGGTCCGCCACGGAGCTTCGCCAGGTCCGGTTCGTAGCCGGTGATCGGGATCAGGTAGTGCGCCAGGAAGAACTCCGTGTTCTGCTCCATGCGCGCCATCTGCTCCATCATGAACGCCTCGGCCTTCGGGCTCATCTCCGGGGGAGGGCCGTCCATCCCGGCTGCACCCATGAAACGCATCATGGCCGCTTCTGGTCCCTGCTCCTGGTACACAGCGAAAATCTCTTGCGCTTCCCCCCGCCGACGATCACCCTCGGGGAGCAACTGCGTCAATGGAGGCTCGTGGGAAATCAGCGTGCGGACGCGCGCCGGCGCCTGCTCCACCAGCGCCAGGCTGATCACACCCCCACCGCTGTGGCCGAAGACCACGGCGGGCTCGCTGGAGATGGCCTCCAGCAGCCTCCGCGCGTCATCGGCGTGCGTCTCGACCGCCACATCCTCCGGGTCGGCCACCGCGCTGCGGGAGATGCCCCGTGGGTCGTAGCGCACCACGGTGAACGTATCCGCAAGGCGCTCTCCCATTGGTAGAAACCCGTTGGCATCCGCCGGTCCCCCAGGAATGAAAAGCAGCACCGGCCCCTCGCCCATTACTTCGTAGTAGAGGCGTGCGCCCGGAACATCGAGAGAGTGAGAAGTCGCCGTTGCCGTCACTGCCATGGTGAGCGTCTCCGTTTCAACAGGTCATTTCGGGCAAGGAATTTCCCTGCCTCTACGTGATTGTCGATTGGAGATGCCGTCTTCTCGACGCATTTGGCGATGTCTCCCGGTTGCGCGCACACAGGAACGCGGCGCTTACTGTGGCGCCGCGTTCTCGGAAATGTCATGACCGGTCAGTTGGTGATGATCGAGCGGCTACCCCTGCGCCACGTCGAACAACTGGATCATTCCCTCCAGCGCGTGCGGGATGTCGCCGGCCAGCGGGTCTGGAATCCAGCACTCCAGCACGACCTGGCCCGGCTGCAAGTCCATCACGGCCCAGGTCGTGGTGCCGGCGGACTGCGTAGACACGTAGGCCGCGTACCGCACCTGCGAGAAATCGATGGCGTCCGGAGGTGGCGTGCCGCCAGCCGTGGGATCGAACATCAGTGCGCCCATCAACTGGTCAATGGTCAGCGGTTCCGGGTACTGGAACGCCGAGGTGAAATGCGGCTGATCGCTGTTGTTCACGATCCTTACGACCTGCGGTCCAGTCTGCAGCTCACCCTCCACCGCGAAGTGGAACTCCTCGCCGCCTGCTCCCAGTTGCTCGATCGTGACGGCTGCTTCCGGCTCCGGTCCCGTAATGGCGCCCGGGTCCGCGTCGCCAGTCACCGTCAGGCTCTCGATCGCCAGCACCGAGCCCGGGTCATCCGGCCAGATCCCGTACTCGCCCGCTGGCAAATCCACCACCACCTGCGGGGTCATGCTGGAGGGACCACCCGCGATGTAGGCATCGTACAGCCAGTCCACGTCCACGGGCGGCGCGCCCGCCTGCTCCATGATCGGGGTACCGGAAGCTATTTCATCGGCCAGGCTCAGGTCGTCCAGCGATTGCCCCTCCCCCAGCCGCACGAAGCCGGATGCCACGTAGCCACCCTCCACGGCCACATCCAGGCTCACGAGGTAGCGCCCCGCCGGAATCTCCGCCTGGTCCACATGCAGGCCGCTCTCGTCGGCGGTGATCGTCAGCTCCGGCAGACCCAGGCCGCTGAGCGAGCCAGCGGCCGTAGGCGTTGCACCCTGCCCAGCCATGGGCGTGGCATCCTGCGCCGTCACCGACCCCAGGCCGCCCAGCCCCATGATCGCCGCTAAACCGAGCGACAGGACGTGTCGTCGTCGCATTCAGTCCTCCATCCTGCTCACACCAGGCGCATCCGCTGCGTTGGTTCTCCAGGGAACTCCCGCACGCTCCGGGCCAGCGTGCCGAAACGCTCCTGACCCGTCACGGTTCCGGTGAGGGTAGCTGGACGAGACAACACGCGGAGGATGGTCCATGTCAGCGACAGCCACAGACGAGATCACGCCCTTTTGGATCGCCGTCCCGGACGCGGACCTGGCCGATCTCCGCCAGCGTCTCCTCGTGGCTCGCTGGCCCGACGAGTTGCCAGATGTCGGCTGGGACTACGGCATCCCCCTCCGGGAGACCCAGGACCTCGCGGCCTACTGGCGCGATGGCTACGACTGGCGTGCCTGGGAAGCGCGGCTCAACGCCTTCCCGCAGTTCCAGACGGTCATTGACAGCCAGAACGTGCACTTCCTGCACGTGCGCTCACCTGAACCGGACGCACTGCCGCTGATCCTGACCCACGGCTGGCCCGGCTCGATCGTGGAGTTCATCGACGTCATCGGGCCGCTCACGGACCCGCGCGCCCACGGCGGTGATCCCCGGGACGCCTTCCACGTCGTCGCGCCCAGCATCCCCGGGTTCACGCTATCCGGGCACACCCATGGGCGTGGCTGGGATGTCCACCGCATCGCGCAGGCCTGGCAAGTGCTGATGGCGCGGCTGGGGTACACCCGGTACGGCGCGCAGGGTGGCGACTGGGGTTCCGCGATCTCGCGCGACCTGGGCCTTGTCGCGTCGGAGCAGGTCATTGGCGTGCACCTCAACTACCTGCGTATCAACCCACCCGCGGAAGCGATTTCCCTCCAATCCGGCGAAGCCGAGCGAGTTGCGAAACTCCAGCAGTACAACGCCAGCGTGCCGGGCTACATCGGGATCCAGTCCACGAAGCCGCAAACGCTCGCCTACGGCCTGACTGATTCACCCACCGGGCAACTCGCCTGGATCGCTGAGAAGTTCCACGCCTGGTCCGATCCGCGCACCCCCATCGACCGTGATCACTTGCTCACCAACGTCTCGCTCTACTGGTTCACGCGCACCGCCGGCTCATCCGCACGCATCTACTACGAGTCCGCCCGGGGACGCGGCACGCCCAATCCCTGCCCTGTGCCCATGGGCGTCGCCGTCTTCCCCTATGACATCCTGCAGCCCGTACGCTCCTTCGCCGAACGCGTCTACGACATCCGGCACTGGAGTGAATTCGATCGCGGCGGCCACTTCGCCGCCCTCGAAGCCCCTGACCTGCTGACCGAAGACATGCGCGCCTTTTTCCGACTCCTTCGGAATCCAACAGCGTGAGGCGCGACGCGAACAACCCAGGTGCATTCGCTTGCGTTCTCTCTTCCACAGGCAACCTTGCCCTGGACGCTCTCCACGAGATCATGCGCGTCCTGAGTCTCCAGGGACGCCAATGTGCGACGTGCCGACCCCCTCTCACGTGTCTTGCTGAGCCTGTCGAAGGACCTCGTCGTCCCCCATCCACGCTTGCTTGAGGTCCCACTTCCCACTCATCCCCAATCGTTAGAGTCCTTGGCGATCCCCATACCCCTCGTGTCTCGCGCTTTCCGACCAACCTCGTTCGGCCTCCCCCGCCAGCACACGCCGAACTCCCTCGTCAGGCTCAACAGGACAACCTCTCATCACCCCGCCCTACACACTGTCAGACTTCCCCTCCACTCATTCCCCACTCGCGTCCTTGTGGTACGCCTCCTTCACCGCGCCCCAGGCCACCCGGTGCGCTCGTGCCCGTACTCCTCCCAGGCGCTTTTGAGCGCCTTTTGGTAGATGTCCTGCGCGTGCTCCGGCAGGTTGTCCTTCACGCGGTCTGGTAATTCACGCCGTGTTGCATAGGGCCGGAGTGTTTTCCGCCATCCTGTCTACACTGCATCCGCCATGCGGGAATCAGAGGGGTAAGGGAAGGGCATCATGCAGGCAAACGAGCGGTTGGCGATCTACCTGAATGACCACCTGGCCGGATCAGTCATCGCGCTGGAGATGCTGCAAGACCTCGCCGACGACCCGGAAATAGCGCAACTGCGGGAAGAGATTCTCGCGGACCGTGAGGTGTTGGAACGCCTGCTGGCACGCACGGGTGCGGAGATCAGCCATCCGCGCCAGGCCGCCGCGTGGCTCACCGAAAAGCTCGGCGACGTCAAGCTCTACCTGGACGACCCCGACCAAGGTGCCCTGCGCCGCCTCGAAATGCTGGAAACCATCGCCATGGGCATCTTCGGCAAGGAGTCCCTCTGGGCCAGCTTGCAGGAGTCCATGTCCGGCAACCCGCTCTTGCAAGGCGAGGATTACACGCTCTTGCGCCAGCGCGCTCAGCAGCAGCGGGAGCGCATCGAACGCCTCCGGCTAGCCACCGCCAAGGCGGCCTTCACGGCATAGTCCTGTCACCTCCCATTGGATGATGGGATCAGCGTGTACCGGTCATGTTTACTGACTCATTGGGTGGGAACGGCCTGCTCCTGGCGCCCCACGGTCATCATCGTGATCACGTAGGTAGAGGATCTCGTCTCGCGCGACCTCTGCTCTTTGCTTCACCGGCTTCACGACGCCCGCCCGATCCTGTCGCGGAATCTTGCCTCTCCCTGCTCACAACAGGTCCCTTGTGGTTGCGCCATGGAGCGAACGTTTCGTGCGGATACGGCCCCACCGCGGTCAGAAACCCCTCTTCCAGTGAGCGGGAGAGGGGTTTGGTGAGGGCTATTTGCGCCTGCGTGACGCCTCAGCCGGTACGGGGCCGCCATGGCTCGTGCTCGTGCGTAAGCCAGACCAACTCGGGGTCGAGCGCAAGCACCCGCAACTGGCCTTCCGTGTGCGGCTCTTCAAGCTCGCCGAACCACACGGCCACGTCGCCACCGACGACCACCGGTCGCGCCCCAGTCTCGACGACGACCACCTGCATGCCGCGTGAGTGGCCCGGCGCTGGGACGAGCCAGAGCCTGGGCAGCAACTCGAACTCGCCGTCGACTGGCACGTACTGCACGCCGGGCGCATCGACCCACTCGCGAATGGTGTAGCCGTCTTCATTCCGTGCGTCGTCAAGCTCCCGGCGCTGGACGTAGATCGGCTTCCCGGCGAAGAGGTGGTTGCCGCCACAGTGGTCGGCGTGCAGGTGCGTGTTGACGACAATGTCGATGCTTGCGAGATCAAGGTCCTGCTCGCTGAGAGGCCAGATGCGGGGATTCATGTCGGCCATGAGCGAGTTCAACTCCGTCATGCCCGTGTCGACCAGCACACGCGCCGCAGGATGGTCGATGACGTGCACATAGACCGGCATCGTCTCACCCTCGACGAGCAGATCGGCCACATGGAACGGCGTAATGGTGATGGCGGCACGGGTGTTCATGCTGTTTCGACTGCTGTGACAGGGGTTTCTGGGTGAAGCACGATCGCCTTGCTGGCCCGGTTCCTGGCTGATACGCGGCTGGCCGCGTCGACTCGCGCGAGCTATGCGGCTCCTTGACTTGTCGAACTCGCAACGGCCGATTCGACGGTGGGAATAGGGGGCGGCACCCGGGGATGACCAGAACCGACGGCTGGTGGAGGAATGAATTATGTCCTCCCCCGCCCTACCCCCGCTTCGCCTCCGTGTATCCGGCCAGCGCGTACATGATGATCCAGACGGCGATGCGTTGCACCGAGGCCACGTTGCCACCGATCATCATTAGCGAGACACCGCACAGCTTGCCGCTCTTGCCAGCGAGGTAGGCCGTCTCCAGGATGTCGCCCGCCACCAGCCCGTAGGGATCAGGCCAGTCCCAGTCCGGGGTATTGGAGCTGTCCAGCACATCAAGGTCCACCGCCAACCACAGGTGGTCAACGCCCGCGACGGCATGGCTCACGGCGGTTTCCGCCAATGTCATGCTGCCCATGGCGCGCGCCTCGCGGGCCATGATCGTGCGCATCCCGTTGTCGCGGAAGTACGCCATGTCCACCGGACGGTTGTTCATCCCGCGCAGGCCGATCTGTACGTTGTACTTCCGGCTCAGCGCCAGATTCGCCTCGTAGGCGGCCAGCACCCACTTCGAGGAGTTCGGGGCGGTACCCCGGTCTGGCGCGGTGTCGCAGGGACCATCGAAGTTGACCCCCCCACGCTCCCCAGGCGCTGCGCCGTGATCCCGTTGATCACCGCGAAGCCATAGGCCGGGGCGTTGCCGCCAGTCGTCACCGGCAGGCACCCTGCCGCCACCACCTCGCTGATCGCGGCCTGCACGTCATTGTTCGCGGCGTGGATGTCCCCGAACGGGAAGTCGACATCCCCGAAGTCGAGCATCTTCAGTTCGGCGCCCGGATCGATCTCCAACTCCGGCATGGATCTGGACTAGCACGTCAGCCCGCTTGGGAAGCAGGGCACCCCTGCCGGATGAGATTGCTGGTCCGCTCTGCGATCCCCAGCGATAGTTCGAATCTGGTCACCTGGCTCCTCCGTCACGTACGTCCAAATTGGCGAGAGCTCGTGCCCGCGTCATGCGCACGTTGTCCGGCAGTTTCCTGACATTGCGAATCGTTATTGCGCCTGCATCGCACGCGAACGCCACTCGCTGGTCCAGCGCTGCACACGAGCCAGCCACGCTTCCGTCAGCCAGGGCAGGTCGGCGCGGCCGACTCGAGGGGCGAGATCGCGCTGCATGAGTGCCCCGGCCCAGGCGTGGAAGGGCGCCATGCCACGGAGTGGCCCAGCGTTCGCCTGGTAGCCCTGGAGCCAACCGTAGCGCAGCAATCGTCGCACTCTGGCGTTACGCTGAAGGGGCCAGGAGGGGTTGCCAGGCAGGAAGCACAGGATCGCGCCGGTTCGAGCGACGTCTGCCCTTGGATCGCCACCGTTCACGTTCGTCCAGTCCAGGACGCCAGAGATGATGCCATCCTGCACCAGAACGTTCATTGGGTGGTAATCCAGATGGAGCAGCATCGCCTCCACGTTGGCTTGCTGGCGCAACAGCGCTGCGAGGTCGGAATCAGGCTCTGCCCAATCGATCCAGGAACACTCTGTCTGGAGGACTCCACGCGGCGCTGGAAACTGGTGGATACGTGCCTGCGTCTGCCCGAACACATAGCCTAACCGCCAGGCACGCCAGGGAGATTCGTACAACGCTTGCCGCAGTGTCTCCCCCGGAAGCCAATCGAGCAGGAGCACCGGGTGGCCAGCCACTTCTCCCGTCGCGCGCACACCTGGAGTTGGCAACGCGACCGCTCGCAGGGTCTCCATGGCAATTTGCTCCCGGACAGCGGAAGCGTATTGGTCCGCGCGAAGAAGCCGCAACGCGAAGTCACCGTCTGGCAGGGTGATCCGCCAGATGTGCGTGTCCGCTCCGCCGGTCACTCGTTCCGCCGCCAGGGCAGGGGGTAAACCAAGTTCGCTCAGGATCATCGCAGGAGCCAGGTGTGGCATTGAAGTCATGGAGAGATAGTGTCACGTTTGATCATGTATTCCCATGGGGATTCAATTGTGCTCCAGTCCATGCATTGAGACTCACCAGCCGTGCGGCACGCGGTCGCCGCTGAGCAATCTGACATGGCGGCACACAGTACACTGACCCCAAATGATGCAGACGCCAATCTTGCCTTCCACCATCTCCCTGACCACCGAAGAGTTCCTCTATGGCCGTGATCGCACACCCGGCATCGTGGCTGTGGAGCCTGCCGGCTCCCAGGGCGTACGCATCTTCCGGCGCAGTGGCGATGAGACCGTGGTCGAGGAGGCACCGTTCCGGCCGTGGCTCCTCTCGGAGCGGGCCAACGTCTGGCGGGACACCCAGATCACCGAGCTTGCCGGTGATCACGCTTACCGCTACCTCGTCGAGTTCGCGGACTGGCGCAGCTTCCAGGATGCCGTCCGTGCCGCCCAGGACGCCGGCGAGCGCTTCTTCCGCCTGCGCTCCCCCATCGAGCAATACCTCGTGCAAAGCGGTCAGACGCTCTTCAAAGAGATGACCTTCACCGAGCTGCGCCGCCTGCAGATCGACATCGAAACGCTCGGCTTCAACGCGCATGATCCCGAAGGCAAAGTCATCGTCGTCGCCATGCGTATGGGCAACGAGGTCGAAGAGCTTCACGTCCTGGACGAGGACGAAGGGGAGCTGCTGGAGCGGGTCACCGCCCGCATCCAGGACCTCGATCCCGATGTCATCGAGGGGCACAATCTCTTCAACTTCGACCTGCCCTTCATGGTCGCTCGCGCGGATCGCCACGGTGTTCCGCTCGCCTGGGGCCGCGACGGCTCCGAGGTACGCCTCGGCTCTGGACAGGCCCGCTTCAAGGCGGGGCCCATCACCATGCCCTACACGCCTGCCTACGTCGCTGGCCGACACATCGTCGATACCTATCAGCAAATCCAGCGCTACGATATCGGCGGCCGCCTCACCTCCTACGGCCTCAAGCCCGCCGTGGAGCAGCTTGGCCTGACCCGCCCTGACCGCGAGTTCGTGCCCGGCGAGCAGATCAGCGAGGCCTGGCATCGAGATCGCGACCGCCTGCTGCGGTACGCGCTGGATGACGTGCGCGATGTCGCGGTGCTGTCTGACCTGGCCACGCCGACCGAGTTCTATCAGTCGCAGCTGCTGCCCCGTGCATTCCAGGCCGTGGCCACCGGCGGCCCCGGCGAGAAGCTGAATGACCTCATGCTACGTGCCTACCTGATGAGTGGCCACAGCGTGCCGACCGCGCAGACCTCGCGCGAGTATGCAGGGGGGCACGCCGAACTCCTGGAGAGCGGCCCGTTCTGGCCGGTCGTGAAGTGCGATGTGGAGAGCCTGTACCCCTCCATCATGCTCTCGGAGGGCATTACCTCCAGCCGTGACACCCTGGGTGCCTACCTGCCGATGCTGGCTGATCTCACCACACGCCGCCTGGACGCCAAGCGCCAGAGCCGCAGCGCTCCCACCGCCGAAGAGCGCGCCATGTGGGAGGGGATCCAGGGCTCCTTCAAGGTGCTCATCAACTCCTTTTATGGCTACCTGGGCTATGGTGGTGGGCTCTTCAACGACTACGACGCCGCGGAGAAGGTGACTCTCTCCGGGCAGCGCATCGTGAAACAGATCGTGGCCAACCTCCGGGAGCAAGGCGCCACCCCGATCGAGGTCGATACCGACGGCGTCTACTTCGTCCCGCCAACAGGCATCGACAACCCGGACGCCGAGCAGGCGTTCATCGACGCCGTCGCCGCCGAACTGCCAGCCGGCATCCGGCTCAGCCACGACGGCCGCTACGAGGGCATGCTCTCCCTCAAGCTGAAGACCTACGCGCTCCTCGCCCACGACGGCACGATGACCCTAAAGGGGAGCGCCCTGCGCAGCCGGCGCATGGAGCCCTGCCTGCGCGAGTTCCTGACCGATGCGGCCCGCCTCTTCCTGCAGGATGATCGTGATGCCGTGCGTGAGCGCTACTTCACGCTCGCCGAGCGGATGCGAAACCGCGAAGTGACGGCGGAAGAGATCGTGCAGCGTGGCATGATCAACGATGAGACGCTGAACAAGTTTCCGCGCCTGCGCAAGGTGATCAACCGCCTGCCGCAGCAAGCGATGCAGCGATCTGGCAGCCGCCTGGAGTTTTACGAGCGGCAGGATGGCGAACTGGGACACATCGACGAGTGGACCCACGACGAGAACACCAGCTACCTGCTGAAGCGGTTGCGTGACGTATCCGAGCGCTTCAGGCCGCTCTTTCCGACCGATGCCGCCTTCACTGCGTTCTTCCCCAGCGTCAGCGTGCGCACTGATCTGGCCGTCGCCCGGCAACAGCAGGCCGCAGAGCAACTGGGCCTCTTTGGCTGAATCGCGCTGCAAACCCACGTGTCTCAAGGCCGCGTCTCGAACTCGCTGGGAGGCCCCGCTCTCCCGCAATCCTGAATCCGTCTGCCCTCCCCTACCCAATGCCAAAGGATCTGACCCACCAGCTGCCCCTCTCCAGGATTGCCCTCACCTTCCGGTGTTGTCCTCAGCGAAGTCAAAGGGCCTCGTCCGCCAACCACAATGGTTCGAGGCATCGACCACCTTCCAGTGTCATCCTGCACCTGCAGGCGCAGGATCTCATCGCAACCTCGTCCCTGCAGACACCCCTCAGTTCAGCAGGCCCCCGCGCCACCACCCAATCCACCGGGCCATGTCGAGCTTGTCGAGAGATCTCGGCGTCACCAACCATGACGACGCGAACTTATCCGGAATCTCGCGTGAAGGCAACATTCCCTGTGATTTCACACGAGAGCATGCAAACCGCCGACATGGTTCTTGCGAGACTTGGCATATGTACAACGCGCTGGGAATGGGAAGGGGATATTCACGCCAGGCTTGAGAAACTGGCAATGCCACCGAAACGCACCACCCATACCATGGGCGGCTTGTCGAGAAACTTCATGGGGCTGAACACTCAGCGACGCGCGAGAACACCCCACCTTGGGGTGCCAACATTTCGATACACTGCGTGGGTAAGCGACGAGAAGGTGAAATCAGCAACAGGATCAGGCGAGGCAATGGATAGGGACGCGTTCCGACACTGGTCAACCGCGGCAGCCGCTTGGGGCGCGGATTACCGGGAAAAGATCCAGAACTATCCCGTTCGCGCCCAGACAGCGCCAGGCGAGATTGCGGATCAGATCCCGGACGCGCCGCCAGAGGCGCCCGAGGCGATGGCAGATATCTTTGCGGACTTCGAACGCATCATCCTGCCTGGCATGACCCACTGGCAGCATCCCCGCTTCTTCGCCTACTTCCCCGCCAACGCGGCCCCGGCGTCCGTTGTCGCCGAGTACCTGGTCACTGCCATGGCTGCCCAGTGCATGCTCTGGCAGACCTCGCCCGCGGCTACAGAGCTGGAAACGCGGATGCTGGATTGGCTTCGCCAGGCGGTGGGCCTACCGGATACCTTCACCGGCGTCATCCAGGACTCTGCATCCACCGCCACTCTTGCCGCCGTGCTGACCATGCGCGAGCGTGCCCTGCAGTGGGTGGGGAATCAGGAGGGGCTGACCGCACAACCGCGCCTGCGCGTCTATGCGTCAAACCACAACCACTCGTCGATTGATCGCGCCATCTGGATCTCGGGTATTGGCGAAGCGAACCTGGTGCGGATTCCGGAGGCGGGCGCCCTGCGCGGCATGGAACCCACGGCGCTGGAAACGGCAATTGAACAGGATCGAGACGCCGGGTTCCTGCCTGCGGGGGTCATCGCCTGCGTCGGTGCTACCGGGATCGGCGCAACTGACAATGTTCGTGCGGTGTGTGAAGTCGCCCGACGCCATAACCTGATGACCCACGTCGACGCCGCCTGGGCTGGCTCGGCCATGATCTGCCCCGAGTTCCGGCATCTCTGGGATGGGGTCGAGCTGGCTGACAGCGTGGTTTTCAATCCGCACAAGTGGCTCGGCGCGCAGTTCGATTGCTCTGCCCATTTCCTGCGCCGGCCAGAGGATCTCCTGCGCGCCCTGGCCATCCACCCGGACTACCTGATCACCCACGGCGCCGCTGGCGTCACCGATTACTCCGAGTGGTCCATCCCGCTCGGGCGCCGGTTCCGCGCCCTCAAGCTCTGGTTTCTGCTACGCGCCTACGGTCTGGAGGGTCTGCGCCAGATGATCCGCCAGCACGTATCCTGGGCGGAAGCGCTGGCAGACCGCATGGCCTCCACGCCGAACTTCACGCTGCTCTCCCCACCAGTGCTCTCGCTTTTCGCCTTTCGCCACGAGCCGCCCGGCGTCGCTGACCTGGATGCGCACAACCTGGCCCTACTCCAGGCCATCAACGACGACGGCCGCATCTACCTGACGCAGACGAAGGTGGACGGCGAGACCGGACTGCGCTTTCAGGTCGGCCAGTTCGAGACGACAGTAGAGGATGTCGCGTTAGCCTATGACGTGATCGTGGAGCTTGCGAACTTGCTTATGGTATCCCGGACCCCGGCCGCTACGTTGGAGCGGAGCCCGTGACAAGGCGCTCGAGCTCCGCAAACCCGAGCGCATCCTTGGCCCAATTAAAGGTGCCCCACTCGAGCATTTCCTGCGCGGCGGTAACAACTGAGGAATAGGCGTGGCGCGCCAACGCTGAGCCGACGCTGATGCGCTTCACACCAGCTTCCTCCAGTGCCCCCACGCTGAGCGTTTCCTCAGGCATCCCCATCACCACGTTGACCGGGCATGAGACCAATGCCCAGACCGTCCGGATCTTCTCCAAGTCGTTCCACCTGGGTGCACAGAGGACATCCGCTCCGCTTGCTAATAGGCCTGCATACGCCGGATCACCTCATCCAGATCTGGCCGTCCCCAGCGGAGGTTCTCGCATCGCGCGGTGTGCACAGCGTCGTTCAGCGATCCACGCAGCCTTGGCCGCCGCGTTAATGCGCTCTACGGCCAAGGGAAACTCCTAAATCGGGTTTGCCAGGTTCCCGGTGTGGTCCTCCAGCGAGCAGCCTACAAGTTCAACGCTTGCTGCTGCTCGCACCGTTCCAGCGGCGCTTTCCGGGGCATCGTATCGCCAGTACCACGTTCCAAGTCCGCGGAGACAGGCAACGGTGTGGCATCGACAATGATCCGGCAATGCTCCAGCTCCTCGCGCCAAAAAATAGCGCCATCTGGCTTGCCCAGAGCGAACGCCAACCCGGCACTTGTGGTAGCCAGGGCCTGGAAGCCCTTGGTCGCCAGGATCCTCGCAGTCCCGGTATCCCATCGGTTTGGGATGAGAAACACTCCTGCCGCTTTATGCAATTACCGGAAGATCCGTCCTTTGCTTTCAGGCATGGCTGCTCCCTCTTGCAATTGGCAACGGCCCGCTTCGTCGGACCCAGCCAGGACGATCTCGTCGTTAGGAACGTGGCGCACAGACGTTCATAAGCTCCGCGATTTCATCGTAGCCAGTCACCGCTTCCGGGTAGACCAACATCCTGGTCCTGGTCTTGGACGCGCGCGGCCCAGATCGCTGCCCCGTAAACGACACCGGCGAGCGCTGGGCCGAGGTTAACTCGCTTTGCGCCCACCTCGGCAGGTGCGTCGACGCCATAGTATTCGCGCGCCATCCCGTACCGGACGGTAACGGCCTTCGCCACCGACGAGCAACCAGCCGAATTGATTCGAGGTCTGGCAAGCCCGGCGCGTAAAGCACGTCTGCACCTGCCGCTTCGAACGCCTGCAAAAGGCGTATCGTGAAATCGAGATCGGGCTTCCCGTCAAAGAAGTTCTCGGCGCGGGCGGTAAGCACGAACCTGCCAGGCTTTGAGCGAGAAAGCAACTCCCGGGCTCGTCGCGTCGGCGGACTGGAAGCTTAACGCGGCCAGCAAACGCGCCGAACGGGACGGATTTCAGGAATTCGGCATCACCAGCAACTCTGATCCCCCGTGCATCTGCCGAAAGACCGCACTCCTGTAGACCGAAATGCCCGAAAACCCGTCTACACCTTGCTCGAGACATTCCCCACCTTAGACAAACGCAAACAGCCGTCCGGATGTGCTGTACACATCTGGACGGCTGTTCACCGTTCGTATTGTGGTAGCGGGGGAGGGATTCGAACCCCCGACCTTTGGGTTATGAGCCCAACGAGCTGCCGCTGCTCCACCCCGCGTCAGGAAGACCCGCCACCGGAAGCAGGTGTGGGGCGTCCGCGGCGGCCTCGCCTCCCGTGGAGTCGCCCCCACAGTACTCTCCGGCGCTGCACTGGGTCACGACCGGGTTCGGGATGGGTCCGGGTGGGTCCAGCGCGCTCTTGGCCACGGATGCCCCGCACCCGCCTCATCGGCGGCTCCGGTTCTCCTGCTCCTGCACACTCTGCGCCATTGTGGGTGAGTTAGCTCAGGCCTGCAGCCCTGCCGGCTCATCCACGCGCCCTGTATGAGCAACCACGGCAATTGTCATGTTGAGCGCCCGACGCCGGCGAGG